>Ga0255393_10019_pt1 | contig 27908 bp, 29 predicted proteins | sample ANMaggSeSYBR01C8_FD_182122 | JGI IMG/M metagenome (GOLD analysis project Ga0255393, IMG submission 182122) | Sediment cell enrichment communities from methane seep in Santa Monica Basin, California, United Staets - ANME aggregate JGI... | ecosystem: Environmental > Aquatic > Marine > Cold seeps >... | reverse complement strand
TCAATCCCTGCGGAGGTATCTTTTAATGAAAACATTGGTTGTCTACGATTCATTTTTTGGTAACACCGAGAAAATAGCCGTGGCTATTGGCAAAGCATTTGGCAACACCAAAGAAGTCACCATATGCAAAGCGGCTGATGTAAAGCCCGACATGCTCGATGGGTTGGATTACCTGATCGTCGGATCTCCCACGCGAGCCTTTAGCCCATCACCCGCAACCAAATCTTTCCTGAAAGATATTCCATCGAAAAAACTGGCAGGTGTTAAAGTGGTTGCCTTCGACACACGTATCGCAATGACCGATAAGCTGCCTGGCTTTCTGCGCTTCATGGCGAAGCTGTTCGGTTACGCCGACAAGCCAATCCTGGATGGTTTGAAGAAAAAGGGTGGGGAGGAAACCGTCCCGTCAGAAGGATTCTTTGTGCTGGACTCGGAAGGCCCTTTAGAAAAAGGTGAGATTGAACGAGCTGTTTTGTGGGTGAAGCAGATAAAGAAAACCTGACAGAAAAACATACAGAAAATACTAATATAAACTTGGTTTTTTGAATACAGGGCTTTTATTCATTCCGCAGAAAATCATTTTTCATGGAAAATAAATATTTGGCGTAAGTCTGTGGTTGCAGGCAGAATCACATCCGCACCCGCTCTTTTGAGTTCCTTTTCGCGCCCAAAACCGCACAATACTCCAACAGCCTGCATACCCGCCAGTTTTGCGGCTTTCATATCCACAGTAGTATCTCCCACCATCAGGCAAAATTGCGGTTCTACCCCTAATTTTTCCGCCGCGAATAACAACGGATCAGGGAATGGTTTCGTGTGTCGGCATGTTTGGGAAGTTATAACCACCTTGAAATATTTTTCGAGATTGAACTGCCTGATGAACGCCACCGCGCTATTTTCATCCCGGGCGCTAACTACACCCATTGAAAATTTCTCAACAAAATCAGCTAATAAGTCCTGAACACCGGGTATGATCCAATACTTTTTTATCTGATGCTTCTTTTTTTTTGAATATTTATCGATTAATTTAACAAACAAGCTGTCAAGGTCAAATCGATCCGCGAGATTATACAGAAAATTACCGGGAGATTCCATTGCCATGACCAGCCAACGAGCTGCCGAATGCTGTTTTTCCGTTGTAGAAAAAAAACCGAGTGGTTGGATTAACCGTTCCACTTTCTGCACCATGAGATCGTCCGAATCACTGAGCACACCATCGATATCGAATAAGATCGCCTTAACTCGCTCAGTTTGTATGCTCATAAGCATTCCGGTTAGTTTGAACTGACAAAACCAATCGCGTAAATCGCATCTACATAATCAGGCCGGATGCGGAGAGCATCCCGGAAATAATTTAGCGCCAACTCAGATTTTCCGTTTCTGTATTCCGCCCATCCGCGCCACAGCATGGCTTCCTCAGATGTGCGTGTAATCCCAAGGGCAAATTTTGTAAGCGTCAGTACTTCATCTGTCTGCAGAGAGTGAAAATAAGCCATGAAAGGTCCAAATTGATATCGCAGCATTCGCTGGGGCAGCCCAATAGTGCGTGCGGTATCATATGCCGCAGCCGCTTCATTATATTTTTCAAAATAGGCCAAATTTGATCCCACATTGAACCATGCAAACGCGTTTTCGGGATCTGATTGTGCCGCGGCTTCTGCTGATGCAAGCGCTTTCTGGCGATTGATATCCACATTCCAATCTTCACCCAACGCACGCTTGATATCTTCCTCAGTTTCAGGCAAATAAGCCATTATGTACACCCGATTGAAAGACTGCCAATTTTCTTCCAGAACGGTATAAGCCATTTTCTGGTTAGGTCCAGCTTCGCTATCATGAACAGTAAATTCTTGCACCGCATCATCGTAGCCTGTGATCAGGAGATAATGGCCGGACCATCGGTCATCTTCTGGCCAATATTTGCGGTCTGTTGTAAAGGTTTCTTCGATCATCACCGGAATGCCCGCACCGATTAATCTTTTTAACGTCTCTACATCACCGCCAACTCTGAATTCCGCGTTCAGCCAGCCAGTTTTATTTCTCACATAATAAACCAATTCCTCGACATTAACATTGCGATCATCCCGTGTGGGCTTGATCACATCTGAAATATCAAATTGGTCTCCCTCCCATCCGAAATACCGCAGATATAGCGCCAGGGTAGCCGGACCGCAGTTGTTCCAATCCTGTTTATCACGAATTTCGTCATACTCTGGAGGAGCCAACTGTATTTGTGCCGGGATGGGCGTTGGCACCAACGTCGCTGTTGGAGTAAACATTGGAGTTAACGTTGGCTCCGGGGTTAGTGTTGGTGAAGATTCTATCGTTACAGCAGGATCTGGTATTTCAGCTTCATTCTTCACCGCAGGAGTCGGCAAGTTACTGACCGGATGGATCAATTTTTGTATATATGTTTTTGCAATATCCAACCGATAGCCAACAAGGCGATTTACCCGGGGTATTTGGTAAATTAAAAGTCCAATGATTACCAAAGCTGCAAAAATGGCTAATACCAATAATAAACCCTTGCGCTCTTTTCGCGAATAGGGGACATAGTCAGGTTGTCGCATTCCGCTATTTTACCAGACCACAAAATATTAGATAAGTGGATGAGTTTTGTCTGAATTGCTGTTATAATCGCGGGCGTGCGCTATCATATTTGGACCTCAGGCTGCCAAATGAACGTTGCGGATTCAAACCGCGTGGCAGCCGCTCTTGAGAAACTCGGCTATTCACCCACTAATCTGCCAAAACAGGCAGATGTGATTGTATTAAATACCTGTGTTGTCCGTGAAAGTGCGGAGCAGAAAGCAATTGGCCGGCTGACATCTCTGAAGTCTTTAAAAACAAAAAATCCTGATCTGGTGATCAATTTGATGGGCTGCATGGTAGGTGTGCATGGTTACTCAGAACTGCAGCAGCGTTACCCCTATGTGGATGTTTTTTCACAGCCCTCTGATCCACGCCCATTGATAGATTATCTTCAGGGCAAAGATCTCACTACCGCAAAACACCAAGAAATTTCAGACATCCTCGATACAGAATTTGCCTACGAGCTCCCATTAACAAAAGAAAATACGGTGGTCTCTGCTTTTCTTCCCATAGTATTTGGTTGTTCTCACGCCTGCACTTACTGCATTATCCCTCTGCGCCGCGGAAAAGAGATCAGCCGCCCGCCAGACGAAATTCTTTCTGACGCGAATGCGTTGGTTGCCAACGGTGTAAAAGAGATAACACTGCTCGGACAGATCGTGGACCGCTATGGACATGATCAACCAGGTTATCCCAAACTGAGCACTTTATTACGGAAAATCCATCAAATTGAAGGGATCAAGCGTATCCGCTTCCTGACATCACACCCCAACTGGATGACTGACGATATTTTGGATGCGGTAAATGACCTCCCTAAAGTAATGCCTCATTTTGAGCTGCCCAATCAAGCTGGTGACGACACAGTTCTCAGGAACATGCGCCGCGGTTATACAATCGATCAATATATTAAAACCATTGATAAAATAAAAAAACGCCTGGGAGAAGTTTCAATCGCAACGGACATCATTGTTGGATTTCCCGGGGAAACCAAAGCCCAGTTTAATCGATCGGTAGATGTGTTAAAAACGGTAAAACCAGATATGACTCATGTCGCTCGCTATTCACCCCGCCCAGGCACATACTCTACCAGAAAAATGATTGATGATGTTCCTCCAGAAGAAAAAATGCGTCGTTTCCGCATCATTGAAAAACTTCAAGAGCAAATATCAGCTGAGATTAATAAAAAATATCTTGGTAAGAAAGTGCCTGTTTTCTTTGAGGGAAAATCAAAAGATCGCTGGCGGGGCCGCACGCCCACAAATAAACTTGTTTTTGTCGAATGTGAAGAAAATTTACTTGGAAAAATTACAGATGTCGAGGTAACCTGGGCAGGCCCTTGGTCAATGATCGGTGTTGTTGGTCCTGCATCAGACAAACAATGAAAATGTGGAAAAAATTACTGGTAATTGCGACAGCTAGTCTAACCATTTTAGCCGGGTATCTGATTATTCGCAGGACCTTTCGCCCAATTCGTTACGTTCGAGTAATCGAGTGGATTAGAAATGCAAATTCTCACCCGGAATGGGCTGTAAGCGCGCTTGATTCATGTGATAATGCGCCTTTTATCTTTCCAACTGATGGGTACATCGGGTTTTTATGGGGAGATTCTTTTCGCCCCGGTCACAGTCATCAAGGAGTGGATATTTTCAGCGGGACTAAGACTGGGGTTACGCCGGTGGTTGCCGCCTATAATGGATACTTGACCCGTATGCCTGACTGGAAAGCAAGCATTATTATTCGTATCCCAAATGATCCTCTGAATCCAGAGCGGCAGATTTGGTCCTATTACACTCATATGGCTGACGAATTGGGGAACTCATATATTGTTGATCAATTTCCTCCCGGAACCAGTGAATCATTCGTTAAAGCCGGGACACTGTTAGGATATCAGGGGAATTATTCTGGATCGCCTGGTAATCCCACTGGCATACACCTGCATTTCTCCATAGTAAAAGATGATGGATCGGGAAGATTTCTTAACGAATTAGAGATCAAGAACACAATTGATCCATCACCATATTTCAACCTTGATCTCAACGCGAAAACCAATCGGGATGTGATTCCAGTTTGCCAGCCTGTACAAAATTAGGAAAGTTCTATAATCATCATAATGAACATAACACATACTGATAATGATTTCTTATCATAATTTAACTGAGGCGTTTAAAACCATGGGACTGCGGAGAGATATTCCCATTATTGCCCACATAGACCACTCAGTACTTGGCAGAATTAATGGTGGAACTGCAACGTTGATGGGCGCTCTACTCACCACTGTTGATAATGTAATGATCCCTGCATTTACATTTTCCACAATGATCACTCCTGAAAAAGGACCTGAAAATAATAACATGCAATATGGTGCTAGCAGTGGGAGCAATTTTGATGCAAAGATTTTTTCACATGCTCTCCCCAGTGAACTTTCCAACCAAGAAGCAATTGACATACTGCTGGAATTCCCTGGCACTTTTAGATCCAGTCATCCAATTTTTTCGTTTTTTGGACTAGGGTTAGATATCGTTTTAGCAGATCAAACACCAGAAAAACCATACTTGCCAATTAAGAAACTAAAGAACCTGGGCGGCTGGGTAGTATTAATCGGGGCAGATCCGAGCCATAATTTCAGCATCCATTATGCTGAATTCCTGGCTGGCAGAAAACAATACCTGCGTTGGGCATTAGCCCCAGATGGCATTTCAGCCTGTCCTCATTTTCCAGGGTGTCCAAATGGTTTTCACAAACTAGATTATTATCTTCAAGAGGAATTAAGAGTATCTGTGATCGAAGACACACGATTATGCGCTGTTCCCCTTAATACAATGATCAGCACAGCTGTTGCACTTCTAAAAGAAGATCCTTTCGCGCTGCTATGCAATGACCTCCAATGTAAGCGCTGCAATCTTGTGCGCACTGAAATAAAAGAACAGATCGCCAATAACTGGGAACCAGAAAGCGAAAATAATTGAGTATGTTATACTCACGTTTCCACCTGTAAATCCTGAACTATAGGAAAAAATGAAAGAAATTGCACCTGATATTTTTATAAAAACGACATATGAGGGAGTGACCCTTGGCGCAATCCACACACCAGAGGGCGTGGTGATGATTGATGCTCCTTTGAGGATAAAAGACATCCAATCCTGGCAGACAATCTGTGCCCGCTCTGGTACCGGATCAAGCCGATTGTTAGTGCTTCTGGACGATCATCCCGATCGTACTGTCGGTGCGATAAATAATCGATATCCAATCATTACTCATGTAAATTCAGCAAAGGCATTAACCTCACGACCCTCCATTACAAAAATGCAGGGGATGGAAACTGGGGCAATTTGGGAAACCATACCAGAAATATGTACAATTGATTGGCCGCGTCCAGAGATCACCTTTACACATTCGATCACCATCAATTGGGGAGAAAAACCAATCGTCCTCGAGTACCACCCTGGCCCAACGGCAGGTTCCTGCTGGGTGATCCTTCCTGATCAAAAAATAATATTTATCGGAGACACAGTCACACCCGGCCAACCCCCATTTCTCTCCTCCTCAGAAATTAAACCCTGGATACTTTCCTTAGATTTATTAAAGTCAACTAGATTTAAAGATTTTGTGATAATCAGTGGAAGAGCATCACTCATCACAAAAGATGATATCCGCCAATCGCAAAGATTTCTAAAGAAAGCACTGCGGACATTTGAAAAACTTTTTAGCCAGAAAGCCGAGATTACAAAAATCCAAGAATCAGGCGCGTCTTTTGTTAGTGAATTCAAACCTTCCAACAAATCGGAGGAAGATCTTTTCCGTACGCGTCTTTCCTACGGGTTTAGTAAATACTATATTAATAATTACTCATTAAAGAAGTGAAGTATCGAAGTGAATATGGGTGATCGCAGCCATTTTCCTCTCATTGAAACAACGCGCGGCAATATGGTGGAATCCATTCATTATGGCAGTGTAGCGATCGCTTATTATGGGGAAAAAAATGTTATCTCAATCGGCGACTCAAAACATCCTTTCTTCCTGAGGTCATCCGCAAAACCCTTTCAAGCACTTGCCTTTCTAGAAAGAGGCGGCGGCAATCAGTTTGATTTTTCTCCCCAGGAAATTGCTATTCTGTGTGCCTCTCATTCAGGAACTGACTCGCATGTAGATGTGCTTTCCCATCTTCAGAGAAAGATCGGCATTACGGAAGATATGCTCCAGTGCGGCGTACATCCTCCATTTCATGACAAAACCGCCCAGCGTATGTTAATAAACAACGAACCATTGCGTCCAAACAGGCACTGCTGCTCAGGAAAACACACGGGTATGCTTGCTTTTGCAAAAATGATCGGTGCTCCGTTTGAAACATACCTGGAACACACACATCCAGTTCAAAAATACATTCTCAATACATTTTCTGAAATGTGCGAGATACCTGTAGATCGCATCCATTTAGGCGTGGATGGTTGTTCCGCGCCAGTATTCGCGATTCCCTTAGCAAACGCCGCAGCTGCATATGTGAAATTGTGCCAACCAGATAACCTGCCGTTAGAAAGAGCCAATGCGTGTAATACAATCACTTCAGCAATGTCTGCACATCCCGAAATGGTAGCTGGCCCCGACCGCTTCGATACCGATGTGATGAAAATCGCAAATGGAAAGATCATCACGAAAATCGGTTCAGAAGGGTATCAAGGAATTGGGGTGATGCCTGGTGCCAGTAAGTTTTTTAAGGGAAGTATTGGAATTACCAGCAAAATTAGCGATGGAGATCTCTCTCTCAGGGCTGGTTCAATTGTAAGTCTTGCTGTCCTCAAGAAATTAGAAGTGTTTTCTGACCAAGAACTCACAGGATTAAAAGAATACTATACACGCCCGATTAAAAATTGGCGGGGAATAGATATTGGTGAAATCCGGCCAACCACTGAATTCCTCCAAGCACTTGATAATATTTCACTATGAGCCAAAAATCCGCAATTTTTTCACCAACTCAAAAAGACATCGATAAGGCGAGGGAAATATACAGGATATTAATATCAATCTATGGCACTCCGGAATGGCGAGAGCCGCTTTCTGCGATAGACGAACTGGTTTCCACAATTCTTTCCCAGAACACGAATGATACTAACCGCGACCGCGCCTATAACAACTTACGCGCCAAATTTTCCACATGGGAATCTGTGCAAGACGCGCCTGTTGAGGAAGTGATCGAAGCAGTGCGCGTTGCTGGATTAGCCAATCAAAAAGGTTCGCGCATTAAATCAATACTCAAGGAAATCAGCGCAGAACGAGGAGAATTATCCTTAGATTTTCTGCGCAACACGAGAAAAGATGAGGCATTAGATTGGCTAAAGCAGCATAAAGGAGTTGGACCTAAAACAGCTTCTATTGTCCTTCAATTTTCCTTAGGCATTCCGGCATTCCCTGTAGATACGCATGTGTATCGTGTGTCCGGGCGAACAGGAATTCGGCCAAACAAACTAAACGTTGAAAGAACTCATACCTGGATGGAGCAGCTTTTTGACCCGAAACAGTACGGACCAGGCCATTTAAATTTCATTAAATTTGGGAGAGAGATCTGCCACGCGAGGAAACCCGAATGTCCGATCTGCCCAATTAACCATTTATGCAGTTATTTTAAAAACTTACCGGATTAAGAACACAATAGAAAAAACCGTTAATTATCCAGCTTAAAATACACTCCCCAATATCCAGACCCCTTACTGCGGCCACCTGCCAAAACATGGTATTTTTCAGAATCAACCGTTTCCCAAAAAGGTGAGTATTTAGGCATTAATTCAATCCAGGTTTGACCTGGTTTTAATGGGAATGGGTTTCCTTCAGCATCAATAAAACGAATCGGACGCAGTTTTCCGGTAGATTTTTCATATTCCTCACTCTTTGTAGTCCAGTAGATATCATACACCTGCCCATCGCGGAATAATTTGGCTTTTCCTCTGATAACGTACAGAAGGTCAATATCAATCAGATAAGTGTTTTCTACATCATGGTCTGCGAAGAGCACAACCACATTTTCATAAGTCAGTGGATCACCATTCAATCTGTCTGTTTGTTCAATAAAAGTGGACCCATCAGCATCATCCTGCCACCTGTGATATGAACCGTCATCCTCGTTGAATCGCCAGAAAACCTGATTCTTATACGCGTAAAAAATCCATAGTGATGGGGCGTTCTTCCCCCCCCCCGGGAACGTCTTTCTCAAACACCATGCCGCTTAATGCGCCATCCCCAATTTTTTTCTCGCTTCCCTTCGCGATTTTTTCGATATCGCTAACAGTGATCATCGCGCTGTTTATATCATCTTTGTCATCACCCACCACATTTACGTAATCACTCAATTGATCAGCCACTTTGGAATATGCGGAAGCCATCACGATAAAGCCATTAAATAGCTGACGCACGTAATCATAAGGAAGCCTTCCCGAGCGAATTGGCCCAATCACAGGTTCCTGCATGCCTTCAGTTATGTTTTCTTGCATATCCCCGGATTTCGTTTGAATAGATGATCTTGGATAATCCCCATAGAAAATTGCCAGATATCGCGTCATCCCGTCCCCAATAGAAAGCTCAAAAACAACCGAGCTGCTTGATAATCCTGCCTGAGGGCGGGCAGTCGTCGGAAAATTCGTCACCGAGACCAAAGCTGGGGGAAGCAGCAAATTCTCCGGATTGTCAACTGGCAGCCCGGTAAGGGGATTGATTGGGTTGTTGGTAACAGATCCATTCTCTTTATCCAAGTTGGAAATTTCCTGGCCATCCTCATTTTCCTGAACCTTATCTCCAATGAAATTAACATGTTCCGTGTTAGACGATTTCGCGGTTGTGGATGTTGTTAACATTGGCTCTTCCGCCCCCTCTTCAATATTTTCTATTTCACCCGGGAAATAACCCCCGAAAGTACACCCGGTGATAATTAGCACAGAAATCGTAGTCAATAAATATTTTTTCCATTTCATCATTTCCTCACCATTCTTCTTTCTTTCTCTTAAAACATAAAAAGATCAGCAGCAGCTTGGCAATCATAACTTTTCAGCAGTAGACCCATAGCTTTGCGCCGCCGGTTTTCACCGGGTTTACCTTTTTTCGATCAATGTTATATACACAATATAACACATAATATCTATTTTTCAATCAAATTTATTCTTTCATTAATATTTTTCATCGCGCAGGACAATTATTTCCAACAAGATTTCCTATTGACAAAAAATAAAAAAAAACGTAAACTATGGTATAGTGGTATGACCTTCATACCACCACATGAATAATGATTGAAGAAATGGAGAAAATAATGAATAAGAAAATATTGGTCGTCCTCTTTGTAGCCGCGTTTATGCTCGCTTCCTGCAGCACAATTTCCAAGCTCGGAATTGGCGGAGAAAGCGTAGAAGAAGAAATGGAATTACAAGAGATTAAGGCTGAGCCCACTGAAGCGGCCTTATCAGAAAGTACCTATTATCGGGATGAATTAGAAGAAGACCCCAACAAAGACTGGGGGATGCGTGTAATCTCTGGTTTAGAAAAGCAGTTGATCTGGACTCAAATGGGCGGAAAGCTGCGCTTACAAACTCTACCGCCTAATGATATAAACTTCATCTTCTTCAACAAGGACAACGATTATAAAGACGTGATTGTGCAGGCTGAAGTGGAAAATTTCGGACAACTCGATAACGCGTACTCATTAATCTGCCGTGCGACTGAACATGGTTGGTACGAGTTCCGCATCAGCAGCTCTGGTTATTACGAATTACTTCGCTTTGATCAGTACAAGAAAGATGAAGGTAAAAACGCATATACCAGCTATACAGAAAAACGCCTCAACAGCACTCTCATCAATGGCGGGTTGGATAAAAATGTATTCTCGCTTTCCTGTGTTGACTCAACTATCTCCGCTTTCGTAAATGGAGAACAACTCTACTTTGAAAAACGGCCTTTAGCAATTGAAGATGACACGTATAGTGAAGGAACCATCGGTTTTGGCATTCTTGGATACGGCAAAGAACTCGATATGACCTTCAACTGGATTGAAGCCGTCAAACCCTAACAATATCAATTCCCTATTTTTTGAAAAAGAGGAAGGAGCCCTCCCTTCCTCTTTTCATTTAACCTTGCGTTTGGATTAGTTTTCGATATAATCAAACACATGCTCCAAACCAGACGGGGATCCTAAGTGCCCATTAATTACATCAATTTACAACCGCAGATCAAAGACTACTGCGACCAAGCCAAATCAGCTTATGAAAACCGTGCGCTGAAAATTGAACAGGCCCTTGATTTACTGCATCACTGCGCTGATGAAATTTCCTCTGGGACACTTCAAAATATTCCCGCCCTGTCATCTCCCCATTATAAAAATCGCTGCGCGCGTCCTGATAAAGAGTGCATAGACCAAAGCTTCAAAATGAACAACAAAGATCAATATGTCCTCCTCGCATCTGATGGATCCCAAATTACATCCTCTCATCATGACGCGCTTCCAATATCACTGATAAACATTTCGGGAATCTTTTACGAACCACACAGCAAAAAAACTCCTGAAATCCAGGTATTTTCAGAATTCGTAAAAAACGCCGAAAACGACATCTCGTTAGATATGATCCCGGAAGATCTGGTTAATTTGATCAGGGACGTTGCCGAAGCGGGTATGCTGGCAAATTGGAATACTGAAACCAAGCTGCCGATCATCGCGATCAGTGATGGCCCGCTGGAACTCTTCCACGCACCTCGTACCAGCGCAGACCACCAGCAGTTATTTCAGGAGTATTTACAGATACTTGAGAAAATCCATCAAAAAGGAAGAATATTAAGTGGGTATATCGATAAACCTCGCGCGAACCTGGTTATCCGAATGCTTGAAATAATTTATCAATCTACCTCGGGGTTAGATCTTGCGGGCATTTCAGATGCGGATATTTTTATCCGCCTTCTTGAGCCAGGCAGCCGGTCAGCGATTTTTCAATTAAATTCACCTTCCAGCAATAACTACACAGGTCCTCTCGCAATCCAATTTTTCTATCTGAACGTAGGGCGGAAAGACAGGCCCTGGATCGTTCGAGTAGAGATCAACAGATGGACTGCGGATAATATAATCAGCGTGTGTTTACTTCATCAAGCGCTGCTGGACCAATGCCGCCTTATGGGCAGCCAGCCCTACCCATATATACTCCACCGCGCCCATGAAGAAGCAGTCGTCCACTTTGATGAAAAAGAAAAACTCACTGCTTTACTTTCTTTTTCTCTACAACAATCTGGGGTTGAAATTGTCAGCAAGTCATACAAATCATCTGCAAAAGAATTACAGAATAGAACGAGGATGAAATAAAAAATGAGTGATATTTCTGCGGGGCGCTTACTGCGCTCAAACACACGCGGATGTGTGGTTGGCTGCCATGTCAGTCAGCCAGCACCCGCCTTTGGCTCAATGATCAATATCCCTACAAAGAATGGCAAGGTCTTTGGATTGGTATATGACATCCATATTGATGATGATGGACTTGTCCGCCAATTGGCCGCTGTCGGCAGCGTGCCAGATGAGGTTATTTTCGACAACCGCATTAACAGGAATGTTCCGGTAGAGATGAGCATCATATTTATCGGTTATTCGATCGATAACAAAATATCCCATTTACTTCCACCCCGCCCGCCTTTATCTCTGGACGAAATGTATATTTGCGGACCCGAAGATTTGCGGAATTTCACCAATGCGGGACATTTCGGATACTTTCGCCACATCATTTCCGAGCAGGACATACCTGCCGGTGAGCTGCTTTCAGCGCATCTTCAGGCGGCCGGTAACGCACAGAAAGTTGGCGGAAACACCAATTGGATCAACGAAGCTATTCAGGAGATCATTATCCTCCTGCGTGATAATCATGAACTAATGACCAATGTGCTCGGTGCTATCGGCGACGCCTTCCCCGCCAGTTGAAAGAATGAAGGAGACTTATCATGGCAGATAAAAACACAGAAAAAACAAACATCAATAGCCCCATTGGATATGTTGTTGGAGGGGGATTAAAGGCAAATCTACACGTTCGCCTAACTGTACCCGCTTTTTCTGTACAAGAAGGATCTTTTATTGTGATAAAAAGCGGGAATTGGCAATTTTACAGCATCGCGACTGATTTGCAGTTAGGCGCGACAGACCCTCGTTTTGCTGATGACATAATGGAAAACCGCCTTCCGCCCAGTATCGTGACACTTCTTCAAGGTCAGACACTGTACACAAACCTGGTGGTCCTCCCATCATTAATGTTAGAAAGCGGTCCTGAATTAAATTCGCCAGAACATACTGTCTGGCAAGAATTGATAGACAGCGGCGAAAAAGAAGAACCGCACCCTCTGCCAGTGAAAACCGTTCCCGTCCACCACTCCAAGGCATTTCTTGCCAATAAAGGAGATATTGCTGAAATTTTCGGCAAAGAGACAGTAGATGGAAATTTCACAATTGGACATACCCGCGAACAAAAGCACCCCGTGTGCATCAACCTTGATAAACTCATTCAGCGCTCTTCAGGGATCTTTGGTGCCACAGGTTCTGGAAAATCCTTTCTCACTCGAATCATTCTTGCCGGTTTGATCGATCACGATCAGTCATCTGTGCTTATCTATGATATGCACAACGAATATGGGTTGGATGATACCGCGTCAGACACCGGACAAAATGTAATTGGGCTGCGCTCTGCGTTTGGCCGCACAAAAGTTCAGATTGTCGGCTTGGGCGGCAGCGCGGATATTCGCGGAATATCACCTGATTTCAATTTAACACTGTCTTATGAAGATATCATGCCTGAAGATGTGGAAATGCTGACTCGTGAATTGAACTTGAGAGAAACAACCGCGGCAACTTTGGATGCGCTCGTTCAAAAATTCGGGCGCTCTGGATGGTTTAACGCATTTAAATCCATGAAACACGGAAAAATGGTTGAACAGGATGGAAAACGGATACCTGCCCCTGATAGTGTGGCTTTTTGGGCAAACCAGAACGGCATCCACCCAATGGCAGCGGAAGGACTGCACAGCAAACTTAAGCGCCTTTTCAATAAATCATATATTATAGAAAATCCGCCCTCTGACAGCATCCAGGCGGTCATCGACAGCCTAAAAAAGGGCCAGCACATCGTTTTGTCATTCAGTAACTTTGAAAGCGATTTGGATTATCTCTTGATTTCCAACCTGCTCACCCGCCGCATCCGTGCTGAATGGGAAAAAATGACCAACCTGTTCCGCAACGGAAAATCTTCTGAACCGCGCCAGTTGGTGATCGTCATAGAAGAAGCCCACAAATTATTAAATCGCGAAATGGCTGCACAGACCACATTCGGCACAATCGCACGTGAGATGCGTAAATATTATGTCACCTTGCTCATTATCGATCAGCGGCCCTCGCAAATCTATGATGAAGTGATGTCCCAATTGGGCACGCGTATCTGCGGTTGGCTGGGAGACGATGATGATGTTCACGCAGTTCTTTCCGGCCTGGCAGGGAGGGATGCATTACGCGGCATGCTGGCACGGTTACAGCCAAAAGAAGAGGTTCTGCTTCTGGGTTGGGGGGTACCGATGCCTATTTTAGTGCGTTCCCGCCGGTATAATGCCGATTTTTACAAGGAAATCAAACACAGCAGAAAAATGAACTTTGACCAAAAGACCGCGATAAATGCGCTCTATCCGGATTAAACCGGCAGTAAACCAAATAACACCAAACTAATAAAAAAACCAAGAAGCACTCCGGCAATCACTTCAAATGGAGTATGCCCCAGCACCTCTTTAAGGTCTTCTTCTTGAAATTGGCGGCTCTCGATAAAATTCTTCATTATCTCATTGATTCGTTCCGCGTGAATTCCAGCCTGCCTGCGCACACCTGCCGCATCATAGATAATGATCATCGCCATTGCCGTAGCTAACGCGAATAACGATGTGTTAAATCCATCTTGAAAACCGATTGATAGCGCCACCGCGGTTACAAGCGCCGAATGAGAACTCGGCATGCCGCCAGCGCTAAACATGATGCCCCAGTTCCAGCGTTTATTAAAAATGTACTCTAAGGGAAATTTAAGAAACTGTCCAATCACCCATGCGGATATTCCTGCTATCAATACTCTGTTTTGTAAAAAATCATCAATCATGTCTATCAATCCTCTAAACGAGACATACTTCCATCTTCTTCAAGCTGCCGCACTTTCATCTCCGCGCTGTCTAAAAGCTTTTGACAGTGCTTAATAAGCGCTTTCCCGCGCTCAAATATTGCGACTGATTTTTCCAATCCGCTTGGCTCATTCTCTAAGCTGGAAATAATATCCTCCAACTCAGTCAGAGCTTGTTCATAATTTTGATTCTCAATAGAAGCTGGTTTTTTCGCCATCTTATCTTATTCCTTTTCCTTAATACTGGTTACATCCGCAGAAATCATTCCATCAGAAACATGTACGGAGATATCCTGGCCTAATTGTACCTGCTTGATCGTTTTGATCACATTACCTTTCTTGTCCTCGACCAATACATACCCTCTCCCTAAAATATTATGGGGGTCAAAAGAGACAATCTTTTCCTCTGCCAATTCAAGCTGCTGTTTCTTCTGTAAAAAATATCGATTAACCAAATGATCCATTCGCAAGCTTAAATTATCTAACCGCTGCATACGTTGTTTAATCTGCCATCCTGGCGATAAAAGATCGAGCCGATTCTTTTCCTCTGTCAATTTGGACTGTTGCAGACCTAAAACATCACCCATCGACTGTTCGAGCAGCAAACTCCACCCATTCAACCCGATTTTTATATCGTTTATATCTGGCACCGCCATTACTGCCGCGCCCGTTGGCGTGGGCGCACGCACATCAGCAGCAAAATCCGTGAGGGTAAAATCTGTTTCATGCCCCACTCCGGATATGATCGGTGCTTCTGATGCTGCTACCGCCCGTACGACCTGCTCATCATTAAATGCCCATAAATCTTCCAGTGAACCGCCCCCTCGGCCAATCAGAATCACATCCGGGCGGGCAAATTTATTCAACCTCTCCAGCGCTTTCACGATTTGTGCTGGTGCAGCCTCACCCTGAACGGATGCTGGCGAAAGAACTACCTCCGTAATTGGAAATCTGCTCAAAAGAGTATTGAGCATATCCTGCAGTGCTGCTCCTGTGGGAGATGTGACAATTCCAATCAATTTAGGTTGAGGAGGGATAGGGCGCTTGCGGCTCTCTTCAAAAACCCCTTCAGCTGTTAATTGGTCTTTCAAGAGAAGGAATTCTTGATATAAGCGTCCTTCACCCGCGGCACGGATACCATCTACATATAATTGATACTGTCCGCCTCCTTCATATACACTGACATTTCCATGTGCTTCAACCCGCATACCATCACGGAACACGCCTGCTAAACGGTTCGCGTGTACCCGCCAGATAACACACCGCACAGAAGCATCCATGTCTTTTAAAGTGAAGTAAATATGCCCGGAACGCGGTTTTGAAAGATTAGACACTTCCCCCGCGATCCAAATATCTATTAAGTTTTCATTACTTTCCAAAAGCGCACGGATATATGCGTTAAGATCGGATACTGAATAAATCTGGCGGGTAAATTCACCGGGCTGTTCGAACATACCGAAAGGATACCTTTGATACACAGGGATGTCAAACAATCATTTGGATTTGGGATAGAATAGGGGCTGACAACATGCAGGATTGAGGAATTCTAATGAACCATCTCTGGTCACCCTGGCGAATGAAATATATCCGTAGACAAAAGACACCGAAAGGATGTGTGTTTTGCGATGCGGTTCAAAAAGAGGATGGGGAAAGCAATCTTATCGTTGCGCGCGGAAAACGCGCGTTTGTGATCCTGAACAGATACCCCTACACCAGCGGACATATCATGATCGTACCTTTTGAACACATTGGTACTTTTGATAAAATGGATGAAGAGACCAGTGCTGAAGTGATGCATTTGATCCGTCAGGGCATCACCACATTAGAAAAGATCTATAAACCAAATGGTTACAATATGGGCGCGAACCTGGGCGCTTCTGCGGGAGCCGGGATCGCAAGCCACATCCATTTTCATCTCGTTCCCCGTTGGGACGGCGATACAAATTTCATGACTTCGATTGGTGAAACTCGTGTCTTACCAGAAGATCTGTCCGAAACATTCAAACAACTTAAAGATGCCTGGCCAAATTATAAAAAATCCAAATAAAAAAATGGATGTTCACATTATCACCCGCCCTGCTGAAGAAAACGACCGCCCCTGGATGCGAGAAGTTATGCGAAAGTGGTGGGGGTCTGAAACAATTGTTATACGGAAGACCAAATATCAACCTGCGGAAATGGCCGGGTTTATCACTTTGCTTAATGGGGAGAAAGTTGGTCTGGTGGTCTTACGGTATGAGGAAACATTCTGCGAAATTATGAGCCTAACAACACAAGGCACGCATCCACAGATCGGCAGCCAATTGATATCTTCAGCTATCGAAAGCGCGAAAAAACACGGTTCCAGGAGAATAATTGTGGTAACAACGAATGACAATACTGCCGCGCTTCGTTTTTATCAAAAAATGGGTTTTTGCTTACACAAACTGCGGGTGGGTATCGTCGAAGAATCCAGAAAAATAAAACCTCAAATCCCCCTGGTTGGCAATTTTAATATCCCAATTCGGGATGAAATTGAATTGGAAATGGTTTTATGACAGCACAAAATCCAATCCTAAAAGCTGCCTCCTGGGCAGCTGGCGTACTGCCCGTATCCATCAAGAAGTTACTATACAAAGTTCCTTTTCTGTCACGCTTGATCCGCCGTTCACTTAACATCGCTGCCCCAGAAGGTTTTTCTGAAATAACCATCGCGGCAGGAGCCGCTATAGGACTGAAAATGATCCTCGATCTTCAGTCAGAAAAAGATTATTGGCTGGGTACATATGAATCCGACCTGGATGCTGCCGCGCGTAAACTTATCCGGCACGGCGATACAATATATGACGTTGGCGCCAATGTGGGGTATATCAGTCTGCTTAGCGCGCAGCTTAGCGGAAAAAGCGGTAAAGTGTTCGCTTTTGAAGCGCTGCCTGCAAACGTGGAGCGCCTGCGAAAAAACGTGTTGATTAACGCGCTCGAATCACAGATCACGGTTACCCATGCAGCGGTGATCGACAGCGGCCAACCGGTACCCTTTCTTACCCATCCCTCAGGTGCGATGGGAAAAGCCTTGGGTTCAGACGGGCGAGACGAACACTACAGTGGACGGATCACTGTGCCTGGTTTGGCTTTGGATGTATTCGTATATGACAAAAATCACCCCGCACCAGATATCATCAAAATGGATATTGAAGGCGGTGAAGGCAAAGCGTTAGCCGGCATGCCGCGTCTTTTAGCAGAGAAAAAACCGATCCTGTTGATCGAATTACACGGAGAAAATGCTGCCCATCAAGTATGGGATCACTTAAGGCAGAACGATTACAGCGTGCATCAAATGAAACGCGGATACGCAAAGATTAGCCAAATCAGCGCGCTGGACTGGAAGGCGTATATCATCGCTATTCCTAGGCAGAAAACCAACCTGTTAACATAAAAGCCAGCGTCTGCAACGCCGGCTTGTTATTTAAAATAATCCGTGTATTGAAGTTTACCGTTCCTCAGGCACAACCATCATCATTACAAGATACGCCCAGAACGTTGCGCCGCCTGCGAACATTCCTAATACGAACAGCAATCGCACGATGGTTGGATCAATATCCACATATTCAGCCAAGCCCGCGCAGACACCCGCGATCATGCGGTCGTCCTCGGAGCGATACAGTCGTTTTGTGTTTCCGTTTGACATAATGATTCTCCTCATTCAGTATTCTATTACATATACGGTTCTTATGCGGTTTGGTTGTGTTAAATACCTATTTCAGAATTTCATTTATTCAAAAGATCAGTCAGTATATCTTTTGCCATTTTTGCGTCCGCTTTTCCGCGTGATTCCCGCATGACCTGCCCAACAAACCAGCCAATTAAAGATTCTTTCCCATTCTGGAACGCACTCACCTCTTTCGGATGCTCACTGATGATCTTACTGCAAATCACGCCAAGCTGCGCATCGTCATTGACCTGAGCCAACCCCTGTTCTTCAACCAATTTCGCCGGTGATTTTCCAGTATCCTGAACGATCTGAAGGAGCGACTTGCCAGTAGTAATGTTTATCGTTCCCGCATCTACCAGTCTCAATAATTCTGCGAGGAATGCAGGCGTTAGCTGCATTGCCCGTGGTTCCAAACGCTGCTCCTTGATCATCCGCAGCACATCATTCATCAGCCAATTGGAAACCTTTTTGGGTTCACCCTGATATTCTTTTACTGCTTCTTCAAAATATTCTGATAAACCGCGTTCGAGAGTCAAAATATCCGCGTCATACACAGGCAAATCGTATTGGTCACAAAAACGCTGCCTCCGGTCAAGCGGCCGTTCAGGAAACTCTTTCAGGATTTCCCTTTTCCATTCGGCGCTTATCATCAGCGGAAGCAGATCCGGTTCACGAAAGTAGCGATAATCCGCCTCAGTCTCTTTTGAGCGCATTTTCCGCAGCACCCCCGCGTCTTCATCCCAATCAAGCGTCCATGCGTGGATCTCGTTCCCCTTTTCAACTTCTCGTATCTGGCGGTCAATCTCTTTGCGGATCGCGTCGCGCAGGGAATCAATCGAGTTCACGTTCTTGATCTCGGTTTTTTGGTTTAGAACTTCACTGCCCTTCAAACGGATGGATACATTCCCATCACATCGTAAATTACCTTTTTCCATATCCGCTTCAGAAATACCCAGCCACCGAAGCAGCTGCCGCAGTCGGATAAGGTATTGGGCGGCTTCATCTGCTGTACGTAGATCTGGCTCTGTCACCATCTCAACCAATGGCACACCGCAGCGGTTAAAATCTACCAGCCGTTGATTGCGGGCATTCTTTGTCTTACCCGCATCTTCCTCAATGTGCAGTTTATGGATACGCACATTACGGATATACCCCTTCCCTTCAGGGTCAGCAGTTTCAGGGATCGGGAGATCAATGTGCCCGCCCACAGCGATCGGTTTATCAAATTGCGTGATCTGGTAGCCCTTAGGAAGGTCCGGATAAAAATAGTTTTTTCGGTCAAAATATGATATCGGCTGAACCTGTGCATGCATCGCTTCCGCAAGCAGCACTGCTTTCTCAACAACATCCTCATTCAACACCGGCAGTACACCGGGCAGCCCGGTACAAACCGGACAAATATTCGTGTTCTGGGGGTCCTCCCACGAATCCGCTTTACAGGAACAAAAAACCTTTGACCTGGTATTAAGCTGAATGTGGGTCTCTAACCCGATGACTGCTTCATATTCTGCCATTCTACATCCCCTTCAGAACTGCAGGTCGTATCGTTCGCCATTCTGCATCCAGAGTTGCCTGCTCATAGGCATGGGTCAGCTGCAGCAAAACCCCCTCGGTAAAATCTGGGCCAAGAAGCTGCACTCCGATCGGCAGCCCATCCGCATCCAACCCGCCCGGGAAAGAAATCCCGGGAATGCCGGCGTGGTTTGCCGGAACAGCCAGCTGGTCGGCATACTGCATAAGAACAGAATCGCCATACACGTCTTTCATCGGAAACGCGGTTGAGGGAGTCGTTGGCGTTAACAAAGCGTCCAGTTTATATTTCCCGCTCGGATCAAACGCCCGCTCAAAATCTCTGCGAATAAGTGTTCTCACCTGAAGAGCCTTTTGGTAGTACTGTTCACTATATTGAGCCGCGCTGACATACATCCCCATCAATATCCGTAATTTTGGCTGCAGTCCAAATCCCTCTCCGCGTGATTTCTTATACAACATTTTTAAATCATCGGTCTCGCTGCTCGTCCTATAGCCATATTTAACCCCATCAAAGCGGTGCAAATTAGAAGCGGCTTCTACCCGGCTGATCACAAAATATACCGGAATCCCATAGCGTGTATTTGGCATCGGCACATCTTCGATGATCTCTGCGCCCAGCGAGCGGTACACATCCGCGGCTCGCAGGACTGCCTCCTGGATTTCTATTGGAAGCGGCTGCTGTGTATATTCCCCGGTTTCTAAATTAGGAAATGTGATCTGGAAATAATCGGGTGAAAGCCCGATTCGCTTTCCTTTGATCTCTTTTTCCAGTAATTCAAGATAATCAGGAACCGGAACGTTTGCGCCTGTTGCGTCTCTCAAGTCCGGTCCAGCGATCACGCACAGCATCAGTGCGGCGTCTTTCGCGTTCTTTGCCAAAGGGCCAGGGCAGTCTAACGATGACCCAAAAGCGATCAGCCCATATCTGGACACACGCCCATAGGTTGGTTTCAAACCCACCACGCCGCAAAACGCGGCTGGTTGGCGGATGGAACCAGCGGTATCCGTTCCCAAAGATAACGCCGCTTCACCAGCGGCAATTGAAGCCGCGCTCCCCCCTGAAGACCCGCCCGGTACGCGGCCGGTATTCCATGGATTGCGGGTAGAAGGTTGAAATGCGGAAGATTCCGTGGATGAGCCGTATGTAAATTCATCTAAATTGACTTTACCAAGCACGACAGCGCCGGCAGACCGCATCCGTGCCACGGGTGTTGCTGTATATGGAGAAATAAAATTTGCCAGAATACGTGAACCGATCGTTGAGGGGGTATCCTTGACACAAAAAACGTCCTTAATTGTGGCCGGCACTCCCGCCAAAAGTCCGGGGTCTTCCCCATTGGCAATCATCTTATCCACCATTTCAGCCTGCGAGCGCGCGGCGCCTTCCGTGAGCGTGATAAAGGCATGCACCCGCTCAGTATCTTCTTTGGTTTCAGGACCACTCTCCAATTCACCAGGGCGGCCATCCACCTGCTTGATTCGCTGAAGACATGATTCAAGCACCTCAAGGGCAGATGCCTGTTTCGAGGAAATATGGTCTCTTATTTCTACTGCGGAAAGGTCACATAATTGCATAGGTTTTCACTCTAAGGTAGTATGGGGGATATCAGGCACAATGATAAATCTGTCTTCCACAACTGGAGACTGTTCGATGATAGCATCTGCGTCTTCACATGCAGTCCACTCATCCTTTCTTAACTGTGGACTGCTCTCAGGTGTATAAGGAACACCATGCGAAGCGGGAGGCACATCTTTATCCACATCAATCGCCTCAAGCTCATGGATGGCTGAAAGCTGTTTATTCAACTCAGTGAGCAAGTAATCGGATTCATCTTCCCCTAATTCCAAAGCCGCTAATTCAACCAAATGGTCAAATGTTTCACGAGATATCTCTTGTTTTAAATTTGCCATATATTGTAAATCTCCACGATTACGTACTTCAAGCAGTATATCGGAATTCATAATAGACCGCAAGCGCTTAATCCATTCAAGTAATCCTTTATAAGCCACAATGCTATAATCACCCATAAACACCGATAAGGTCTGCAGGAAAACAATGGTAAATGTGGATAATAAGAAAAAACAAGCACATCGGAGATATTGGATCTCCGCTTTTTTCTTGTTTCTATACGCGCTGATCGGCTGGCTGCGCCTGCAGCAAACGCTGCTGTTCTGGTATTACTTCCTTGAATTGGGCCTTTGGCCACATCCCCTTTACTTTGCCGTGAGTGGGGGAATGATCGGAGCCGGGTACAGTCTGGCGCTGATCTTTCACTTTGCGCGTTTCAAATATGCGGCGCAAACCATTCGCTTTCTGGGAATCCTCCTGATCATCTGGATCTGGATCGACCGCATCTGGATCGGGATACGCGAGACATTCATCTCCCTGCTTCCGATCACACTCATTATCACAGGCTGTACAATTGGGTTAGACCTGCTTTTAGTGAGAAAAATAGAATATATGAAAAAGAAGAGCCAAGACCATGCATGAGAAAATAGAAAAAGAAGCGAAATTCTATGTCCGCGATCTCAAAGAAATCGAGCAGCAAATCAAAGACCTTGGCGGAGTTATTGTCCAGCCGCGGGTGTTTGAATCCAATCTCCGTTTTGATACACACAACAGAGAGTTATCCGCATCGCGCCAGGTACTGCGTCTGCGCCAGGATACACGCGCCCGATTGACATTCAAGGGACCTTCTGATCCCAACAGCGAGGTAAGTGCTCGCCTGGAATATGAAGTGGAAATAAGCGACCTTGCTGTCAGCAGGCATATCCTGGAAGCATTAGGATATGTAGTGATCACAATCTATGAGAAATACCGCACATCCTATTTTATTGACGATGTCGAAATCTCATTGGACGAGATGCCATTTGGCTCTTTTATGGAAATTGAAGGGGCAGACACACAGCACATTCAAGCGATGGCAAGTAAACTGAACTTAAAATGGGAAAACCGCTCAACGCTAAGTTATTTACGTATCTTCTCGCAAGTTAAAGAACGGTTAGGGTTGTCGATGCGCGACCTCACCTTCGACAATTTTTCCGGGCTGGATATCCAGCCTGCCCATCTGCAGCTTTCACACGCTGATTAGCTGACTTCAAATCAGGAATTTGGCTTATTCTAATTCTCAGGTAATTTATATCCTTCTTTAAATATCTTCAAGCAGACATCCACCACTCCGGGGTTTAACAATGCCCCCCTATCCTTTTTGATTTGAGCCAGCGCTTTTTCAATACCAAGAGACGGGCGGTAGGGGCGGTGGGAGGATATGGCTTCCACTATATCTGCCACAGTTAGTATTCTGGCTTCGAGCAGTATGTCCTCACCCTTGAGCCCCTGCGGATAACCAGAACCGTCCATTTTTTCATGATGCTGCAGAACCATCTCGGCGATCGGCCAGGGGAACTCAATTTCTTTCAGCAGGTCAAAACCAACCTGGGGGTGAGTTTTAATCAGGTTGAATTCAAGTTCACTCAACGTACCCGGCTTGCTGAGAATTTCAGCGGGCACATTGATCTTACCCAGATCATGTATCAAACCAGCCATACGAATGCTTTCAATCTGATCCTTAGAAAGACCCATTTCCTTGGAAATAGCAACGGCCAGATCAGCCACCCGCCCCTGATGGCCAGCAGTGTAGGGGTCGCGCACTTCAACGGTGGCTGCGATGGCATGGATAGTGCCCTCCACCGTTTTCCTCAAGTTATGTAATAATCCGATCTTGTTCCAGGCCGAAGACAGCTGGTCAGCAAAAGCGGTAGCAGTTGGAACATTTTCCTGAGTCAGTATGTCTGACTGTATTGAGAACACACCGATGACTTGATCTCCTACAATCAGTGGAGCTGAAATAAATTTCTGCACACGTAATAATTTCATAATTTGAGCTAAGATCTTCTTGGGCATCTTCGACAATATCTGCTGGAACGCCTGTTTCGAACTATCTGAAAAGAGGGTCTTTTTATCCCTGGTCACTTCCCGGAACAAATCAACGGTATCGATTGGAAAGGAGAAATTCTCATATTTAATACCCGCCAGCTTCTCGGCCGCATTTATTAACGCAGACTCGTAGCTAATATATTTAGTGAACAGCTTGTCCTGTATTTCATCTATCAGAAAAATCATGCAGGAGATACCAAGTTGTTCGAGCTCTTCGGCAACCGCGTTGAAAATATCTTGGTGTGTCTGGGCGGTTCCCATGGCAACTGCCGCCTGGTTGAGGGCCTTCAGCAGCTGTTCTGCACGATTACGTCTGGTGATATCTTCTCCGGAACTTAATAAGCCAATATTGTGCCCTTTTTCATCCTGCAGAACCGTGTTATGCCAGGCGATGATCCTTTCCTCTCCAGACTTGGTCAGGATCTGACCCTCAACATATTCAAATGATTTGATTTTTCCTGCCGTTATTCTCTTGAAAATCTTCTTGACTCTCTCTTTACTCTTTTCTGGCAAGCAGGTGTTGAACCAATCCGCCCCGATCAGCTCATCTTCTTGATAACCCAGTATCTGGCAGCCTTTCTGATTGACGAGGGTGATTTCACCTTTCTTATTGAGCACTAACATGAGCACTCCAGCGACATCCAGATATTTTTGTGCTTTCTCCTGCTCTTGCTTCAGCATTTGCTCTGCCTGTTTCCGCTCAGTGATGTCTTCTCCGGAACTCAACGATCCGATCCTGCGTTTCTCCTTATCATCCCACTCCCACAAGGGTGTGCTGTGCCAATCGATGATGCGTTCTTCTCCTGACTTAGTCACTACGATCTGTTCAAAATGTTCCCCCCACGCTGCCTCGCCTGCTATGAAATCATTAAATACTTTTTTTGCTCGTTTTTTATCTGATTTAAGTACGCAGGTGTCGAACCAGTTTTTCCCGGTCAGGTCTTCTATCTGGTATCCCAGGATGCTGGCTCCTTTTTGGTTCACGAGTGTGATCTCACCGTCTCTATTGAGTGCCACGATCATCACTTCAGCGATATCCAGATATTCTTGGGCTTTATCCCGCTCCATCTGCAATTCATGCGTAAATGATTTGCGCTCAGTGATATCCAATACAGTACCGAGTATTGTTCCTGGACTGCCATCCACATCGTGTATTATTTCGACTAGTTTGTTAATCCATCTTACCTCACCGTCCGGAAGAACAATGCGGTGGTCAATGTTTATTTTCCCTCCATCCCGAATCAATGCGTCAATGCTTTTCTGAACAAATTCACGATCATCAGGATGAATCGCTTTCATAATTTGTTCATGGGTTGCCAGTCCTTCCTGTGGTTTGAATCCATGAATTATGCAAGTTTCATCTGACAGTAAAACCTGGTTTGTTTTAAGTTTCCATTCAACAAATCCTAAGTGCCCAACCTGCTGGGCTTTTAATAAACGATTCTCGCTTTGGCGTATATTTTCAAGCAGGCGTGCATTCTCGATCACACCAGCCAGTTGATTTCCAATTGATTCCAGCAGGTCCAGATTCTTTTGTGAGAAAGCGTCTGTCCTGGTCAGGTTATCGGCATAAATGATGCCTATAACACGCTCTTTAAAAATAAGGGGAACAATGATCTGAGATTTAATTTTTCTGATGCCGGGTATATCTAATAATTGAAAATCAGGATCATTGGACACATCCCTGATCAAAGCTGGTTTCTTGGTCCGGAAGATCCTGCCAACCTGGCCATCAGCAATTTCAAATTCAACCCTATCAACATCGAAGCCATAGGAGCCAGCCCAGGCTTGAACTTTTACCACTTTTCTTTTTTCTTCGTATAGGAATACCGAGACAGCTTCGGCGGGGGAGATCGTCTCGATAATTTTATTCGCTATGAAAAACAGCAAGTTGTCCAGGTTGGTTTCAGTGCCTGCCTGGCGGCTCAGGTCCAGCAGCAGCTCAATCTCCTGCTGTGCCTGCTTTTGTTCATCACGCGATTTTTTATTCCTGATGGCATTATCCACCGCCGCCCCCAAACGCCCCAGTCGGTCTTTCATCAGGTAATCATCAGCGCCCTCGCGCATGCACTCTACGGCAAGTCTCTCGCCTATCGCGCCGGATACAATAATGAAGGGGATGTCATATCCGCTTTCATTGCGCAGCTGCAGGGCCTGCAATCCGTTGAATTGGGGCAGATTGTAATCGGAGAGGATTAGGTCCAGATCCGGCTTCAGGTGAGCAACAAAATCTTTTTCATTATCTACTATCTGGTAGTCAGGCATATAACCACCCCGCCGCAATTCGATCAGCAGCAGTTCCGCGTCAGTTGAATTATCTTCCAGAATCAATAGGTTCAATGTTTTAGCCATAACGAGTTACCTTTTATCTACTCATAGCGATCATGTGAGAATGTTATTGTGCCGGCGCTTTATTGAGCAGCAGCCAGTACATCCCAATCTCACGGATGGATTCAGTGAACTGCTTGAAGTCAACCGGTTTGACAATATAACTGTTGGCGCCCAGTTTATAGCTTTCCACAACATCGCTCTCTTCGCTGGATGATGTGAGTATCACCACCGGTATATGTTTTGTTTTTGGGTCTGCTTTGATCCTGCGCAGCACTTCCAGCCCGTCCACCTTGGGCAGCTTCAGGTCCAGCAGGATCACTTTTAGGTGGTTGTTGGAATCCCTGTCAGGGTATTGTTCAGTGCCAAAGATGTAATCCAACGCCTCGGCCCCATCCCGCACGACAAATATATTATTGGAGAGCTTATACTTTTTCAGCGCTCGCAGGGTCAACTCTTCATCACTGGGGTTATCCTCAACCAACAGGATTTCCACATTCTGGTCATTCATCTTTTCCTCCTACTGTAAAGTAAAATGCCGCGCCTTTGTCCACTTCCGCCTCAGCCCATACTTTTCCGCCGTGGTGATGGATGATGCGTTGGACGATCGCCAGGCCAACACCGGTGCCTTCAAACTCTGCTGTGCTGTGCAAGCGTTGGAAAACTCCGAACAGTTTATTGACATAGCGCATATCGAAACCCACACCGTTGTCCTTGATGAAATAGGTTCTATTGCCTTCAATAATTTTACTGCCGATTTCCACCCGCGCGTTTTTCTTGCCTTTGGTGAATTTGAAGGCATTAGATATAAGATTCACCCAAACCTGTTTGATCAAGACCGGATCAGCCTGGAATGCGGGCAGTTTGCCGACCACCACTTCGATCTGGTGGGTTTCCAGCTCGGTTTGAAGTTCTGCTAATGTGTGTTCCACTATCTCAGCGCAATTCACTTTTTGAACCATCAAGGCCTGCTTTCCTGTACGGGAGAAGAGCAGCAGGTCATCTATCAAGCTGCCCATTTTACGGGAATTATCCTCAATAATACCTAAAAAGCGCTGTGCTTCTTTGGGCAGCTGTTTCCCGTACTCTTCAACCAGGATGTTTGAGAACCCGCTCATGGCACGCAGTGGCGCGCGCAGGTCGTGCGAGACAGAGTAGGAAAAACTTTCTAATTCCTGATTGGCGGCTTCCAGCTGGGCGGTGCGTATGATCACCCGCTGCTCCAGCTCGGCGTTTAGAGTATGGATTTCTTCCTCCGCTTGCTTGCGTTCGGTTACATCGTTAGAAAGAATGAGGATGCCATCTGGCGCGGGCTGGATGCTAAGTTCGTACCAACGGGTAGCGCCATCGAAATTTTTTAATGATCTAAGCATTTCCTGAGGTTCGTGTTCATCCATACAGCGTTGCAGCAGTAGAAACAAATCTTTTATTTCAGCATTAGGAAAACATTCCATCACCGTGCGCCCGAGCAGTTGTTCTTTTTTACGACGGTTTTGATTTGCTGCAGTATCGTTGACGAAGAGATAACGCCAATCAGAGCTGATGATCTGGCAGCCTTCAATCATACTTTCAAGCGTTTTTTGGAAACGCAAATTGCTTAATTTAGATGCTGTACTATACTTTTGAGCAAAATAGATGGCAATTAATGCTATCAAAGAAAATGACAGAGAAATTAATTGCGTTT
>Ga0255393_10018_pt1 | contig 28388 bp, 26 predicted proteins | sample ANMaggSeSYBR01C8_FD_182122 | JGI IMG/M metagenome (GOLD analysis project Ga0255393, IMG submission 182122) | Sediment cell enrichment communities from methane seep in Santa Monica Basin, California, United Staets - ANME aggregate JGI... | ecosystem: Environmental > Aquatic > Marine > Cold seeps >... | reverse complement strand
TGACACAGGAATAAAATGGCTTTCCTGATCTATTTCATCTGGCTGCCAGATACGCTGGCCTTCCTGAGTGAGTCCACTCGAGAGATAATAATCCACTGCCTTTGCCGTTGGTGCCCGTAAGAGTAGTTTCCCTTTATCAATAACAAGCGTCTTTTTTGTCAGACGCAGGATTGCAGACATGTTATGGCTGACGAATAGTACCGTCCGCCCTTGCTTTGCTACATCACTCATCTTTCCCAGGCACTTCCTTTGGAATTCCGCATCCCCCACCGCAAGCACCTCATCAACGACTAAAATTTCAGGTTCCAGATGGGCAGCGACCGCAAAAGCCAAACGTAAATACATTCCGCTGGAATACCGTTTTACAGGTGTGTCAATAAATTTTTCAACTTCCGCAAATGATACAATCTCATCAAATTTGCTTTCAATCTCGCTTTTCTTCATCCCTAATATGGCACCATTTAAATAAATATTTTCTCCACCAGTTAATTCAGGATGAAATCCAGTGCCTACTTCTAATAAAGAACCAACCCGCCCATTTATTTTTACCGAACCCTCGGTAGGTTCAGTAACCCGTGAAAGGATCTTTAATAAAGTGCTTTTCCCAGCTCCGTTTCGGCCAATAATACCCAGGACTTCACCTTTCTTGACTTTAAATGACACATCCTTCAACGCCCAAATATGATCAGGTAGCACTTCTGAAGTCTGAGGCTGCTGCTTTTTTATGGAAAATTGTTCTGAAATAGTTTCGCGCAGCGTACGGTATGCATTAATCGAACTCCCGATCGCATATTTTTTTCCAAGATTAGTTACTTTTATTGCTGTTTTTCCCATTATTCTTTTTGCTCCATTCCTTAAACCATATCGGCAAAAAGCCGCTCCATTCGCCTGAAAAAGAACATACCGCTAATGAGTAAAACCACAGCGGCAATGCTGGAGACAAGCGTCGTAATTCCCGGAGGTTGGCCTGTGCCCAGTAATGCCCATCGAAAGCCCTCAACAACGCCAGTCATTGGGTTCAAGGCATAGATTACCTGCCATTCAGCGGGGATCATACTCGATGGGTAAGCAATCGGTGTGAGATACATCCAAAATTGAGTCAGGAATGGAAGTACATAATTAATATCTCTGTAAAGAACATTCAAAGCGGAGAGCCATAAACCAACCCCCACCGCCGTTACCAAAGCAAGCAGCAGAAATAGAGGAAGAACCCAGACATTTACAGTCGGGGATATTTTGTAATAACACATCATTCCAAACAAAACAAGAAATGCAATTAAGAAATCAACCAAGCCAGCCATCACCGATGATAGAGGTAAGATCATACGCGGAAAATATACTTTGGTGATCATATGCCTGTTAGCTACCAATGATCTGCTCGCATCCTGAAGGGCTTTTGAAAATAACGTCCAAGGAATTAATGCAGTATAAGAGAAGATGGGATATGGAACCCCATCAGAGGGCACTTTCGCAAGATTACCAAAGAAAATGCTAAAAACAATCATGGTCATGAATGGCTGTAAAATTGCCCAACTTGCCCCTAATAATGTCTGTTTATAGCGCACTTTCAAATCACGCCATGTCATGAAGAAGATCAACTCGCGATATAACCACAAATCCCGTAAATTCAACGCCGCCCATCCGTGTGATGGTCTAATTATTGATTTTTTATCTTTATCTTTCTTGCCCATAATTAGGAATTTCTTTCTCGATTCTCTCGAAACCACTTGATCGTATGAGCCATCCCTTCTTCAAAGGACATCTGGGCTTTAAAACCAAAGCGCTGATACGCACGTGTAGTATCTAATTTGCGGCGGGGTTGACCGTTTGGTTTTGTTGTATCCCATATCAATTTTCCGGTGAAACCCGTTTTATTTGCGATCATTTCTACCAAATCTTTGATACTAATTTCAGATCCTGCTCCAAGATTCACAGGGGCAGAATCATTGTATTTCTCAGACGCCAGCAGAATTCCCTCTGCGGCATCTTCCACATATAAGAATTCCCGCGTAGGTGAACCATCTCCCCAAACAACTATCTCATCCTGCCCGGCTTCCTGGGCTTCTATACACTTTCTGATAAGCGCCGGAATTACATGAGATGACTGCGGATTGAAATTATCACCCGGCCCATACAAGTTTACCGGAAGAAGAAATAACGCGTTATATCCATACTGTTGCCGATATGATTGCGCTTGAACTAACAGCATTTTCTTCGCTAAGCCATAAGGCGCATTTGTTTCCTCCGGGTATCCATCCCATAAATTTTCTTCTTTGAAGGGAACCGGTGTGAATTTTGGATACGCGCAAATCGTGCCTATCGCAACGAATTTCCCTACGCCAGTTTCCCATGCCCTATGCATCAGCTGGACACCCATCATTAAATTGTTATAGAAGAATTCTGCCGGATGTTCTAGATTCGCTCCTATCCCGCCAACCTGTGCAGCTAAATGGATTATTAAATCCGCTTTTGCATCTGCCAGCATCCGATCGATGTCTTTCAAATCAATCAGATTGTAGTCCTCAATCTGTGGAATAAAAACATCTTTTGCTCCACGCTCATGTAATTTTCGCACAACTACCTTTCCAAGAAACCCCGCTCCACCGGTAACACATACACGTTTCGATTGCCAAAAATTATCCTTGTTCATCTGATTTTAGTCATCCTTTTTTTCTATAAATATTTTTAGCCCTACCACTTTCAATTTTGGATAGTGTTCATTGGTGTCAATTGATAAACCATACTCCAAACATGTAAGTTTTAATATTTCGGTAATTTCCCCTTCCCCTTCTATTCGCACGTGATCCCAACCTTCCTGCTGTAAATCAACTATTGCTTCTATAGACCGGGCTCGAACAAGGCGATACATTTCCATGGACGATTGGATGAAATCGACAAGCAATTTCGCCCTGAGAGAAATACCTTCAGGGGTAATGAGATATAGTAATTTTTTTCTTTCTGCCCGCTTAACCTTGATATACCCTTTTTCGATCAAACGCTTTAAGTGCCAGTTGATCGTTCCCACAGCAACACCCAAGCGTTCTGCAAGAGAAGCTTGAGTGGTATCCGGTTCTTTTTCGATATACTCTAATATCGTCAGATCGGCGCCAGAAGGAGTAAATTGCTTATCCATACGGTCAATATTCAATTGTTGAATTATAAACCTGACTGGATTTTAGGTCAAGGGAATGCCATTTTTCCTAAAAATGTTATACTATGCATTGTTCCTTTCACCCAATAAAAAAATGAAAAATTACAATAAAAGACGCACAGCCCACTGGAATAAAGTCGCAGATAAGTTGAGGACTTGGAAAGGTTGGGGAAAATATTACAATACTCGTGTAAGTGAAGTTTATCGATTCAATATACCATCTGACCAATCTATTCTCGATATCGGCACTGGAACCGGGAATTTACTCTCATTTTTAGATCCAGAAAAAGGTGTTGGGGTTGATTTTTCAGACAAAATGATTGAGCTTGCGAAAGAATTACATCCAAATTTCGATTTTATCCAAATGGATGCGGTTGAATTCAAGCTTAAAGAGAAATTTGATTCTGTAGTCATGTCTGACACCGTCAACGACCTTTGGGATGTCCAATCTGCACTTGAGAACATTTCCAAAGTTCTTAAAAATGATGGGCGATTAATTGTCAATTTTTATAATCGTTTATGGGAATTACCGCTGAAAATAGCAGAAATATTACGTCTCGCCAAACCCAATTTGGTACAAAATTGGTTAACCGTGAAAGATGCAGAAAATCTCTTAGATCTCGCCGGATTTGAAGTGATTAAATCATGGGAAGAAGTTTTATTCCCATTCTCGATACCAATAATAACCCCATTTTTGAATAAGTTTTTGGTCAGATTCTGGCCGTTTAAGCACTTTGCTATGACAAATTTCATAGTTGCCCGCTTAAAACCCGTGGTTCAAAACCAAATAAAAAACCCTTCAGTTTCCATTATCGTCCCTACAAGAAATGAAGCCGGCAATATTGAATCCGTCTTTAGAAGAATACCCAAGATATTTAAAGATTATGAATTGATTTTTGTTGAAGGACATTCAACTGACAATACTCTTGAAGAAATCAATAAGCAGATTAAACATCATCCTAAAGTCAGGTCATCTTGTTATACACAAGAAGGAAAAGGGAAAGGGGACGCAGTGAGGCTTGGTTTCTCGAAAGCAACCGGGGATATCCTCATGATTTTAGATGCAGACCTAACCATGCCCCCAGAAAATTTACCCAGGTTCTATGACGCTCTCGTTAATGGGATTGGTGATTTTATAAATGGCGTTCGTCTTGTTTACCCAATGGAAAAAGATGCCATGCGTTTCTTTAATTTCATTGGAAATAAATTCTTTAGCATGGTTTTTACGTTTTTACTTGGTCAGCCAATTAAAGATTCATTATGTGGGACAAAAATCCTGTGGAAAAGTGATTACGAAGAAATTGCTGCTAGCCGTGATTACTTTGGAGATTTTGACCCTTTCGGTGATTTCGATCTATTGTTTGGGGCAGCAAAATTGAACTTGAAAATTATCGACATGCCAATCAGGTATAGCGAAAGAGTTTATGGTGAAACGAATATTCAACGATGGAAGCACGGCTGGTTACTGTTGAAAATGGTAATATTTGCTGCAAAACGATTGAAATTTATCTAACCTTTTTCAAGGACGATCAATCCAAACATCCCCCATTTTTCTTCGTTGAACAACCCTTGTTCCACTTTCTTCCAAAATGAGTAGGAAAAAACCGGCATGGTCAAATTATACTTAAACCCGCCGCTCAATAAATATAAGAAAGGCATCATTGGACGGATTTCTTTTATCTTTAATTCTGGATACTTTTCCTCAAATATTCGTCGATCCCGATCAAAAACTATCCATGGTAATGCTTGATTAGCACCAGAAAGGGGGCCGCTTGATGTAAAATCCCAACTATCTGTAGAAATGTCAATCGCCTCATGATGTAGATTTGAATATACCCATAATGACCACCGATTTATCCACGGCTCGATCATGATTATCCGCCCACCTTTACGAAGAATTCTGATTGCCTCATTAAAAAAGAGGTCCACATTTGAAATATGGTGAAATACATCCATCAACACGAGACAATCAATGCTATTTGTAGAAAAAGGGAGAGCAAGTCCATCCATCACAATATCAACAAATGGGAGAAACATCACATCAGAAGTGATAGTTCCCGGGATAGTTTCCTTAATGAATCCTGCGCCTGATCCCATCTCAATAACGATTTCGTTGTGCAAAGGAAGATGGTTTTTTATCAGGTTGTACCAATCAATATAAACTTTATAAATAAACCCCTTTTTACGAAATATCTTCCTGCGGAGGACGGTAACCAGGGAGTCATCAAGATTAAATTTATTTGGATTACTCATGGGAATCTATAATAACTATCTTTATTTTCTAATGAACCGCATATCATTTTCGATAATACGGGTAAGCCCTTCTTTTAAATTGACCTTCGGATGATACCCTAACTTTTTTGTTGCCAGTGTCAGATCAGCACACATTCTTGAAGGACCGCTGTCGTGCGATTTGTTCACGACAATCTCGGGTTTGGTTCCCGTTAGATTAATCACTGTTTTCACAATTTCATTAACAGACGTTTCTTTACCGCTCCCTACATTAATAATAAGCCGATTAATCTTTTCCGCAAAGGAAGCTGCGATCATTGCGTCAACCACATCTTCAATAAACACATAATCCCGAGTTTGTTCGCCATTCCCATGAATAACAATCGTGCCATTATCCATTGCCTGCCGTAAGCAGTAAGGTATTACAGGCGGGTGGGACGGAGGTAATGGCTGCCCAGGGCCATAAGCGTTGAATACTCTCAAACAAACAGTTTCGATTTTCCAAAGATCCCCAATAGTACGTACATAATATTCCGCAGATAATTTTGAAACTGCGTATGGAGAACGGGGATTCGGACGACAGTTTTCCTTCATCGGTTGATTTCTTTGATTCCCGTAAATCGTTCCTGACGAGATCAAAATCACGCGTTTTACTCCCACATCTCTCATAGCTTCCATCAGCGTTACAGTCCCACCGACATTGACCAGGTTGTATTCCCTTGGATATAGCACAGATTCTGGAACAATCACGCGGGCTGCTAGATGATATACGCAATCCACATCCTGAAGCAGTGACCAAAGCTTTGGCCGATCATTGACATCGCCGCGAACCAGGTGCACTTCTGGTGATAACCGCTGAGGATTCCCCGTTGAAAGGTCATCCAATCCTACTACACGATGACCATCTGCAACCAAACTGTTTGCAAGGGGAGCCCCTAAAAATCCAGCTGCACCTGTAATTAAAAATCGCATAATGACCACCAAATGGGAGTGATGAAGTTCAAGGCATTATAGCATAATGAAAACCGCATTTTTGATCGAAAAATAATCAGTTACAATTAGCAATATTGTTTCATCTACAAGGCAAATATGCGAAATCTATTTCGGTGGTTAATTACAACCACTTTAATCATTAGATTGCTCTTCACTAATATTACTGTCGTTAACGCACAGGATACAGGCGAACCTTTTACCCCCCACTATGAAGAAACTTTTGAAGGAATGCCAATTTGTGCGCCAGGCATCTATGTGATCCCTCCTGCTGACTGCCTGCCTGTGGGGCCATCTCAAACATTAACAGCTTGGGCAAAGATCGGATTAACCTTTCCGCTGAAACCACTTCCAGCTTTGCATCCCGATGCAAGTTATCTCGAACTTGACCAAAATTACGCGAAATTAAATTTACCTCCAGGGGCACAAGCAGCTTATTATCCAAATATCGAATCAGCCATTCAGGGTTGGGGAGCGTTGAGTACGCTTCCAATTGGTGAAACTTTGTATGTTGCCTACGAGAATGTTTCATATTATGAAGGCAATCCATACGTATACAACGAACGCGGAGAATGGATCCGAGCTTCACCCACTAATTACTCTTCTTTTCAAGGATTATTGTTTGATCGGCTTCCAGAAAATGATTTTGGGTGGATTGTTGATCTTACTAATCCTCGCCGTGAGCCAGACTATAACGCTCCATTTGTGAATGAAAAATTAGTTCGCGAAACAATTGTTCAGGTATATGACCAGCTGGAAGCCGAAGGGACCATCTGGTATATGATCGGGTTGGGGAAGTGGGTAGAACGGCGTGCAATTAGAGTTGTTTCACCACGATTTTCCCCTCCAGAAGGAATTGAAAATGGGCGGTGGATTGAAATCAATCTTTTTGAGCAAACCTTAACTGTCTATGAAGATAACAGGTTGGTATTTGCAACTCTCATTGGGTCAGGATATGATCCATACTATACACAACCAGGACTATTTCAGGTTCAAGAAAAAATTGAACTCGAGACAATGACAGGGGCATTTGAAACCGGAAAAGTAGATTATTATTTATTGGAAAATGTTCCCTGGACAATGTATTATGATGGGCCACGTGCACTTCATGGCGCATATTGGCGAGCATTATTCGGATATGAGCTTTCGCATGGATGCGTGAACCAGTCTGTTGCCGACGCGCATTGGTTGTTTGATTGGGCGATTGTTGGTGACTGGGTGTACGTTTGGGATCCAAGCGGAAAAACCCCCACTGACCCTGCTTTTTATCAGGCAGGACTTGCTTTCTAATATAGGAAAGAAGTGCCGTTGAAATCGTACTTCAACGTTTGATTATAAATCTTTCTAAAAACCCAGGCCTGCTATTATAAAGTCCCAATTTACCCACAAATCGTATATACCTAATCCAGTAATCAACAACCCGCTAAACAGATTAACCCACCGTGAATGCCGGGCAAAAAACTGCGTAATCGGTTTTTGGAAAGCACCTCCTATAAAAGACAAGACAAATAACGGCAACCCAAACTCTAACCCAAAACACAAGAATGTTCCCAACCGCGCCAAAAATGCAGTGCCTTGCAAACTTATTGCAAAAAATGATGTATAAGATAATTTTTGTAAAATTTAGAAAGATCTCTTCACTCCTCAATAAAAAATCCCCGAGGAATTGTTCCGGGGATTTAATGAATCAGGGAATGGATTTAATTACAAATCGTAAATTTCACCAAATTTACTATTAAGATATTTTATAAATGGTTCTGGAGTAATTTTCGAACCTGTGATCTTTTTAACAAGTTCCTGTGGTTCGTATTTCGCTCCATGAATATGCACATTTTCGCGCAGCCAGGCCAAAATCACATCAAACTCAGCATTTTCAATTATTCCATCCATGTCTTTAATCTCTTCAGACATTTTTTCCCATAATTGTGCGGAAACCAGGTTGCCTAAAGCATACGTCGGGAAATATCCAAACCCGCCAAAAGACCAATGCACATCCTGCAAAATTCCTTCGGCATTATTAGTTGGGACAATCCCTAAATATTCTTCAAATTTTTGATTCCATGCATCCGGAGCATCCTTCACGGCCATGCTGCCTTCCATCAAAGCAATTTCTAATTCCATCCTGAGCATTATATGCAGGTTATAAGTTGCTTCGTCAGCTTCCACCCGTATCAAGGAAGGCTCAACCGCATTAATTCCACGATAAAATTTATCTAAGCTGACATTCCCTAATTGGCTGGGGAAAAATTCTTGTAATCGAGGGTAAAAATGGACCCAAAACTGTTTTGATCTGCCAATGAGATTTTCCCACATACGAGATTGCGATTCATGTACTGCCATAGAAGCCCCGTCAGCCAAAGGAGAACGATTCAGGTTCTGGGCAACACCCATTTCGTAGAGCGCGTGACCACATTCATGGAATGTACCAAACATAGCAGTCGGTAAATAATTTTCTTTTACACGAGTGGTAATCCTCACATCATTGATTCCGAAGCTTGTGGTGAATGGATGAGCAGATTTATCCTGGCGCCCATGCTTCCAATCATAACCAAACTTTGTAATTACTTCCTCTCCGAACTCCCATTGATTTTTTTCCGGGTAATCTAAGTAGAGGAAAGATCGGTCAACTTTTTCTTTTTCACTAATTGCCTTTATCAATTCAACCTGCTTTGGGCGAAGAGCAGTAAATATTTCTTGGATTTCACTCGTTTTCATCCCAGGTTCAAAATCATCCAAAAGTGGATCATATACATGATCCCAGGGTTTAAAAAAATCAGCATATTCCCGTCTAAGATCGACAAGGCGTTCCAGATTGGGTTGGAACATAGCAAAGTCAGAGGCACCTTTTGCCTTCTCCCAAACAGATTGAGCCACTGTTGTTTCGCGAGCGAAATTTGCAATATATTCGGCGGGTATTTTTGACTGCTTATCAAAATCTCTTTTCGCCACTTTTACCAACCGTGCCTCTTCAGAATCAGGATCTAACTGTTTTGCATATTCAGCTAAGTCATCAAGCAGAAGCCCCAATTCATCTGATGTAGATTTTATATGCTGTATTTTCTCAATTGTTGCTATTTGTTCTCCGCGATCAACTGCCGCACCTTCAGGCATATTTACCAATTGATCCCATCCTAAAACAGCGCTTGTTGCACGCAAATCCGCGAGCTCTGCTAATTTTGCCTTTAATAATTTCATCTTTTCTATCATAAAGTTCTCCTTAAATTTTCAAACAATCTTCCAGCGCAATTTCTCTCCCCTCAGACCAGCCAAAACCTCTGTGGATATATCAATGGATGCTTGTTTCTGGGCATCCGCAGTTTGACCTGCGATATGGGGTGTGGAAATTACCTTTGGATGACTGATCAATTCCTGGTTAGTGGGTGGCTCACTTGCATACACATCCAACGCCGCCCCAGCTACTTTGCCCGAATTCAATCCATCTAATAGTGCTTTCTCATCAATAATTCCCCCACGGGCGGCACAAATTATGAAGACACCATCTTTCATTTTCGAAATTACTTCATCATTGATAAGATTTCTGGTTGTTTCCGTTAATGGGGTGTGAATGGTAATAAAATCTGACTTTGTAATCACCTCATCAAACGGCAGGAGTTCTCCTCCATCAATCTGCGTGGTTTCTGGGGTTAAGAAAGGATCAAATGCATTAATCTGCATACCAGCAGAAACGGCTATTTTTCCTATCCTTGAACCAATTCGCCCATAACCGATGATGCCAAGGGATTTCTTGTCCAATTCAACACCCACAAGTTCTTTCTTGAGCCATTCACCCTTTTTCATTCCCGCGTCCGCCCGAGGAATTTCTCTGGCTAATGAAAATATCAATCCCATCGTCAGCTCTGCAACAGATGTGGTTGTTGCTCCAGGAGCATTAACAACTGTTATTCCATTTTCTTTAGCTGCTTTCAGGTCAATATTATCAACTCCAACTCCACAGCGTCCTACCACTTTTATTTTTTTTGCCTGCGCAATAACCTTGTCCGTCATCTTTGTCCGCCCCCTGACAATCACTGCATCATACTTGTTAATCTCTGATAACAATTCCTCGGCAGTTATACCTTTACGGTCATCAACGGAAGCTTCAAAATCAAGTATTTCCTTGCCCGCTTTTTGTAAACCATCTGTCAGTAATATTCTCCAAGAACTCATTTTAAGTACCTCCTATATTCAAGAATAAATATATTCTAAGTGAATTATTCCTTTTTTATGAGTGTTCAATTGTCTCGTTTTTCCATCGTTTGACACTTGTCATCATGCTGTGTTCAAGATTTCAGAAGATAGAAAGATATTTCCAAGAATTCCTATTCATACCTGAGTGCTTCAACTGGCTCAAGGCTTGCAGCACGGTTCGCCGGATAGATTCCAAAGAACAAACCAACCGCTGTTGAAAACAGGGTTGCTAAAAGAATAGCATCTAATCCTACCGTAGGAGAAAATGGTGTACCACTCGCTGCTGCTATTCTGCCCACAACTGCAGAGATAACCCATCCAAATATTATTCCGATGATGCCGCCAAATAAACTTAATAAGACGGATTCCGTAAGAAATTGAATCAGGATATCCGATTTTTTGGCCCCAACAGCTTTCCGAAGACCAATTTCTTTTGTCCGTTCTGTAACAGAAACCAGCATGATATTCATAATGCCAATACCACCAACTAAGAGAGAAATTGCAGCAATACCACCCAGGAAAATTGTAAATACATCCGTAATGGTTCCGGCAAGGGACAGAAAATCATCTTGAGTGAAAATTGTAAAATCATCGGCACCCAATTCAGTTCGATGTCGGGTTCGTAAAATCTGAGCAATCTCCTCATAAACCAAAGGAACCGATTTCGCATCAATTGCCTGGACAAACACCACATCCACATGATCCCGTTCCCGATTCAATAAGCGAACTCTTGCTGTTGTGATAGGGACAAGAACCACATTATCCTGGCTGCCAAATGACCCACCTCCTTTTGCAGCAAGAATACCTATAACACGAAAAGGTTGACCATCAATGCGGATAGTTTCACCTGTTATGAATTCTCTTCTTCCAAATAATTTATCTGCAACTTCCGGACCAAGCAGGGCAACCGATGCTCGACCATTCACATTATCATCTGTAATAAAACTGCCTTCTATCAGATCATAATTCCGCACATATTCAAATTCTGGTGTGACACCCCTTAATTCAACCGATGTGGTTTTCCCTTCATAAGCAATTCCTAAATTCCCGGAAACAATTGATGCTACAGCCTCGATATGCGGTGCTTGAAATACATCAGAAAATGCTGAAACGTCACCCACAGTTAAGGGCTGTTCGTTTCGGATATCTTGCTGTAAATTACCCTGGAACACAAATAAAAGGTTTGTACCGATTCCACTTATCGAACCAACAATCGTATCTTGAGCGCCTGCGCCAACTGCCAACATTGCAATAACAGCTGCCACTCCAATAACAATTCCAAGGATTGTTAATGCAGCCCGTAATTTATTTGCAACTAAACTCTCTAATGCTTCTCGAATAGATTGGGTGAGATTCATTTCCTTTTCTTTCCTTTCACCAATCCATCATAAAGCTCAATCACTCTAGCCGTTTGTTTTGCAATCTTCGAATCATGTGTAACAACAATTAAAGTTGTCCCAAATTCCTTGTTCATATTAAGCAAAAGATCCATTATCTCTCTCCCGGACTTGGAGTCAAGATTGCCAGTTGGCTCATCTGCCAAGATTATTGACGGGTTATTAATAATAGCGCGCGCCATCGCTACTCTTTGCTGCTGACCACCCGAAAGTTCTGTCGGTTTATGGTTTAATCGATCTCCCAAACCAACCGATTCTAATGCCTGGGCAGCTTTTTCCCGCCTCCCCTCAATAATTCCCGCATAGCGAAGAGGTAACTCAACATTAATCAACGCAGTTGACCGTGACAATAGATTGAAATTCTGAAAAACAAACCCAACTTTTTTATTCCGGACACTCGCCAGTTGATCATCAGTCATATTTGATACCAACTGGCTATCCAAATAATACTCCCCTGATGTCGGGCGATCTAGACAGCCAATGATATTCATTAATGTAGATTTTCCGGAACCGGACGGTCCCATAATGGCAACAACCTCCCCGCGTTCAATTTTTATTGATACCCCGCCTAAAGCATTAACTCTTACTTCCCCCATCTGATACACCTTTGTAATTTCCTTTGCGAGGATCACATAATCTTTTTTTTCCATCCCCTACCTCGCAAATGCCGGAGGTCCCCCGTTAGTTACGAACTCCATCGGAGGATTTAGAACAATCAGGTCGCCTTCCTTGATATCCCCAGAAATAACCTCAGAATGAATATCAGAAGAAGAGCCAAATTCAACCTCAATTTCCTGTATTTCTCCATCCTTTAAAATATAAACTATTCGTTGCCCTTCTTTTAGCCTTACTGCCCGATTAGGAACTGATAACACGTCTTCAATCTCGCTAACAATAATATTCACGGCCGCAGTCATTCCAGGGCGAACAAGCGCCGTGGGATCTATTACTTGTAAGGTCACCAGGAAATCAACACCAGTTCCGGTATCATTTCCTACAGAAGACACTTCTATTACTTTCCCAGAGAAAGTTTCTCCGATAATGGCATCAAAAGTAAGATCTGCTCTTTGCCCAACTGAGACTCGATTGATATCAACCTCAGATATCTCTACTTCCACAAACAATTTCGAGAGATCGTCAATCCGGAAAGCTCCACTGCCAGCAACTACTTGGTCACCCACCTTTGGTTTGGCCTTGGTAATAGTCCCACTGAATGGAGCTTCTATATTCCCGAGTGACACTGTCGCTTCTGCAGCAGCAACTTTCGATTCAGCAGCACTGATATCATCCGCATTAGGGCCATCTTTCACGCGCTCCCACTCTCTTTGCGCATCTTCTAATTGCGCCAGGGCAACATCATACTCTGCAAAGTTTTCCGCAACCTGTTGATCATAAGATTTGCCGAGAATATAATTCAGTGCCCGCAAAGACTTGTCACGCTTCAATTTCTCTTCATCTAATAATTCCATTGCATTTAACTTCTTTGGGTCCTCGTCATCGAGATCAGCTAAATTATCATAAACAAGCTGCGCAGCTTTATGATTCTCTTCTGCGTTTAGAAAATCAGACCGGGCTGCATATATTCTTTCATCACTTGCATTGTTATAGTTCCAATCATCCCGTTCTTCTTCCGCCTCCCTCAGGTTTTGTTCTGCTTCCAATAGATTTGCATACGCCAATGCGCTTTCTGTATTTGAATTAACTAAATCTTCCAGCACGCGCTTCGCGGATACAAGATCAGCCTGCGCGAGAATTACTGACTGAGATAGTGTGTTATCCGCTAATTCAGCCAATATTTCACCCGGTTCGATCATGTCATTCACCGCAGCATACACAATTTCTACACGTCCGGTTGTCTCCCAATTCAATTCAGCCGATTGATTCGGCTCAACGATTCCAGTCGCACCAACAATCGCAATCAGATCGCCACGTTCAATAACTTCTGTTTGAAATTCATTATTGACATCATTAGTTGAATTCAGTTTACCGATTAGTAAAACTGTTATGGTTATTAATAAAAAGCTCCCTCCCATCATAAGATAAGGGCGTTTTTTAAATAAAGTCATAATCATATTTAGAAAGCTTGTTTTGGGTGCACCCTCATCAGTTGACTTCTTTTCCTTTTTCTTAACCATAAACACCTCAAATATCTTCGATTATTCAAATCAATTTAATTGGATCAGATCTGGAATTGATTGCTATATGTAATTAGTGGTCAGATAAGCAAACACTGCAGATGTAGTTTCACGCAGCATTTGTTCACATGTGAATTCTGCTGGTTTTTTACCACATAGGTGAAGGATTAATGGCGCATTCATGATCGCCATCACTGTTGCCGCAGCAAGTTTAGGGTCACGTGAAATGAATTCGTTTTTATCCATCCCAAGCTCAATCAATTGGGAGATGTTTCTCATGCTTGGTTCTAAATGGCGGAAAGAATGAATCTTCTCTTTCCCTTTTCTCTCTTCTTTTGGAGTCAGCCAGAATAGACTATAGATCCTTGGATGTTCGTGCGCTGTTACTGAATAGTCTTTCAGAACCATTTTCAAAACTTCAATAACTTTCTCCGAGCGAGCCTTTTCTAACAACCCTTCAAAATGACGATCAATTCTCGTTTGTTGGCGATCAATGAGGGCATTCATAATCGCTTCACGGTTTTCAAAATATGTGTAAAAAACCATATGCGAAACGCCTATCTTTTCCGCGATCATTCGGATGCTTATTTTTTCTGGGCTAACTTTATCCAGCAATTCGATGACTGCATCCATCATCTTATTACGCATTAACTCAATTTTCTCTGGTGAATTTTTTGGTCTGGCCATTTTTTTATCCTTTTACTTATATAAAATATTCTTTCGTACAATTTATATAACTTTAATCGTTTTTTGTCAATACGAAAATCTATATACAATTCATTAATATTTTACACCTTTTGACACACCTCAAGATATAATTTTCTGGAAATGGGAAAAGAATTAATTTTAAGAGTATCCAAATTTATCCTTTCGTTAATGATTCTCGTTTTTGTCATCACGACCAGCAATTGGTATCCAATTATTTCTTCAGATAATATTCGCCGATACACCAGATCATTCGAATTTGATTATATTGGATGGGAGCTTACTGCTGGATGGGAAAAATTCTCACTTTTCAGTATAGGACCGGCGCATCATCTAAATAATTTTCAGCAGCGAAAAATCATTGGTGATTATTTCAGACTTTTAAATACTTCAAATAAATTACAAAGGATGATTGCAGAAATCTACAGCGATCCGCAAACTTCCTCACCAGAAGAAAAAGCTTTGCAGCTTGAAAATGAATTGAATAAAATATCTCACTTATTAAATATGCAAAAACACATTGCTGAATCTGTCCTTCAACATCAAATTAGCCAGACTCTTAACACACTCGGCATTACGGATATCGGAATACCTTTTCCGCCTATTCTTTTCCAAACGACAAAACTACCCAAGCAATTAATTATCTCACCTCGAGAAACCATCACACAAGAAAAAAGCATTTCACTCAGAGCAGACATAACACTTAATGAAATTATCAAACTGGAAAATGATGTGGAAGAGAACCTGAATTATTCTGCGCTGGTTGTTCCTATCGGAGGTATTAGCAGTTACCCAACAATGGTTATCAATACCATGGACCTTAGGTATTTGCTTGAAACCATCGCACACGAATGGATTCACAATTATTTATCTTTACGTCCATTAGGAATCCGATATGCATCGTCCCCAGTGCTGCGCACAATGAATGAAACAACTGCCAATATCGGAGGCAGTGAGATCAGCCAGGCAGTCATTGAAACCTTTTACACCGATCTCATCGAAAATATTCAAAATCTTCCCAGAACTTTTCAAACCTCATTCCCCGCCCAAAAACCGATTCAACTGCAGAGCTTCGATTTTTCAAAAGAAATGTATCAGACAAGAATTAAAGTTGATGATTTGCTCGCCGAAGGAAAAATTGACGAGGCGGAACAATTCATGGAATCGCAACGGTTGTACTTTTGGGAAAACGGATATCAAATTAGAAAATTAAATCAGGCCTACTTTGCTTTTCATGGTGCCTATGCAGACGAACCATTCAGTGCCGCCGGAAAAGACCCGGTCGGAGACGATATACGCCTTTTTCGCGGGAGGCAAGCATCCCTGGCTTTATTCATTAGAAAAATAAGCTGGATGTACAACTACTCCCAATTAAGAATAGCAACAAGAACCTTTTAATTTCCCTTATCACAAATGGCTGAACCCTTCTCCATTTTCGCATCTTTAGATATCCGTTATAATCTAACAACATCGATCTTGAAATTGGTAAGGTTCAATTGAAAAACTCAGAAGTAAATTTCCAGATATTAAAAGACATACCATTGATAATCGTCATTTCAGGCCCTTCAGGCGTTGGAAAAGATTCGGTCTTAAGAGCTTTAAAGAATGGCGGCCTGCCGCTTCATCACGTTGTAACTGCAAACACTCGAAAACCCAGACCAGGTGAAGTGGAAGGTGTAGATTATTTCTTTGTTTCCAAGGAAAAATTTGAAGAAATGATCCTTAACGACGAACTCATTGAATATTCCAAGGTATATCAAGATTACAAGGGACCACCTAAATCTGAAGTTAGAAAAGCAATCGAAACTAACAAAGACGTTATCTTTCGATTAGATGTGCAAGGCGCGGAAAAAATAAAAACGCTTTTTCCTCACTCCATTCTAATATTCCTTACCCCTACAAACCAAGAAGAATGGTATAAAAGATTGAAGGGGAGGCGATTAAGCAAAGAAAAAGATCTGGGTATGCGAATCAAAACCGTTCAGGTTGAATTAGAAAAAGCAGCCATATTTGACTACATCGTAGTAAACGCGCAGGATAAGCTATCCGAAACTGTTGAGACCATTGAAGCAATTATCACTGCCGAACACCACAGAACACATAAACACAAGATTGATTTATAACTCCCTTAAATAAAATGAAAATAAAATTCTCCTTTTCTTATCTATTTATTGCATTATCAATATTGTTTTTTGGATTACAAAACATTGCTGAATATCTTTTTGGTTATGATTTGCTTCTCTTTTATGGGGCAAAAATCAACCAACTCATCCTCCAAGGTGAATTCTGGCGATTTCTAACACCAGCATTTTTACATGGATCAATCATTCATCTAAGTTTCAATATGTACGCCATTTATTCGATCGGCCCATCGCTTGAAAGGAAATATGGGGGCACATCATTCATTCTCTTATATGTGATTAGTGCAATATTTGGAAATGTTGTCTCTTTCCTAATTTCACCCCATGCATCTTTAGGTGCATCTACTGCTATTTTCGGGTTGATCGCAGCACAAGGAGTATATATTTACAAAAACAGGTATCTACTTGGCAGTGCTGCAAAACCCTTACTAACAAATGTCCTCTTCATGATCGCAGTAAATTTATTTCTAGGCCTATCATCTGGTATAGATAATTGGGGACACCTGGGAGGGTTAGTAGGGGGTTTCCTTTATGCATGGTTTGCTGGTCCCAGTTTTGGGATTTCCAAGAATCTTTTTGGCGAAAATGTAATCATTCGAGAAAATAAGAGGATTTTTCTGGCAGCAACACTAATTCTTATCGCAGCCAGCAGTTTAGTTGGATTAGGTTTCTTTACTAAGTTAGCTCTCTAGAAATATATTCCGTGATTATTTTCTTAAATATGTGCCAAAGAGGGTTCGTAGAATCTAAGGACCCGATTTTTAGCCAACCAATAGCTCCAAAAACCACCTAACCACAAGCACCCACCCGTACCGCAATCAGCGCGGCCATGATTATAGATCATAAAAGAAACCATTTTCTCTGGGAGAAAAAAGCCTGCCTAATATTTCAAGTCCGATATTAATCCCTGTGTATTCTGAAAATAAAGCGGGCTCCAAATTTTACTTCTGCGGACATTAAAATCATTTAACTAATATTCACTTTACAAACCAGCAAAACCCTCAAAATTCCTGTCCCTGCAGCAAGCCGCGAGTATTCTATTAATAAATGGTTTATTGTGATTCGATACTAAAAAGGATCCACTTCCCTTTTTTATCACGCACATTTTTCGGAGATCTATCATAATAAATCACAATAATTTCTCCAAGTTCACATCTAACTTTATAATAAATTCTACCAACGCCCCATGATCCTTTTTTTCTTGCCCTCGCTAAATGTGTATCCCGCATATTCCTTGCTTTTTTCCCCTTACGCTCATAATCAAACCAGGAGGAAATCAATTCCTTCACAACGAAATTTTCTCTCCGCCAAATAAAGGAAATTGGACAAGGCGGTTTCTTCTCCAAGACAAATTCTTTGTCAAACTCCACCTTAATTTCCTCACAAACGAACTGTTTCATCTTATTATATATTTACCTGTTTCCAAACATATCATAATACGAATTAAAATATTTTCAGAAAACTTTTCTCATTATGATATACTAACCGCGTTAAAACAGATTACCCATACTTAGAGGAGAATAGTCGCATGAAAAAATTATTGATAATGCGGCACGCGAAATCTTGCTGGAAAAACTCAGATCTTGCCGATCATGAACGCCCATTAAAAAAGCGTGGAAGAAACGACGCTAAAAGGATGGGAAAATTTTTAAAATCCAAGAAAATCATTCCGGATCTTATCATTTGCTCAACTGCTGTAAGAGCACAGGAAACAGCCGACTATTTGGTTGAGAGTTTGAAATATAAAAAAGAGATCGTTTTCACCGATGCACTTTATATGGCAGAACCAAAAGATATCCTTTCAGCCATTATTGATCATGCGAAAAACCTGAAAACAGTTTTGGTTATTGGCCATAATCCAGGATCCGAAGCCCTACTACAAATTTTGACAGAGAAAGTGGAAAGTTTGCCAACTGCATCTATCGCATATATCACTGCAAAAACTGATACATGGAAAGATATCATAAAAAGCGAAGATGTGAAATTAAAAAAATTATGGCGGCCAAAAGATATTAAATAACCATATGATTAATTGATATACTCACTGTAATTAGCAGTGAGTTTTCATTTTAAAGGTAAATTTTATGGAGAAAAAATTACAAAATAATGAGCCGATAAGCATTCAGGAATTAATTGCGTCCATCAAACGAGTAAATGATATACAGTATTCTGTGGATGGAAACAGTATTTTCTATATAACTAACAACAATGGAAATGGAGAGTTATTTAAAATAGCTGATGACGGAGAAGAAACAAAACTTTCTCAGGATTTAAATGTAAGAGGTACCGTTGGTTATGGCGGCGGCGATTTTGATACCAGCAAAAATTTGGCCGCAGTATCTGAAAAAAGCGGAGGCATCTTCAAGATAAATTTGAAGACAAACCAGGAAATCACACAAATCACTCCCACAGATATTAGGACATCTTCTCCAAAAATCTCCCCCGATGAGAAATGGGTTTTGTATGTGTATAACCAGGGCGATATTAATGGGATTGGGATAACTTCTACGCATGGACTTCCCTGTCCTAATCAACTGGTTATGGGGTCAGATTTCTACATGCATCCCGCCTGGCATCCAGATGGTGAGAGAATCGCTTGGGCTGAATGGGATCACCCCTATATGCCCTGGGATGCGTCGCGGATTAAGATCGGCCGTGTAGGTGGAATGCAGTTAAAATTAATAAAAGAGGATTATATTGATGGAAAACCGGAAAAATCCGCGAATCAACCTCAATTTTCACCCGACGGAAAATGGCTCAGCTATATCAGGCGAAACGGAAACTGGGACGATCTCGTTCTATGCAATCTAAATACACATGCCAAAAAAACAATTATCATAGGAGATGGGTTTCACCTCAGACTGCCTGATTGGATACAAGGATCGCGCAGTTATCAATGGGCAAGTGACAGCAGCACAATTTATTTTATAAAATACCATCAGGGAACCGCTTCACTTTCAAAAGTACACCTTCACACATCGAAACTAGAACCGATTGACATCTCTCCAAATATCTGGGCTTCACAGATCGCGGCTTCTAAAACATCTAATGACATTATATTCATCGGCTCATCAATAAGAGAAACCGATCAGATCGTCCGAATCTCAGGCAACAAGATTCTGCCGACTTTTCTAAACAACAGGCATCAACAAGAAATCGCTGCTGAACCCGAAGAGATTTCTTTTTCTACTGATGATAATTCAATAGTACATGCCTGGTATTTTCCACCTCTGGCCAAAAAGAAACAGAATGGGTTACCCCCATGCATTCTCAATATCCACAGCGGCCCAACCAGCGTCAAGCATCCCGGTTTTTCTTTGGATAACGCATTCTTTACATCCCGGGGGTTCGCGGTCGTACACTTGAATTATCGCGGCAGTGTTACTTTTGGGTACGATTACCAATACTCCCTTCGCAAAAAATGGGGGGAGGTAGAAGTTCAAGATGCTGTTCACCTGATTGCTACATTAATAAAGCGCGGCTTGGTAGATCCGGAAAAAATAGCGATTAAGGGCTCAAGCGCGGGTGGTTTTAGCGTACTGAACCTCCTGATCAAATTCCCGGGATTGTTTAAAGCAGGAATATGCAGTTATGCTGTCAGCGACCTTGTCGACGATGCTCAATACACTCACAAATTTGAACGATATTATCATCAATTTTTAACAGGTGATTTTAAGACTGAGTATGATCGCTTTGTAAACCGATCCCCAATTTCACATTTGGGAGAGATAAAAGATCCCGTCGCATTGTTTCATGGGTCTGAAGACAAAGTAGTTTCCCCAAATCAGTCTCAAAAGATATTTGATTCATTGAACAAGCGCAACATCCCTTGCATATTAAGACTCTACGAGGATGAAGGACATGGGTTTAGAAAGCAAGAAAACATTGAAGATTACTACAACACTGTTATCATCTTCCTGAATAAATACGTATAAAAAAAGAGGAGATGAAGAATCTCCTCTTTTAAATAATCATTGTTCACGAATTATTTCTTCATAAATTCCTCGATTGCAATTAAGAGAGCGTTAATATCTTCCATGGTAGTTTCACCCATTGTTGCAATTCGGAAAGTCTTTCCCTTAAGATCACCATATCCATTCGCAATGCGCATCTGGTATTTTTCCATAAGGAATGCATTCAACTGCGGGATATCAATGTTTCGATCATTATTTATGGTTGCCACAGTTTTTGAGCGAGCGCTTTCTTCAGCAAATGGTGTCATTCCATTTTCCAATGACCAGTCATAAACCCGTTGTGACATAGCGCTATGCCGACGGAACCGATTTTCAATACCTTCCACAAAAATACGGTCCAACTGAAAATCAAGCGCATAAACAAGCGACACTGCCGGTGTCATAGCCGTTGAATTTTTAATACGATGTTTTTCCATCCTGAGCAGGTCAAAATACCATCCTCGATTAGTTACTGTTTTCGCTTTCTTTAAAGCACGGTCAGTTACACCAACCAGAGAAAGGCCCGGGGGAAGAGCAAGGCATTTCTGGGAAGACGCCAGCAGAAAATCTACACCCCAGGCATCCATTTCAATTTTTGCACCACTCAACGATGAAACCGCGTCAACAAGAATCATTGTATCCGGGCTTACTTTTTTGACAACCTGGCATAACTCTTTTAATGGGTTTTCCACGCCAGTTGATGTTTCATTGTGAACTATTTGTACTGCCTCAAAATGCTTCTTTTTTAGCTGGTCGCCCAACTCGTCGGGAGTAACGGCTTTACCCCATTCAACGTCAAATCGAACCGGGCTCTTCCCGTTTGTTACAGCCACATCATACCAACGCTGGGAAAACGCGCCATTCACACATGACAAAATATCATTCTGGGCTAAATTCCGTACTCCAGCTTCCTGCATGCCAGATCCGGTATGTGTACCAATCAACACGCGGAAATCTGTAAAAAACAATTTTTGGCATTTTTCTGCTGCACTCCGATGAATAGCTTCATACTCTTTACTTCTATGGGGCAGTAAAGGCTGAGCCATTGCATTGAGCACTTCAGGTGCTACATCAACAGGTCCCGGGACAAACATATGAGCCATAATTATCCTCCGTATTCCTTTTTTTTATCTGAGAACAAATGTTAATATAATTAGAATAACAAAAAAGAAAGCTGCTAAAGACCCAATTCTCCGCAGGTCCTTTTTTATATAACTGTAATCAGGGTTGAATTCCGATGCATTTGATCTGCTTTTTTTTGTCGACAAATTCCTGTCAATCGGTAAATTCATGTACTTTTTCTTTGATTTATTACCCATAAATTCTCCTTTTTAACACCATTCAGTCGTCAAAACTATCACTCAATTGACTTCTGTTGTTATATTGTAATGCTTGATTAATATTTACGTTGAACGAATGTAATAAGTTTTTTGTTATGTTAATTTTAATCCAATTTAAACATATCCAATATTAAGATAGAATTGATAAAACATGAATGGAAATACAAGAATACTAATTTTCGATGTCCCTGCCCAAAACTGTTTCCCGGTTTTGGAAATTACAGGAGAAGATTTGTTAAGAATTTGCCTGGAAAAAAGAAAGGGATTGCCTGAAACAGGGTGTTATTTTTCAAGAGAAATAAAATGAATATTTCAATTCGTGATCAAGCGATTTTGACTTGCCGGCAGTTGCTGAGCCAATTGAATCGCGATCCAGCTACCCCAACATATGGTTGTTTCGATCGAAGGTATTGGGCGTGGAAATTAACGGATTTCCCCGAAGCCACATTCCAACGTAATATTCAATCCCTTTGCTGGTTTATAGACCAGCCAGAAATAGAAGAATCTGACAATCTTGTTGAATCCATAAAAGCAGGGCTTCTATATGCTCTTAAAATTCAACACAAGGATGGATCATTTGACCAGGCATATCCAAATGAGCACAGTTATGGCGCTACGGCTTTTCTTCTTCCCGACCTGATAACTGCATACCGGAAGATTAAAGAATTCCTCTCGCAAGATGAAAAAATGCTTGTTAAAAACAGGTTAATGCGATCAGCTGATTTTCTTCATAAAGGTGCTGAGCTGCATGGGTTCATTGCCAACCACCTCGCCGGCGCCGCATTGGCGCTCCTTAAATCCCATCAACTATTCGGAGATATTAAATATAAATCTGAATCTAATAATATTGTGGACAGAATTATTGAAAATCAATCTAATGAAGGCTGGTACCAAGAATATAACGGTGCTGATCCTGGCTATCAGACTCTGTGCATGTATTACTTAGCGCAAATATTCCAAACTGACCGCTCAGACAAGCTGCATGAGTCCCTGAAAAGATCATTGCATTTCTTGCAATTCTTTATTCACCCCGACGGAACTTTCGGCGGTGAATATGGGAGCCGAAGAACTGAAATTTATTATCCGGGAGGGATAGCAATATTAGCACAAGAATTTCCAGCTGCAGCGGAGATGCATTCTTATATGAAAGAATCAATCAGAATAGGCAACACAGTCAATCTGATCGATATTGATATGGGAAATTTAGCGCCATTATTATCCAATTATATTGCGGCTGCTTCAATCGAAGAAAATACAGGTGAAGGTTCTTTACTTCCCATCAAGCAAAAAGAAATCACTCGATTTTACAAATCCGCCGGTCTCGCAATCATAGCAAACCCGGCATATTACGCCGTTCTGGGTATCTCAAATGGCGGGATATTGAAGGTTTTTAATAAGGAAACAAACAGATTGGTGTATGATGATTGCGGCCTGCTCGGCGAGACCAGCAATGGCCATAAGTTTTCAAACCAGATAACCAACCTGAACAATCCAATTAAGTGGAATGGAAAGGTATTTGAGACTACCTCCACCTTTAATATAATCCCTTCCCAATTCCCCACCCCTTTCAATTATCTTCTATTGAGAATTGCTAATTTGACCTTCATGCGCTGCCGATTTCTTAACGAAGCTGTAAAAAAAGTGCTGGTTAAAATATTAATAAATAAGAATTCTCCTATCCCATTACGCAGAATCCGGAAAATTGAGTTTAAACGGAATACTATTCATATCACAGATAAAATTGAAAGAACCGGGCCGACACAAATCAATACATTGGTACAAGGATATAAATTTTCAACAATCCATATGGCATCCGCGCGATATTTCACACCCGCACAGTTAGTTTCAAGAGAACTTTCAATGATCGATATTGAAACTCTTCAAAAGACCGGGAGCACAACTCAATCCATTACTATTGATCTTCAAGAGAGTTCACAGGTGCACCTATGATGAATAATTGGGGAAATATTTCTATTGACGTTGATTCCTTATCTTCGATATACAAAGGGCAGGGGTGTTCGCGCGCGGGCGGATATACCTTCGTGGAATTCCGCTCTGGTTTAGAAAATCTTTCAAATTTTTTCTCAAGATATTCAATTCATACCACGATGTTCATGGTAGGCAATGATTTCCTTTATGAAAAGAATCATTCTTCTATTAAAGAGATCGCCAACAAAGGGCATGAGATTGCAAACCATTCCATGACACACCCGCAAGGTTTCCGCTGGCTGTCAGAGAAGGAAAAAGAGAAAGAATTGACTGCCATGTCTGACATTTGCCAGGAAGTAACTGGAAAAAGGCCAATTGGCTTCCGCTCCCCCGGGTGGAATATCGATGACGCAACCCTGCCGTTGTTGAATAAACTAGGGTATGCGTACGATTCTTCAGTGTTTCCCACTTCGCTGATGCCATTAATGAAATTTGCGCATTGGACCAGCATGTCAAAACAAAAAAAGCAAGACCGCACGACCATGGGGCAGACCAGTTATATGTTTTCCCCTCTCTCACCTTATCATGTCTCGAATTATTCGCTGGGAAAAAGAGGGAACAATTCTTTGATCGAATTTCCAATTTCAGTATCACCATATTTGCGAATCCCATTTTTTGCGACACTGCTCTTATTTACCGGTATTAACTTCTATAAGAAATTATTTCGATCCATTCGTGCGGCTGGGCTGCCAGTACATTTCCAAATGCATTTATCCGATTTCATCGATTACAGCATCCCTGAACTTAAAGACCAAATGCCTGGAAGCAAAAAAGGCACTTATGTTCCGCAATCACTGCGCACACCGCTTTCGAAGAAGCTGGATCTCTTCAGTGCAATGATTGATTTGATGGGACAGGACTACGAATTCATCACGTTAGAACAATGGGCGACAAGAATGCAGGCAGATAAATAAATGATCCCACGCTTAAAACCATATTTAGGAAAAGAAGAAATTCTTGCAGTTTTTAAGAACAGGAAATATGCTGTTCAGAGATTTGAGCAAGCTTTTTCGGCGCAATTCCACACTAATTATGCGGCTGCTTTTCCATACGGCCGTTCTGCATTATGGGCTTTTTTCAATGCTATGGAGATCAAAGACGCGGAGATCGTGCAGCCCGCTTACACATGTTCTGTTGTCGCACACGCGACAGTATTAAGTGGAAATACCCCGGTTTTCGTGGATATTAACCTGACAGATTACAACATGAACCTTGACCAGTTTGCAAATGCGATTAATGAACACACTCGCGCAGTCATACCAACCCATCTGTTTGGTTACCCAATGGATGTAGACAGAGTGCAAAAGATCGTAAAGGACGCGGAAGTAAAGTATGGGCATAAAATCTACATCATTCAAGACTGCGCCCATTCATTTGATGCACGATATAAGGGAAAACCGGTTATAAATGCTGGCGATGGCGCTATCTTTGGGCTCGGAATCAGCAAGCAGATCACCTCCATATTTGGCGGGGTATTTACAACTAACAATGAAGAGATCGCCAAAAAGGTTCGCGAATTCAGGGATGGAAATTTCCACAAGCCACCGTGGAGTAAATCTCTCAGTCGATATCTGTACCTTCTCGCCACATATGCTGCTTTCCAGCCATTTATTTATGGATTTGTGTATTGGATACAGGAAAAAACGCCATTTCTAAATCACCTCACAAAAGCGTATCATTTAGATGAGAAAATTCATTTCCCACCAGACTATCTGGACCAGATGACACCCATTGAAGCCCTGGTTGGTTTGGAGCAATTAAGAAAATACACGGCAGTTCGCTCAAAGCGGATAGAGATCGCCAATAAATATTTCAGTGAAATTCATTTATCGAATGAGTGGGTTCTCCCCCCTGAAATTGATGGAGCAACATACTCACACTTTGCGATTAGAACAGACGCGAGAGACCGCCTGCTGGCATCTTTTGCATCTCACGGCATTCAACTGGGGCAGCTGATTGAATACAGCATGCCGCATCAATCCGCATATAAAAAATATGCCAAAGACAAGCTATTCCCCAATTCATACCTGTGCAGCAACTCTATGATCAACTTGCCAATATACCCACATCTCAAAAACCATGAAGTTAATAGGATCATTGATATTTGCATGGGGGATTAATAATAAGCGTTGAGGATGATATTTCAGCACGAGTTAATTCAAATAATTTATTGCTAAAATCGCAGCAATTCATAGGGGGTTATGGCACTGATTAATTTAATCACAAATGGAATATGTAAAATGAAAATTATTTCAAAAGAATAAGTTTGTTGTTTCTGAGAGAGTTCTTCTCACTTAATCAACAATGCCTTCCAAATGTGATATAAATAAATCCATTCCTGCTTCATAAGCAATCTGCTCATTTTTAACATAAGACAATCTCTCGCCTAAAACGTATGGTCTTGTGGCAATGATTTCTCCTGCGTCAATTTTCTCAATCACTTTATGTATTGTGGCTTTTTGGTTATAAGCTTTTTCACTAAGAATTCGGTAAATCTGGCCAATTCCACCGTATTCTGGTAAACGAGCGCAATGAACATTATAGAAATCCGCATTGGCTGATAATAATTTTTTATTAATAATTATTCCTATTCTAAATAAAAATACTTTAGTAATCTCATTATTGTTTATAAACCTTAAAATATCATTATTGCTATAGACTTTAGTGATATTAGGAATTTTATAATCCTTTCGCAAAAATTCGGCAAAGGACATTTTAATAAAAGCAAGCAAGGGTAGTGTTTTGTTTTTAAAAATAAGTTTGAAGATTCTTTTTAAGTTAAAAGAATCATATAGTGCTAAAAATAAAAGGGGGTTAGTTCCTAATTTGCAAATTAACTCTCTCCCAAGTTTATCATTTCCTACTAGTAATAAAATTCTGGATTTTCTTTTCATTTTTTGATAATTTACTTTTCTGTATAATTATTCACAGATCCTTTCCCATTTTGCTAATAATTCATCCCGCCATATTTCTCCAATATAATCTACCATAATTTATTTCCTTCTAAATAATTGAATTGATAAATTGGGTACACAAGATATTTTCTCACTGTTCCGTCGAATAAATCAGCATTTCTGAAAGAATAAGTATATTTCTTGAAATGACAAGTTCTATCTCCTCTCCCACAACCAGTACATACTCAGCCCCAGCCTCACCAATATCTTGATCTAATACATATACAAGCGCACCATTCTCAAATCGTATATCCGATTCATCTGTTTTTATGTAAACTTTTCCATTCTGCTGCCCCACCATTCTGAAAACAATCCTGGAATAATCCTGCTATCAAGCGGCATATTTATTCTCACGGTGGGTATTTTGCTCGCGCCGATCCTTATCAGGAATCATTCCATAACAGATGTGTATTGGATAGATAATCCCTCATCATCACATGGACTATATAAGTCTTTTCTGGTAGGGAGCGATTTAGAAGTGAATATTCCGGATGCACAAACAAGCGAAGATTTACTAAACCGAAATTTTTCAATTATTTTCAAAGCCCTATCGCAAAACCTTAGCCAAATGCTGCTGTTTATTTCGGATAATTTTTTCCGCAATCTAATTTCCACGATCTTGATCTTGCCTGTACGGTTGGGGAATCATGTGCCAGTATTTGAGTACCTGACAATCACGCATCCGTTTTGGAGTGAGGTGTACAGTCAGCCAAATATATTGAATGGTCTTGTTATCTTGCTGAATATCTTGATGATTGTCCTGGGATATGCCGCAGTGCACAAAAAACATCCCTGGTCTGCATTTGTGATACTGCTGGTTTATTCTGCGTACAACTTAAGTTCAGCTGTAGTTCGCCTGTCCGGTTGGCGATTTATCCAGCCAGTGGACTGGATAATACTCGTATTTTTCGTTATTGGTGTTCTTGAAAGCGTTTTTTGGTCTCTTGAAAAGATTTTTGACAGGGAACTGTGGGTTGATGGTGAATTATTGACCAAGAAATCAGCAGAAGTTGTTAAACCTAAAAGCAATCTAATCCGAAATGTCGGCCTCGGTCTCATGTTTTTTATCGCAAGCGCTTTCATTCCTCTTCGAGAGTCCCTCTTGCCGCCTTTGTACCCACAATTCAATCGAGTTGATGTCTGCACAGAAATTGAAGTTCTTGTGGCGGGCAGCCCTTATGGTGATTTGACGGAATCGATTGCTGAATTCTGC
>Ga0255393_10015_pt1 | contig 28781 bp, 25 predicted proteins | sample ANMaggSeSYBR01C8_FD_182122 | JGI IMG/M metagenome (GOLD analysis project Ga0255393, IMG submission 182122) | Sediment cell enrichment communities from methane seep in Santa Monica Basin, California, United Staets - ANME aggregate JGI... | ecosystem: Environmental > Aquatic > Marine > Cold seeps >... | reverse complement strand
ACCTCTGACTTTTCGACCTGGTCGAGTGCATCCCAGAGCCATTCCGCATCAAAGCAGTAGGGGTTAGAATTCAATTCAGTAATCTTCTTTTGTTCAGGCGTGGCAGCTTTTTCCTCGACAATGCCAACGATGCGCCCCTTCCCATCACGAATGATGCGCCCAAATCCACGCGGTTCATCAGAGACAACCGTTGAGAGGGTGAGCTTACTGCCGCTCTCCTGATGCGTTTTCACCAGCAGGGCATACGTTTCCGAAGTGATAAGAGGAAAATCGGAATTGGCAACCAATACAATATCTGATCTCCCGCGCAGGACCTCACGCGCACACTGGACGGCATGAGCCGTGCCCAGCTGCGGCTCCTGAATCACATAGCGCGCTTTGCTGCCAAGCGTTTCCATCACAAGATCCGCACGGTTACCTACAACTACAAGAGGGGGGTCAGCGCAGATATTCCGCACCGCGTCAAAAATGTATTCAACCATGGGTTTACCAAGCAGGGGGTGAAGGACTTTTGGAATGTTCGATTTCATGCGCGTGCCCATCCCCGCCGCGAGTATCACAACATCTATTTTTGGTTTTTTATTATTCATCGAGTTTCATCTGCCTTTTTTTCAGGGTTGAGACAAGCTCATTTTTTTAAGCAAATATCAGGATTAGGAATTATAAACGAAGATTATTAACACAAATTGTCTCGAGACTGTTATTTTCAGGTTCAACCAGGGGCTGGATTCAACTGCCTGAGAGGATCGCGGCAGGCCAAAGCAGCTATCTTAATAATTCCTCAGTGTATACTGAAAGTATACGGATTTTAACAACCAATGGAGGAGTCTTGAAACTATACACGATCGGGTTTTCCGGGAAAACAGCCCTACAATTTTTTGAGATTCTCAAAAAGAATAAGATTGATTGTTTATGTGATATCCGCATTTATCCCTCAAGCGATGACGCCGGGTTTTGTAACCAAACCAATCTGCCATATTTCCTTGAAGAAATAGCAAATTGCGAATATAAATACTGCCCAGAATTAGCCCCCACAGAGCAGCTGCTCGATAATTACCATACGAAGCCTGATTGGCAAAAATACGTTAAACTATTCAATCAGCTGATGAAAGAACGGAAGATCCCATCTTCGCTTGACAGAAAATTCTTTAAAGTGAGAAAATGCTGTCTTTTATGCTTTGAGCCCACACCAGAATTTTGCCACCGCAGATTGGTAGCGGAACGGATGCAGAAACACTGGAAGGATGTGGAAATTATTCATTTATAATGTTTTTCCACGCAATACCAGGTGCTTACTCAATAATGATTGTGGTAAAACATTCAGATAGCAAAAACATGGAGGATTCACACCTATGGAAATAGCATATATAGCGATAGCAATAGCCGCATATGCATTAATTCTGGTTTTTCTGTATATCGCACGAGTAAAAGGCAAACAGCCATCAAAACCTTCTACACTTACAACGATCTCGTTGTCATTGGTTGTGATTGGCCTCATCTTCGGCAGCGGAAATAGCTGGTACGGCTATTCTATTATGGGGTCAGGAGTAATTCTTGCGCTTGTTATTCTGGCAAGAAGCTTGCAAAGATGAACCGAGCATTAATTTAAAGGCTGGGGCGCTCGGGGTCGAACCAAGATCCACGGCTTCAAAGGCCGGTGTGCTGCCATTGCACCACGCCCCAGTATTTGCAAGGTTTGAATTTTAACACAAATATTCGGCTAATCAGAGAGGATATAAGCATTCTAAGGCGTTTTTGGTGGTGAAATTCCCCATTTCGCCAAGTGGTAAGGCTTCAGCTTTCCAAGCTAATATTCGCGGGTTCGAGTCCTGCTGCCCGCTCCTTTTTATTTAATCTGCTGCGTTTATTAACAAAAAACTATTGAATATCAATAAATACAGATTTCCAATCCATTATTAAAAAAAAGGGCTCTGAGAGATAAAATCTCCAAGAACCTTTTCTTTAGGTCATTTGATTCAAGCTATTCTATGTTCTGGAAATAAAGGATACATTCTTTTCTTGTAGAAAATTCCGGGGAAGAAGCTCTGAAGGATGCAGAGTTGCACAAACTCTGATAGCCCTTCAGTTCTCCCGTATGGAGATATGCGACACAAAGACCGACAAAGCTTGGTGGATAGTCTGGGTAATCCGCGAGTTGTTCCTCATACAATTCTTTACAGAAAGGCATAAAATCCTGAGGTTCCTCTGGTACACCACACGATGTCAACAAAATCCCAACCAAAATTAACACATATATTAGTAAGTATGTCTTTTTCATTTTTTACTCCTTTAAATAACCTGCATACTAATAAGAAATAGACTTGTCGATAAGGCACCTCCTTATACATATGGGCGGGTATTGCTAAAACATCGAAGGGATAATTTAATTATATAGAAATCAGGAGCTGGTTTCAAGTATACCAATCTCGAACTAAAGGGAATAATTAAATAAACCGAGTATCCATCCTGTAGTTTACGAGTAATAATTGCCCAAAATGATACGAGGAAATTTTAAAAATTCTCTGAAATATATTTGTTAAATATTGTGTTTCCCAATTAATATCATTTGACATATTCAGAAATGAATTATATAGTACAGAGGATTATCAATTTTTTAGAGTAGATTAGCGGATATTTCAAGTGTGAAAAACGCGACTGTGGTAAATCGGCTTCAAAGACCGGTGTGCTGCCATTGCACCACGCCCCAGTATTTGCAAGGTTGAATTTTATCACCAATATTCGGCAAATCAAAAAGTGTGTGATCTCGAAAAATATCAACATCAGTACAGGCGACGGCAACATCGATGAATGTTTTACCGATCCTACATAAAGTTAAAGTGATTGTGGAATATCCAAGAATATGTCATAAGATAAGAAAAAGAAAATATTAATAATGTGATTTGTTTTTTATATGGAAACTCCTGCCGAATAAAGTTAAATGCAAACAGCGTGATAACGGGGGCAAGTGGTGGAGAAAATAAATTCCAATCCACGTAAAGTCCAATCGTTGATCTCCAGAAAAAAAAGAATAGTATTCCACCGATAGAGGAAATAACAAGAAAATTATTTATGACGTTATTTTTTATCCCGCCGGTAAAAACCAGAGGGAACAAAAACCAAATTGGAGGGAAAATCAATCCCAATAAATTGATTTGTCCCCAAAAATAACTAGGGGTAGATTCAACAAAATTTGCAAGCATGCTCCCTCCTCTCCCCAAGCCCCAACTTGTATCGAAAAGCCTTTGTAGAGAAGCCCCTTTGCTAAGAAAGAATAAAAGTGTCCAAGACAGGAACCCAGCAAATAACAGGGTTGAAATCAATAATGGAAAATATCTCCTTTTATTTAGTTGAACAATAAACAAGAAAATTAAAGATGGAAACAAGAACACAGCTTCCATATGGAAGGTCATCGCAACCATCAAAACTAATGACGGAATCATTAAGGAAGTTTTTTTCTTTAGGAAAAAGCAACTTGTTAATAGATACAGAAATGTCAGCATTCCAACCATGGTGTAATTTTCCATATCCCCAAAGAAGAGCTGCATGAAACCACCGCTTAATAAAACTAAAAATACCATATATGGTTTCTCGGGAATTAATTCATTTGATAACACCAGCGCAATGTAAATAAAAATACTTCCTGCAAAAACAGAGATTATTTGGAAAGACTCATTTATAGAAAAACCAAATGAATTGTAGAAATACTTATATAACTCAAAATGAATATACGATTCCCACATCTCGTCAAATCGCACATGAAGTAAACCGCGCGCCATCTCGTCTGGGAACCATTGTTTGTATGCCAGAAAATCCCAGTTCTCAAAATTACTTCTGAATACCCAAAACATTAAAGTACAAATCAATGTAATTATTATTCTGGCTGCCCATCTGGGGAGATGATAATTCTTAAAGAATTTATCCTGTAACGGCTTGAATAACCGGCCTTTACCTGAAAGCAATATCGCGCCAAAAATAAATGCAATACCCACCACAATCAATGAGGGATGTACCGTATGAAGCTGGTTAAACCCAAAACGAAAATACATTTGCTTTGGAGAAGCAAATATTTCCGTATTCTGGTCATTTAATACTGGAATAAAGTAACTGGAATAAATTACTGCTGATATCCAGATGAATATGAAAATTAAATATAAAAAAGGAATATGTGATTGAGGGCGCTTCAATTTAAGATGCTTTGTTTTTTTTGTTGTTTGAGTCATGGTTTAGGTAAATCGGCACGAGCAATAAAATTATGGACGAAACCAGTAAAGCGGTATTTATCAAATGATTATTCACGAAATCTCCGCCTAAATCTACATATCGGGTCCACAGGATAATCATTTCTATCCAAGGAATTATGATAAAGATCAATATTATGATTTCCTTCTTGCCAAAATTATTTTGTACGTCTTTATAAATTGGATGCGTAATCCACAATTGCTTACGAACAAATAAAAATAAGTGGCCGCAAAAAACAGATGCCCATAGCGATATTGGCCGTATTCGATCATACAAATATTTATAATATGTGGAGTGGAAAATAATTGAAGGATCTAGTAATAATTCCAAGGAAATAGAAGCGGCAGTGATAATAAACGATACAGTTATTATGGTCGTTAATAGCAATTGGCGGTCGACTAAAAAAGCGGCAATTTGATTCCAAACGTTCTCGAATTTTGACGCTGCAGTAAAAGAATAGAAAATCATAAAAGATAAAAGAATAATCAAAGAAAAATAAACAACAATAATAATTAACCGAAACAAAGAAAACCCCATTAATACAATGCTACTTGATTCTGATGGGGGTAAGGCAAGAAAACCATACAAACTAATAAGACCAAATATCTCTTGAAGAATCAATAGTCTTTGGATGTTATTTTTCGGGAAATGTTTTTGTTCTTTCACGCATCCCCTGACCAATTATTTGGAATTCTTTTTAATAAATTGAATTAATACAATCTATTATATAAAATTTTATTACTTAACACAATAAGCCGATAAGTTATTCGCCGTTTCCGCTTCAAATTTTCACTTCTCAGGTTGTGAAAATTTTTATGTAAAAAGCATTGTGCTTGTAAATCGGACTCATAGTCTGGTGTGCTGCCATTACACTACGCCCAAGTATTTGCAGGGTTGAGTTTTATCACATCAGGTGGTGAAACAAAATAGCTGAGAGCAAACGCGCAAAAAGAATCTTAAATTAAAAAAGGTTCTGAAAATTCAGAACCTTTAATTTCTTTTTTTTGTCTTATTGCCGGCCGCGAAGTTTTGGGTCAAACGCATCCCGCAGCCCATCTCCCAGGAAATTGAACGCAAACATGGTGATGCCCAGCATGATGGCCGGGAGAAATACCATATTGGGATATGTACGTATACTGCGCGATCCAGTGGAGATCATCGCGCCCCAGGATGGCATAGGAGGGTTCACGCCCAAACCGATGAAAGAAAGGAACGCTTCCGTTCCGATATAACCTGGTATCGCAAGTGTTTCCGCAACAATCAAAGTACCAATGATATTGGGTAAAATATGTTTGAAAATAATATGAAAATCAGAAGCACCCAATGAGCGGGCCGCATCGATATATTCTTTTTCTTTAACAGACAGTATCTGGCCGCGTGTCAGTCGTGCCATGGTCTGCCAGGCAGTAAGGCCAATTCCGACGAAAATAAAGAACATGCCGCCCATCGCCTCGTCAATCTTGCTGAACACATAAGCCGCTGTACCTGGTTCCAATTCAGTAAATTGGGTGCGGAAAAACGCCATCATCAGGATGATCAACAGCAAAGTCGGAAAACCATACATGATATCCACAAAACGCATCATGATATTATCTACCCGCCCACCCGCATAACCAGAAATACTGCCATATACCAACCCAATGACCATTGAGAGCACCGGCCCGACAAAGGCAACCGCCAGAGAAACCCGTGCGCCATAGATCACCCGGCTGAGAAGGTCACGCCCAATCCCATCTGCGCCAAAACTGTAATTTTCGCTGATCTTGGCATAGGGCTCCATCGAAGGGAATACTTTTATCATCCAGGATGGAACCATGCTCTGGTCATATAACTCATTTTCCGCAAAATGATAAGGTGCGATCTTATCGGCAAAAACAGCCATCAAAATCAACAAAAGAATTAAGATCAGCCCAATAACAGCTGCCCTGTTGCGAAAGAGCCGGCGTATCGCGTCTTTTAGAAGGGACTGGCCCGTTGCGTAAGCGACATCGCCCCCCCCAGTCGTTCTCTTTCTTTCGAAATCCGGAACTTTATCCATATATATCAAAACCTCCAATTACTTATGTGAGTACTTTTTATTTCAATCGGATACGCGGATCCAGCACAGCATATGACAAATCGACAAACAGATTTGAAAAAACAAGCACCAACACATACAAAAGAATAGTGCCCATAATGACTGGATAATCGCGGTTTCCGATGCTGGAAACAAAATATGCTCCAAGTCCCGGAATTCCGAATATGGTCTCGGTTACAAAAGATCCGGTCACGATCGCCGCGAATAAAGGCCCAAATATCGTCACCACAGGGATAAGGCCATTCTTCATCGCATGGCTGATGATCACCATACGTTCACGCAGCCCCTTGGCCCGCGCGGTGCGGATGTAATCCTCACCCATTACCTGAAGCAAACTTGCACGTGTCAGGCGGGCAATGATCGCGGAGGAACCGGTACCCAGCGCGAATGCTGGCATAATTATATATTTAAAATAATTCCAATCCAATTTGCTGGGAAATATCCCCAATACATACGGCGGCCGAGCTCCCCAGCCAGTTGGCGGCAGCCATTTAAGTGAGATGCCAAAGATACGCATCATAATTGGCCCGATCACGATCACAGGTACCGATACTCCAATAATTGCAACCGTCATACTCACGTAATCTATAACAGAATTATGCTTGATCGCCGAGGCAATCCCCAACGGTATACCAATCATCCCTCCGATAAGTAATGCCATAACCCCTAACTGCAAAGAAACAGGGAACTGTTCTTTCATAATATCAGATACAGAACGGCTCCTTGAAGTATAGGACGGGCCAAAATTCATCCATTTAAACCAGACACTACCGACATTGATATTGATGAGATAATCCACCATCACCGAATTCTCATCCGGGGGTTCGGAAGTTATCTTGGGAACAAATACATTTACGATGTAATCTCGATATTGGATAATTAAGGGGTCATTTAAATGATAGACCTCTTCAATAAGTTCTTTTTGTGCATCCGGGATGCGTTTTTCTGTGTCAAAAGGACCACCCGGGATGGCATGCATAAGCATAAAAGTGATCGCTGACACTGCCAGGAGAACCATGACCATGTGAATTAATCGCCTAACTAAGAATCTTCCCATATCTTTTTTCTTTCATTACCAGACATTTTGAGTTGAAGTATGGGGAGGTAAAAACAACCTCCCCATACAATTTATCTATATCTAATGAATATTTCTATTCATCAGCATAGTGGAAATCTTCCGCGCCTACAAGAGTCATATCAAGAACGTAAGCGTAGGGGCTTCCGGTCTCTTTCTTGAGTGTGCGGATGAATCCGAAGTAGAAGTCATCAGCTGTTACGTAGCGGACATTTCCTTCCTCATCCGTTACTTTAACGACCTCATCCAGAACCTCATCGTATTTCACCCAGGCTACGCCTTCCGTAATATGGAAGGTATATACGGTGCCGTCTTCAGAGACGTCCCAGCTGTAAGCCATTGCGGGCTCTACAACACTGGTCTCTTCATTCGCTCGGGTCACACCCGGGAACATGAGAAGTGCTAATTGAATGGATGATGTATCCTGAGCTTTTGAAGGATCCAAAGTGGGGATGTCACCATAACCAAGGGACACATTCAACTTCTTGGGATCTTTGCTGGTATCCCATTTATCAAAGTGTTCGTGACCACCCATACCAAAGGTGCGCGTGACATATGGTTTTGTCAACGTCTGGCGGCCGTACCAGTAAATCGGAGCAACAGCTGCATCTTCATAGTAAAGAAGGTCAGCAGCTTCCGCATACAGATCCTGTCTTACAACATTGTCAGTCTCTTCCGCGGCCTGATCCATCAGGTCTTCATATTCCTGGTTGAAGTACTGCATCCCACCATAGACTTCACCGTCGTCGCATTGATTACTGTTGCCGCACAAGGCAAACAATTCATGCGTGAAGTTGTTAGCATCCGGGTAATCCTGGCACCAGCCAAGGCGGAATATCTGGGGAGCATCAGGACCATCAGTCAACTCGAGGTAGACTTTCCATTCCTGAGCAGCAATCTTGACTTCCACACCAAGGGTATCCTTCCACATCGCCTGGATGGTCTCAGCGATGAGAGCATGCCCAGATGATTCATTGTGGAGTAAGGTGATGTCAAGGTCTGCAGCGGTCTTGCCGGTTTCGTCCAGGTAAGCCTGGAGTTCAGCTGCTGCCGCAACGGGATCGTATCCGATACCTGCTTCGGGGTGGGTTTCCATTGTCGGGGCGCCTGCTAAGCCGGGGTTCGCGACCCAGCGAGCGGGTGTCTGCGCGCCTTTAAGAACATTGTCAATTAAGCCCGCGCGGTCAATTGCAAGAGAGAACGCCCTTCGTACACGAGCGTCGTCCATCGGGGGTGCTGCGGTGTTAAAGCCGTAGTAGTATGAGCAGAACACACCTGATTGAACATATTCGGCAGAGAGCACAGGATCTGCTTTCACGCGATCCATATCTTCTGAGGGAACAGCCGCAACATCCATATTGCCTGCTTCATATTCAGCCAGCGCTGGAATTGGGTCTAAGAAGCGGAAATTAACTTCTTCAACTAAAGGTGCAGGACCATATTCAGTGCCAACCCAGAAGGGGTTCTTGATGAGTGTGGCTTCATAGTCATGGATCCAGTCCTTCAGTGTGTAAGGTCCGTAGGTCTCAATGTTGCCGGGTTCAAACCAGCGATCGCCAAGCTCATCGATCGCCCATGAGGGTTGGGCATAACCCATCCACATACCTGCAACACTGGCGTTGAACAAACCGGGTTTTAGGAAGGTCAATTCAAGCGTCTGAGCATCAATGACTTTCACACCGACCTTGGTTTCATCACGGGGTTCCGCGACTTCTTCAACAACTTCTTCAACTTCTTCAACAACTTCTTCAACAACTTCTTCAACTTCCGGGGCTGCTGCCGGTCCGCAAGCGCTGAGAATCATAGCGAAAGCTAGAACAGCAAACATTATTACATAAAACTTCTTATTCATTTTCTCCTCCATAGGATTTGATTTTATTGTGTTCTTCTTAAGTTTATTGTTGGTGTCTTGTTGGTCTGCCTCCTTTCCGGCATAGTTAATCTATCACCTTAGTATAACAAATCATTATTTATTCTCTTCCCAATAATGGCATGCGACAAAATGGCCTTCTTCAACCTCAAGCAATTCCGGTTCCTCAATTTTACAGCGTTCTTTCGCCATAAAGCAGCGTGTATGAAAACGGCAGCCGGACGGGGGGTTAATGGGTGATGGCACATCCCCTTCAAGAAGGATGCGTTTTCGTTTTTCTTCGACATAGGGGTCGGGCACTGGAACAGCTGAAAGAAGCGCTATCGTATATGGATTATAGGGCTGATTGAATAGGGTGTTTTTATCCGCAAGCTCCATGATTTTTCCAAGGTACATCACAGCCACCCGGTGGCTGATGTGGCGCACCATCGAAAGGTCATGCGCGATGAACAAATACGTCAAGCCCAGATCCTCTTGCAGTTCTTCCAGGAGGTTTACTATCTGCGCCTGGATAGATACATCTAAAGCAGAAATGGGTTCGTCGCAAATGATCATGTCGGGTTTCAGGGCAAGCGCACGGGCGATTCCAATCCGCTGCCGCTGACCGCCGGAAAACTCATGCGGGTACCGTTTAATATATGAAGGGTTAAGGCCAACCTTTTCCAGCAATTCTTCTGCCCGGTCAGTGCGTTCTTTTGGAGTACCGACTTTATGAATCAACAGCGGTTCTTCAATGATTTCTTGAACAGTCATACGCGGATTAAGTGATGCATATGGGTCCTGAAAGATCATTTGAATCCTGCGGCGGGCTTTGAACAACTCCTTACGATCAGCCGAGACCAGATCCACACCCTCAAAGACGATCTCACCGGAAGTGGGTTTTTCAAGCGGGATAATTGTCCTTCCAGCCGTTGGCTTTCCACATCCCGACTCACCTACGAGACCAAGTATCTCCCCATGATTTACCGTGAAACTGATACCATCCACTGCTCGAACCGCATTTACCTGTCTTTGGAAAAGAATCCCTTCCGTAATCGGGAAATGCTTGACAAGATTATTTACCCGAAGAATGACACCATCCTTGTTCATTTGCGCTCCTTCCCTGTTGCAGGATTCACCCAGCAGGCGGCCTTGTGCTTTTTACCTACTTCAATAAGCGGTGGTTTTTCATTCCAGCAGCGATCAATAGCGAAAGAGCACCTGGGAGCGAAAGGACAATAACTGGGTTTTTCAAGCAGAACAGGGGGAAGCCCATCAATTGAAACAAGCTTTTCCTTTTTATCAGACTTCAGTTTTGGTAAGCTGCCCATCAAGCCGATTGTATAGGGATGCTGCGGGTTTGAATAAATTGTTTTTACTGATCCCTCTTCTACAATATAACCAGCGTACATCACAAGCACTCTCTGGGCAATCCCGGCAATTATGCCCAGGTCATGCGTTATCCAGATAATTGTCATGCTGATTTCTTCTCGCAATTGTTTTACAAGATCAATGATCTGGGCCTGAATGGTCACATCCAACGCGGTCGTCGGTTCATCCGCGATTAATATTTTTGGCGAACACATTAATGCCATAGCAATCATGGCACGCTGGCGCATTCCACCAGAAAATTGATAAGGATAATTATTAATTCTCTCCTCGACATTTGGAATTCCGGTCATCGTTAGAAGTTCAACCGCACGGTCATGTGCTTCTTTTTTCGAAACATCCGTGTGAATTTTCAGCGGTTCAGTAATTTGGCGTTCCATTGTTAATACCGGATTAAAAGAAGTCATTGGATCCTGAAAGATCATACTAATCTGGGCTCCTCTTATATGCCGAATTTCATCATGGCCCATACTTAACAAATCATGCCCAAGGAATTTTGCCTCTCCACCTACTATTTTTCCCGGGGGGGGTTGGAATCAATTGAAGCAAAGACAGCATTGACACACTTTTACCGCAACCACTTTCGCCAACGATCCCTAGCGTTTCACCCTCCTCTAAATTGAAATCAATTCCATTAACCGCATGAATTGTGCCTTCGTCAGTTCTAAAATTTGTTTCCAGGTTTTTAACTTCTAAGATATTCACTATAGAATCTTCCTTGTTTTTGATAAGTGCTTAACAAAAATGCAGAGCATTATACTGTACCATAAATTCACATTATTATATCGTATATTTTGAGGTGTGTTTTATTATAAAATTACATGGTTCGTAAAATTTTCAATAGAGAATGCGCCACTAATTGTTTGCCGTGTTTGATGTATTAAATATGGTTAGAGAATTATCCGATTTCTATCTAGAAGTCTTTCATTCAGCATCACCACAGGTTCTACCAGTATATAAATTCTCAATATCTATCAAGAATTCCTCTTTATGATCAATACTTCCGTTAAATCCGCACACATCTTTGCTTTTCAGAAAAGACGAAGGGTGAAGGTACACAGGTATGAAAGGCAGTTCGTTATTTAGCATCTGCAATGCACTCCGCTCGGCCTGTATTGAAGCAGCCGTATCCATCCCTGCCTGTGCGCTCAGGGCACAATTTTCATCATAAGAAATATTTGAAAATCCATAGTAGTTCGCGCCACCCGTTTTTTCCCCGACCCAATAATTCGCATCAGTTGGTATCTCGCTAGTCGCGAACAACCCGCAATCGAAACGCCCGCCAGTCTGCCAGGAAAGCAGCGCGAGGTCAAACTGCCTGCCAAAGATAGGGCCGTCAGGACCAGGCCGGTAGAGTTCGCTGGCAGGCAACTGTAAAATATTTGTCTTTATGCCGCAACTCGCGAGTCCTGCGGCAATCTCGGAGGCGATTTCTCCGCGCAGCGGAGATTCTGAAATAAGCAGCTCTATTTCAAATGCCGTCCCCTGGGGAACGTTATTAACACCGCCAGCAATTAATGGGGTGTCAGGGTTAAGGTCCGGGTCCCGCCAGCCAACCTGCTCTAACAACGAAATACCCAGAGCGGGATCATATGGATAGGGCGTCAGGTTAACTCCGTCCAGTAAAGGGTGTCCTTCTCCAAAAAGTGAGTTGGCAATTTCTACCGCGCCGCCTAATAATTTATTACTAATCGTATCCCGATCAATACAATAAGCGATCGCCTGACGGGTTCGGGTATCCCCAAAGATATCCGGGCGGTCACCGCCATACGGATAATAATAATCATCATACGTATACGGTGTAATGCCAATAGCCAGCATTTCTATCTCAGTTGGGTGAACCATTTCTAATGAAAAACCAGAGTTCTGAACATGCTCAGAAAGATAAATAATATCCTGCAGATCAAGAGCAGTGGAAGAAACAATATCACATTCTGATTCGGCGGCCGTGAGAATGGTATCCGGCTCAACATTCGCGAGGAATTTGAACGTGATAAAGTCTGTAAGCGGCAGCCCCTCATCTGCACGGAAATAATGGGGATTCTTTCTTAAGCGGATAAATGCGTTCGGCTGCCATTCGTCCACTACATACGCTCCCCATCCCAACGGGCTGCGGTTGACTTCTTCCACATCTAACAGCTCATCCGCTCTGTATCCCCCCCAGGCATGCTCAGGCATCGGCGCCCAGAAATATCGTTCAAAGGCATCTGTCACCAATCCGGGCTTTCCCACCCACTCGACCGCTGTGTCATTCACTACTGTATAGCTGTCTGTCTGATCTATAATCCATTTGTTGATGGGAGTAGCGGGGTCTGAGGCAACCTTAAAAGCGTACAGGGAATCAGACGCTGACAGGGGCTGCCCATCAGACCATTTCAATCCATCCAGGAGTTCAAAGGTAGCAGTTAATTGATTCACCTGCAGGTCACTAACCCCATCCCAGGCGACCGCGCATGTGGGGCTGGTGCACCCACTGGGAAAGACGCGTGTGCCGGGTTTCAGGGCAACCAGATCGCCGTAGGTATTGATCACCCCATAACCTTCAGACACGGAAACAGGGGTGAAGAATGCTGAGCCATCAGAAAATTCAGGCATCTTTTCAAGAATAACGGGTTCAACTTGCCCGCTGCCGAAGATATCTACGGGTCCATCATATATGGCTTTAAGGACTTCCCGAGCGGCTTGTGAACTGGCCTGATATGAGTAGAGAGAACGCGGCTCATACCCCAGACAAACTGTTAATTCAGTAGCGGGAAGTGGAGTGGGTGTCACGGGAATTGCGGTTGGTTGGGGATCAAGCAGCCTCATCAAATTACATCCGGATAAGCTGAACAGACCTATAAGAACCACTAACAGTATGACAGTAATTTGCTTGTATTTCTTCATCCACACTCCATAATTCTGGCCTGAATATTATTCGGGGAAAGCTCTCAATTAATCATCATCTCCCAACCGTAAGCGCACATATGAATCATAGCGCTGTGGAGAAATTTTCCCATCCGTAACAGCCTGCTTGATCGCGCAGTCTGGTTCAGTGATATGGCTGCAATCATTAAAGCGGCAGTCTGCTACAAGCCCGCGGATCTCCGGAAAATATCCGTCCAGTTCCTCCGGCTCAGTATCCCACAGGGACAGGGAACGTAAACCGGGCATGTCCGCAACAAACCCTCCCTCGTCCAGAGGAAATAATTGCCGTACTACAGTTGTATGGCGCCCTTTCTTCGATGATGTTTTTTTTAATCCGCCAACGCTCAACCCGAGTTTGGGCTGGACCTGATTCAATAAGCTGGATTTTCCCACACCAGAAGGGCCGGAAAAAGCACTTATCTTTCCTATCAGGCATTGTTTTAATTTATCAATATTCCGTTTCTTTTTTGCGGACGTAAACAACATTTCATATCCGATTTTTGGATATATTGAAAATAACTTCCTGGCATCCCGGATTCCCACTAGATCAACCTTGTTTGCCACTATTACAACCGGGATTTTTTGCTTTTCTGTGATCACCAAAAAACGGTCCAGCATTCTCAAGCTGGGCTCCGGGTCTGCACACGAAAAAACAAGCATGACCTGATCTGGATTTGCAAGCAGTATCTGTTTATAATCCCCCCGTGCAGAAGGAGCCATCCGAAAGAAAACTTTCTCGCGCGGGTGGATCTCCTCGATAACCCCGCTTCCATCTTTAAGAAGATGAATCTCTACCCAATCACCTACAGCAACTATATCTTCATTCAGACGATTCTTTTTATGGCGCCCACGCAAGCGGCAGGTAATTTCACGGTCATCTACCTGGACCGTATAGAATCCGGCCTGCAAACGGGTAACCAATCCGTTCAAAATAGTGTCGGTCATCCAGACGGTGGGGTAGGCGTTGAGATCTCCTGCTCTGGCGCAGAACCTGAAGATGACGGGGGAGATTCTCCCGGCATCGGCGTTTCAGTAAATTCAGGTGTCGGAGTTCTGGTCACATTGAATTCGGACTCCCATGGATAAAGTTTTAACGGCCCGCCGTAGTAGTATGTTTCAATCATACGGCGGAATACGGGGCCGCCCACTTCTGAGCCTTCTCCGCCATTCTCTACGATCACCGTGACCGCTATATCCGGTTTATCCTCACGTCCAGTATTCGTATACCCGGTGAACCAGGCATGGGAATCGCCCAGCGGGTTTTCCGCTGTGCCTGTCTTCCCGTAGATCGGAATACTCAGGTCACCCAGTTCATCATTGGCTGTGCCAATTGAGGATCTTACTACACCGCGCATCGCAACGCTGATTGCATCCAGCGTTTCCTGAGAAACGGGCAAAGTGCTGTCTGCTTGAGGAGATAAAGTGTACACATCCACACCATTCGTGGATGTGATCCGCTCGATGATCTGCGGGCGGTAGAGCGTGCCGCCGTTCGCTAAAGCCGCTGTGAAACGCACTACCTGCAGCGGAGTAGCAAGCATGTCACCCTGCCCAATGCCCTGCTGAACTGCACCTCCATCAGTAAGGGGATCAGTGATCTGCCCAACATCTTCAGCTACCTGATCAATGCCTGTCGCGCTGCCCAAACCAAAACCTCGCGCGAAATCTGCCAGGTAAGAAGCGCCTTTTTGGCGAAATAAGTCCAATCCAATATGGTAAAACCACGGGTTGCATGAGCGCATTAATCCCTGTGTTAAGGACAGTGTCCCGCTTGGTGGAAGGTCTTTGTCAACAGTCCAATCTTTAAAACTCTCTCCGGGCAGTTCTTCAAAATATGATCCGCAGTAATAAGTTGTTTCCGGAGTGTATAAATCACTTTCCAGGGCAGCAGCCATGCCAATGATCTTGAATACTGATCCCAGCGGATATGAACCCTGTGTAACGCGATTTAACAACCGCTGCTGGTCGTCGTTAAGCATATCAGTAAGCTGTTCAGCTGAATTTCTATTTTCTGGTGTGAATAAATTGGGATCTAAGTTGGGGGAAGAAGCCATCGCCAAAATACGGCCGGTTTCCACTTCCATGACAACCACTGCCCCTTTGAACCCAAGAAGGGCTTTTTGAGCTTCGATCTGTAGATTTTTATCAAAGGTCGTCGTGATATCCTGGGGTAATTTTGCATCCGCCTGATTAAGATATGAAAGTATCTGACCTTCCGGACTCACTACATATAAGGAAGCTGCAGGTTTCCCGGCCAGTGATTCTTCCGCATATTTCTCCAGCCCCGCCTGTCCGACCTGCTCATCACCAAGATATCCTCTTGCCTGGTATTCTTCTATTTGTTCAGGCGTGATGGAAAGCAAATATCCAACAGCTTGCGAGGCAATTCCGCCGTTATAGTAATATCGCGACTGGAATTCAGCAAGCCGCACCCCCCCCAGGCCAATAATAACATCCCACTTCTCCTCAATTTCATCTGCGGACACTTCCCCAACCGGAACATACCAGTTTGTTCGGCGAATATCCTCATAAGAAGCCTGGATTGATTCCGATGTTCTGCCTGTGAGATCAGAGAGATAATTCAACAGGATGCCCTCTTTTCCATCCTCAATCTGATTAGGGATAATCGCAAGCGCATATGCGGTGGTCTGGTCGACGATCGGTTGTCCATCGCGCGCATAGATATCGCCGCGCTCAGCGGATATTTTTTCCAACTGCAGCCGATTTCCACCTGATAATTCCGGTAAGATCAAACCTGAATCCCAGTCTACTTTCCAGGTCTTATCCTCAAGAATGAGGGATATATCAATTTCACGTTCAAAACTGCCAAATAATGAGGTGTTGAAAACGGCTTTATATTTTGCGGCCGCAGAATTTGGATTCTTCATTGAAGACAGCAGTTGTGTTTCAAGCGATTGTAGAGTCGCGTTGAATGCTGTTTCCTGGTAAAAAGCGCTAAAATCTTCGGGAGTTATCTCCGCTTGAGAAGCATATGAAAGCAGCTCATACATCTGGTCATATTCTCGGGCCTCCCAAAGAGCTAAGAACGATGCAACCGTATTATCCACCTCAGGAGCAGTAGAAATCTGCACATGCGGGGTAGGCAGTTCCCCATCTGGTTTTTTTTCCGCATGATGAGAGCAGCAAAGATACCACTACCAAAATTAAAAATCCTTTATTTTTCCTCATATAAAGCATCTCCATAGCCTGCCTTAACCAATATCCTCGCCAGCCATCACACAGTCAGCAATCGAACAGCTATATTTTAAGTGATTTTGGCAAATTTCAGCCAACCTATTCGGTTTATAAATTGATATTTTTTGCAGTGTTCTTTCTAAATGGCACAGCGGCATTCCCATCACGCTGGCGAAACACCCGCTGAAATTAACCACCGGGTGAAAAGCAGTGTTTTGAATTGCATAGGCGCCCGCTTTATCCATAGGATTACCACTGTCAATATACTGGTTAATTTCCTCATCCGCATAACCTCTCATTTGAACACGTGTGCGGCAAATATCCTGACGCATCTGGCCAGTGCTGCCCCCACGAACTGCAATCGCCGTCATGACCCAATGTTCACGAGCACGCAATTGGGAAAGCATTTGATATGCTTCCTTCTCATCTGCTGGTTTTCCCAGTATCTCTTCATCCAATACCACGATGGTATCGGCAGCAATAACGACATCATCCAAACCAGCCCCTGGAATCAGATGGCCTGCCTTTTCAGCAGCAAGCCGGAGGACATACTCCTTCGCGGATTCCTTTGGACGCTTGGATTCATCGATATTCGCAGATGATGCTTCTAAATCCCAATCCATCCACGCAAGCATTTCTCGTCTGCGGGGGGAATTTGAAGCCAGCCAAAACTTATATTGCGCCATAAGTGATTGATTTTAGCATACTGGTACTCATTTACATACACCAAGATACTACTTTGTAAATATATATTAGCCCTCTTATCCATTCCGCATCTCGATAAGCAGATTAACTTTTTTCTAATATATATGGAAATAAAAACTGAAGTATAAACAGTATAATCTTAGCGGAAACGACACATGAAATTTGACATCCTCACTCAATTTGATGCGCTTACGGAACAAGAATGGAATCTTCTGGTCACTCAAAGCGCCGTGAACACACCTTTTTTAAGATATGGCTATCAACACATATGGTGGCAGCATCAAGGCGGCGCTGAATGGCAGCAGGCGGAACTGCGAATTATCACAGCCCGTGAAGATGGACAACTCGTTGGCATCGCCCCACTGTTTATCGGTGAAAGAGACGGGAAGGAGGAAATTCACTTTGTCGGCAGTATCGAGATCTCCGATTATCTGGACTTCATCGTTCAAACACAAAATTCTAAAGCGTTTATCACTGGTGTTTTTAAGCTGATAAAAGAGGAAAAAGCACGCTTCCCAGGAAAAATCTATTTATTCAATATTCCTGACAATTCCCCCAGTTTAGAAGTCATAAAGGAAATCGGGGGAAGTAAAGATTGGTCAATAGAAATAGAACCTGCCTACCACACTCCCACGATCACGTTATCCGAGGATTGGGATACGTACCTGGCGGGGATCAATAAAAAACAGCGCCACGAAATCCGCCGAAAACTGCGCCGGGCGTCTGCATCTGAGGATACCGTATCCTGGTACGTCACAGCTAAAAAAAGCCTGCTTGATCAGGATATCGCTGACTTTTTCCAATTAATGGAATCAGATGAAGAAAAGAAACGTTTCCTTACAGAGGACATGCAAAAGCAATTAAGGGCGATCATTCAATGGGCCTTTAGCGCAGGGATTCTGCAGTTATCTTTCCTGACCATCAATGACGAAAAAGCAGCGGGGTATTTGTGCTTTGATTATGAAAACATTATCTGGGTATACAATTCCGGGTTTCGCCCTGACTTTCAATACTATTCACCGGGCTGGATACTGCTCAGCTACCTGATCCAGCACGCGATCAACGCAGGGAAAACCCATTTTGATTTCATGCGCGGGGATGAATCTTATAAATATCGCTTTGGTGCAGCTGACAGTTTTGTAATGAAAGTATGTGCTGAATTATCCGGAGATTAAAATTCCGCCTCACCCCACACTTTCATCAAACGCGTTAAGAACACCACCATTTTCCCCAATCCATCCACGCTGATACGTTCGTTGATCCCATGGATGCCGGTGCGAAGTTCAGGTGTCATCAAGACTGGCGAAAATTTATAGATGTTCTTGCAAACGGATTGAAAATAACGGGAATCAGTGGCAGCAATACACACATAGGGGGCCACTGCTACATTATTAAAAACCTGACGGACGACCAGGTCCAGTGATAAATAAGCCAGCGCGTCTGTTGGAGACACATCAGAGGCACTCCATCCACCGCTCTTCTGATCAAATGAAATTGCAACGCGCGGGTCAGCAATCACTTTTGTAAAATGATCGATGACATCCTGTATGGAATCACCGGGGAGCAGGCGGCAGTTAACTTTCGCAGATGCAGCTGCCGGCAGGATATTATCCTTAATGCCGCCTTCAATCATTGTTGCCGCATGAGTGGTTCGAATCACAGCATTCATTTGTTTGGACTTGGCCAGTTGACTCAATAAGACAGGTTTGAAAAGCCAAGCATTTGCGATGAGCAACTGCAGCCCAAAGGAAAGCAAATGCCCAATATTCTGCAGCGTCGGCAAAATAAGATCAAGCCGTGCTGGCATAGGATTATCATCCATCAGTGCCAATGCCCGGGCGACGACTCCGATCGCTGTCTGGCGCGGGGGGGAGGAGGAATGGCCCGGTTCGCCCTGCGCAGAGACCTTAATAGTGAGGTAGCCTTTCTCTGTGACGCCAATTAGCCCAATCGGTTCGTCTACCCCGACCATCATTCCCTGTGTCAGCATACCGCCCTCGTCCAGTACAGCGGCTAATTTAACACTTTGTGATTTAAGCTTCTCAGCGATCTTCTTACCTCCTTGAAAACCACTGATCTCCTCATCATGCCCAAATGCTAAATAAATCGTTCGCTTTGGAGCATATCTCTCTTTCAGCAGCCCTTCTACCGATTCCAGCAAAGCAACCAGCTGATTCTTCATGTCCTGCGTACCGCGTCCCCACACAAATCCGTTTTTAATTTTTCCACTAAAAGGCTCATTATCCCATTCACCCAGTGTTTTTTCCGCCACAGGAACTACATCCAGATGTGCATAAAACAAAACTGGATCCAATTTGCTTTCTGAACCTTTCCATTCAAGCAGTAAACTATATTTGTTAACTAAAGTCCTTTCTAATTTGCTGCCCATAAGCGGATAAGTTCTTTCTATCCAATCATGTATCGCTATAAACGGCTGCTGGTCAACGTCAGAAGCATTGACCTTAGAAATGGTCCTGATCTGAATTGCCTCAGACAAATGGCGCGCAATTTTTAATTCATGGATACTTATTGCAGGAATTGGTTCCACTGTTGTTGAACGATCTCTAAAGCGCAGAGTACGGAACAATAAGAACGCTACGAAAAAAATGATGATAACAAGCAGAGCGATTAATAAATCCATAGTTAACAAACTTCCCGATTGTTTTTTCGGTAATTATATATAATATTTCACAATAAAAGACACCCGCTTTTCACGGGTGTCTAATTCAAATAACTGGTTTTATATTATGAAAGCATCGAGGTGAGACCCTTTAGCAGTGTTGAGGTAACCAATTGGCTGGACTGTTCTCGATATGGGGAGCTTGCCATTTGGCTGCCGGACACCAGCGCGCCAGTGAGCGCTTCTAAGGAACTCTTTCCACCTTGTTTGGCGGATAAATAATTCATTCCCACACCCAATAGATCTCCCAAATCCAGGTCATCCTTCGCATCCGATGATCCAGCGCCGGACAATGATCCAAGCAGATCGCCCAGGTCTAAATCATTATCCTGCGCGTCAGCTTTGCCGCCACCAACCAGTGATCCCAGCAATGAACTAAGCACATCGCCCGATGCTGCCGGTTTGCTGGCAGGCGCTTCCCCGGCGCCAAGGACAGTTTGCACCATTGAAATGATGCTGCCCGCATTCAATTCTTTGCCTATCATCTGCTTGGCCGCCGCATTCAAACCCTGCGTGTACAATTTTCCCGAACCGCTTTTTGCCTGACCACGAAGGAGGGATGCCGCATACTCTAACTGATCCGCCGGGTCCGCGTTTTTCTTTTCTTTCATCGCCTGAGTGATAACCTCAAAGATGTTGACCATATTATCTCCATGGTCATGATTATATGTATCCGCTTTATTCAATGATGTCTGACTATCTTGCATAGTTTTTGTGACCTGGTTGAAAAGAGAAAACAGATCAATTTGGTTTTTTGCCATTTCTTGCACTCCATTTCTTTTACTTAATATTTATTCTACATTTAAAATATATTTTTTTATTAAAGATTCATCACCAAATTCGAATATGAGCTCAGATTTCCCTCGTTCCCATCAGAACAAGCTGCAAAAAAGTGCTGTTTTTAAGGGGTTTACCATTAACGCTTATCAAGTATTAAAACCCTATCGGTTAACAGCTTTCGGCTCTTTTACATGGATAAGTCGCCTTCTTTGGAAACCCTGTTGAAAATCAGCAGAGAAATGATCGTCAGAAAGGCGAGAATGGATGATAGGGCCGCTGAAATTCCGTAATTTCCACGAATAATTTCAGTGTAAATCGCAATGGTTATTGTTCTCGTCCGCACTGTATACAGAAGAATTGCTGTGGAGAGCTCACTGATCATTGTGATCCAGCTCAAAATACCGCCTGATATGATTCCCGCCGCCATCATCGGCATGGTAATTTTATAAAACGTGTTCATTTTAGAACTGCCCAGGCTGAGAGCAGCTTCCTCAATATTCATGGGGATTTGCTGCAAAATGGCCGCGCTGGAGCGTATGGTGTACGGCAGCCGGCGGATGACAAGCCCAACAACCATAATAGCCATGGTTCCGCTCAATAAAATGGGCGGCTTATTAAAGGCGATCAGCAAAGAAATACCAACAACCGACCCGGGGATAATATAGGGGACCATGGAAATTGAATCCAACATAGTGGAGATCGGTCCAGGCCGCCTGACAGAGATATAAGCCAAAAGCACAGCCAGAAATACAATAAAAACCAGAGACACAGCAGGGATCGTCATAGTGTTGATAATAGCGTTTCCAACTTTATCAAAAGCGTCGATGTAGCTCTGTAGAGAATACCCTGGAGCAAAGGTTATTCCCCGCGTGTTCTTAAATGATGTGTAGAAGATGTAAATCTGAGGCATAATAGAAATGCCTACCAGCAGGTAAGAATAGACATAAATAAGAATCCGTTTTATCCCTTTAGTTTCTTCAGGTCTGATCTTATTCATTGAATTCATGGAAAACGATTTGCGTGTGGAAAGATACTTCTGCATTAAGAAAACAATCGTGGTAATTACTATTGCAACAATGGAGATTGCGGCGGCAAACCCATCATCGCCGCCTATCTCACTAATAAATTCATTGAAAATGGTCACAGGAAAAGTTCTGTATCCTTCACCAATAAGCATTGGCGTACCAAAGTCAGCCAGAGCTCTCATAAAAACAAGCAAGCCGCCGGCCAGAAGAGTGGGCATAATAAGGGGAATTATGATGAGGAAAAAACGCCTTATACCGGAAGTGCCTAAATTTTCACTGGCTTCCAACAAGGAATTATCCACATTCTTGAGAGCCCCGGACACATACAGGAAAATCAACGGATAAAGCTGTAGAGTCAGAACCAGCAAAATTCCAGAAAAACCGTAAATATTAGGAATGGTTATCCCCAGAGTGTTTTTGAAAAAAAGTGTTATCAAGCCGCTCCGGCCCAAAAGAAGAATCCATGAATACGCCCCGATAAAGGGAGCGGACATTGAAGACAGTATGATTAACACCCTTAGAAACCCTTTGCCCTTTATTTTGTAGCGGGTAAATATATATGCCAATGGGGTGGCCACAATTATGGTTAAAATGGTGACAACGGAAGTCACTTTAAAGCTGTTCAGCAGGGTATTGAAATAATATGGCTTACTGAAAAACTTAATAAAATATGCCAGCGTGAACTGACCGGTCTCCTTATCTATCACTGCCTGAGTCAGTAAATTCATCATAGGATAGATCAGGAAAATTCCATAGAGCCCTAATAGCCCCAAAGTCACCAGCGTCCAAAGATCAAATCGCGACTTTCTATTCATAATTTTCTATCCCTTTCTTGTGAGATTTTGCTTGCTTTCTTCTGAAAATACATTGATTTTACGGCTCTTTATGGATAAAGAGACCTCTTCTCCCACTGTTAAAAGATTTTCCAGAGAGGACTCACGAATAATTTCTACAAGTTGTTGGTTATGGTTGAGTTCTACCAGCTGATGTGTATTCATCCCCAGGAAAAAACTGTCCCTGACAATACCCTTTAGAGGTGAATTATTGTTTTTTTGCATTATAAAATCTTCTGGCCTGATAGAAAGAACGACGGGACAGTCTTCCTGCGCAGAAAGATTCTCAGCAGAAAAGTTGTATTCTCCAAATTCAATCAGTTTATTGTCAGCTTGATAACGAGCATTAATAAAATTTGTTCGCCCGATGAATGTTGCAACAAACATATTGCTGGGCCTGTGATAGATCTCCTGCGGAGTTCCTACATGCTGTATGACCCCATTATCCATTACAGCGATTCTATCTGAGATAGCCATTGCCTCTTCCTGATCGTGGGTCACATATATTGTTGTAATACCGACTTCCTTTTGAATATCCCTGATTACCTGGCGCATCTCCAAACGTAGCTTTGCATCCAGGTTAGACAGGGGTTCATCCATCAACAGCACATCCGGTTTAATCACCAGAGCTCGAGCCAGGGCAACACGCTGCTGCTGTCCACCAGAAAGCTGCTCCGGCTTTCTATCCCTGTATTCGTATATCTGCATAAGTTTGAGGAATTTGTCAGCCTCCTCCTGGATATGCGTTTTACTAAATTTACGATTTCTCAAACCAAATTCAACATTCTGGCGCACCGAATAATGAGGGAATATGGCGTAATTCTGAAAGACCATTCCAATATTGCGGTGGCTGACTTCCATGTCATTGATCTTTTTCTCGTTGAAATAGAACCCGCCCCCCTCGATCGTGTTGAATCCTGCAACCATCCTGAGAAGAGTTGTTTTTCCACACCCTGAAGGGCCAAGGAGAGTAAACAATTCTTTATCTTTAATGTCAAGTGAAATATCAGATATGACAGTATTGTCTCCAAATTTTTTAACCGCATTTTTTATTTTTATATTGACACTCATCTATCGCACCTTTTCCTTTTTTGTTTTATTTGAGCTCCGCGCAATTTAAATAAATTGGATTCAAGTATTAAGTCCAACAAATAACCGGTTGTGAAAATACTTGAATCCAATAACTGTAAATGGACAATTCAATATCGGAGCAAATCATGCAATATACTCCAAGGTTCGTGTACCTGATCGAACAGGAAATTTACTACACAACATTATTTATATCCATGAATTGCTTGCCGGGGAAGACCAGCACCTTAGTTTATAAAGGAAGCCAACCTTCCCCAGACAAAATTCGGAATCTATTGTAGGTCTACAAATATTTCCTTGAAGTGTTCCTGAAGTGCTTCCTTGTTTTGATACACATATTCCATATCTTCCTTGATAATATTGATGTCGGAGATATTGGTCATGTAATCAGGGGTAGCCACATTTGCCATCACAGGTCTGTTTGTGAGTGTGGTTCCGAACGTATTCTGAATCTCTTCCGAGATGATCAGGTCAATAAACCGCTGAGCATTAAGAAGGTTTTTCGCGTCTTTAATAATGCCGGAACCGGCGGGAAGGTAAACAACACCCTCTTCCATGTAGATCACTTTAACATCTGCGCCATCCCGAACAAGGGTTACGCTGGGATCTTCATATGAGAGACCAACGGTATATTCGCCATCTCGAACACCTTTCCACACAGAACTGGAGCTGTCGATAACCACCGTATTAGCGAATAGATCTGCAACAAAGGCCCAACCCTCATCGCTCTCATAGTCTCCTTTTCCGATAGCGTTAAGCATATTGGTCAGGTGAGCATAGGCACTGGAGGATGCGGTGGGGTTAGCGGAAACGATCTTCCCTGCCAATTCTGGATTTAGAAGGTCTTTGTACCCTTTGATCTCAATGTCCCCGATTAGGGTTTTGTTGACCAGAATGATGCTTCCGTCAAGAACATAAGGGGTAATGAAACCTGTTGTATTCTGATAGAGTTCAATGACGTTAGCGTTGTTTTCAGAAACATAGTCCTGGAAGAGATCTTCATTGATCATATACGTTGCGTAAGCTCCACCATAGGCCACATCAGCATAGGGGTTATTCTTTTCGCCCTGTAAGCGTTTGAATACTTCACCCGTTCCAGCTGAAATAACTTCAACTTCAACGCCATACATTTCTTCAAAAACCGGTATGGTGGAATTGAGCAAATTGTCACTGTTGGGAGAGTAAATCACAAGCTTATCAGTTTCCGGGAGCTCTTCGACCACTTCCTCTACCACTGCTTCTACTTCTTCTACTGCTTCCTCAACTATTTCTTCTACTTCTTCAACCACCGCGGGAGTGCAGGCAGCAAATACAAGTACAACTACCAGCAGTCCAATTAAAACTTTGTAAAACTTTTTCATCTCTATTTTTTCTCCTTTTTATGAGTTGATAAAATTTTGAATTACATAAAGTCTAGCTTTAATGTATGTTTTTTGTGTGGTAACCTCCTCTTTTTTGAGAATTTGAAATAAATTTACATTAACATCAATTGTCAAGATTTTACCATAGGACCTGCACATCTAGCTCCATGTAAAAACCACTGCTTGTCAGCTGCTCCATAACTACCTGATTGGAAAATCCTTTGTCCCTGCTATCAATGATCCCGAAGGAAAGCAGCTGCGGACAGAGTTAAACAGCGATCGAAACGGAGAACTCTTTATTCCTCCGCGATATCCTTGCTGATGATGCTGAGCGCCTGCAATGCGGCCTGGTGCTTAATTTCTTCGCGTAAGCCATCAAACCGAAAACGATAGGCACGCTCATGGATATGTGTGCTGATAGCCATCCATACTGTGCCAACAGGTTTGGCGGGTGTGCCGCCTGCCGGTCCGGCGATGCCTGAGATGGAGAAACCGACCATTTTTTTAAGATCCACTTTCCCCGCAAATGCCCTGCGGATGCCGTACGCCATGGCAAGCACGGTTTCCCTGCTGACAGCTCCAAATGTATCTAAAATTTCAGCGGGGACATTCAGCCAGAGCTGTTTTGCCTGGTTTGAATAAGCGATCTGACCTCCAAGGTAATAATCGGATGAGCCGGGCAGGTTCGTAATAAGGTGGCCAAGCAGCCCGCCGGTGCAGGATTCTGCAGTAACGAGAAATAAATTGTTTGCTTTCAATTGTGAGGCGACGGTTTTAAGAAGTTTTTTTTCTGCAAGCATGCTGTAATTATATAGTTGATCATAAAATTAGAAAGAGTAACTGCCCATTAATCAGGTTTTTCCTTTTAATGACTATCCCAACCGCAAATTTGCGTCCGATTGTCATTTATAATAATGAATCTGGATAATCATGGCAAATAACAAGACCAAAGACCAAGAGTGGGATCTCATCATCAAGCCTGAAACTGCCTGGTGGGATCTGCGGTTAAGAGAGGTGTGGCGCTACCGCGACCTGGTGGTGCTGTTTGTAAGGAGGGATTTTGTCTCTCTCTATAAGCAAACCATTCTCGGCCCGCTCTGGCTCCTCATCCAGCCGCTGATGACATCATTGACTTTCACTGTGATTTTTGGAAATATCGCCAATCTGCCCACAGACGGACTGCCTGATTTTCTGTTTTATTTGTCAGGAACGGTTGTCTGGAATTATTTCGCGGACTGCCTGAAGAAAACATCTGAAACTTTCATCTCAAACGCCAGTGTTTTTGGAAAAGTTTATTTCCCGCGCTTGGTGATGCCAATTTCCACCCTCATATCGAATATGATCACATTCACAATCCAGTTCATGCTTTTTCTGGCATTCCTGGCGTATTTCATGGTATCTGGATCGGATGTGCGCGTGACCATGTGGGCATTGGCTCTGCCCCTGCTGATAATACTGATGGCTGGCTTGGGTCTTGGTTTAGGTATTATCATATCTTCACTGACCACAAGATATCGTGACCTGCGCTATCTGGTCACGTTTGCTGTGTCTTTATGGATGTATGCCACTCCGGTCATATATCCAGTCTCATCCATACCAGAAAAATGGCAGTGGATCGCGCGCATCAATCCGGTCACACCGATCATTGAAGCGTTCAGATTTGCCTTTTTAGGAGCAGGTTCCGCAGATTGGGGGCTGCTGGCTTACAGCGGCGGGTTTACGGCGGTTGTATTCGTCATCGGATTGATGATCTTCAATCGCGTGGAAAAAAACTTCATCGATACAGTTTAGCAATTGGATAGATTTAACCATGGGAAAAACAGTCATTTCAGTTGAACATTTGAGCAAGCGTTACGATCTGGGCGTGATTGGTACCGGAACGATTTCACGCGACTTGAGCCGCTGGTGGGCGCGTTTGCGGGGCAACCCGGACCCCTACCAGAAGGTCGGTCAGGCGGACTATGGCAATCGGGATGGTGATTCGATCTGGGCGCTTAACGACATCAATTTTCAGGTGGAACAGGGACAAGCGCTGGGCATCATCGGAGCCAACGGCGCTGGAAAAAGCACCTTGCTCAAGATACTGAGCAGGGTTACCGGGCCCACATCCGGCGTGGCGAAGGTCAAAGGGCGAATCGGGTCACTGCTGGAGGTGGGCACAGGCTTTCACGCGGAGCTGACCGGGCGCGAGAACGTGTACCTGAATGGGGCCATACTGGGAATGCGCCGGTCAGAAATTGACCGCAAATTTGACGAGATCGTTGATTTTTCGGGTGTAGAGAAGTTCATCGATACTCCTGTCAAACGCTATTCCTCGGGCATGTACGTGCGTTTGGCTTTCGCCGTAGCAGCGCATCTGGACCCCGAGATCCTGATCGTGGATGAGGTCCTTGCGGTGGGCGACGCGGAATTTCAGAAGAAATGCCTGGGAAAAATGGAGGATGTGGCGGGAGAAGGGCGCACAGTGCTGTTCGTCAGCCATAATATGCAAATGATTCGCTCATTATGCCCCAATAGCATGCTATTAGATTCCGGGAAAATCACACAGGTTGGAGACTCAGAAATTGTTGTTTCTGAATACTATGATACCTTACAAAAACAGAAAAGAGTTGTCCTTGAAGGACAACACAACAATACATATGTGGTATTAGATCAAATTGTTATTAACAATAACAAACCCATCAATATTGGGCAAGACATACAAATCGACCTCTACATTAAAGCAATTAAAGACGTTGACAACTTGAGTATCGGCATATCATTTCATGATGAGCAATCAAGAATTGTTAGCATCTTCTATTCACATCCAAAAATAGTTTTTTCTTTAAAGCAGGGCGATCATCAAATCACCGCCAAATTAAAAAGCTTTCAATTTACACCTGGGAATTACACAATTCGTGTCAGATTTGAGAGAAATGGCATTGAAGTTTACAGGGTAAGAGGCAATCTGGATTATTTTATTGTTAAACCCTTGGAATCTTTAGGGCATCGAACTGAGACTTTAGTTAACGGAAGGGTTTTCCTGCTTCCCGAATGGGATGTTTTATGAAAGGGATTATGAATAAAATTCAGATTGAGGAAAGTTTTCAAATTATAAAACAATTACCAGGTTATATGTATATCCATAATTATGACCTGTTTCATATTTTATCAAATTGCTATCCAACAGACAAGAACATCCTTGAAATCGGTGTTTTTTGTGGAAAAAGTTTATTAGGATTGTCCATGTCCTTTAAAGATTCTTATATATATGGAGTTGATCCAATTTATGAAGATTTTATCTTATCACCAGCAATTGGTGAAGAAGCAAACAACTTCGCTAATGTTTCGAAACAAAAAAGTTCACAAGAAAGAATTGAGGATATTTATTCTGTGTATTTAGATTTAATAAACACATTCAAGAAACCAATAACCGATCAAATTAAATTAATTAGACTAACTCAAGATAATTTTTTCAGTATGAATAAGAAAAAATTCATACTTTGCCATATAGATGGTGAACATACATTTGAAGCTGTAAAAAACTTATTGGATAATAACAAAAAACTTCTTTACCCTAACTCGTGGGTTGTAATTG
>Ga0255393_10016_pt1 | contig 28936 bp, 31 predicted proteins | sample ANMaggSeSYBR01C8_FD_182122 | JGI IMG/M metagenome (GOLD analysis project Ga0255393, IMG submission 182122) | Sediment cell enrichment communities from methane seep in Santa Monica Basin, California, United Staets - ANME aggregate JGI... | ecosystem: Environmental > Aquatic > Marine > Cold seeps >... | reverse complement strand
TCTTGAACTACAAATGGGTGGGCGTCGCTGTTCTGCTTGCCATCTACTTCCCCGTTTATTTCTTATGGAAGAAGAACAAAGTCAAATTCCAAGACTTCATGGAAACACAAGCTGCTTTGGATGTTATTGAGTCGTAGAAAACTCTAGTTACACTTAAAGATTGGGGCTCATAATTAAAACTATGAGCCCCTCTTAATACCGATTAATAAGGAACTTATTACTCATGGAAAAAGTTATTGTCAGCGAAGAACTGGTGGAAATCAATTTAGATGCACCTTCTAAAGAAGCAGCAATAAAAATTTTAGCTGATAAGCTAAGAGCATTGGATTATGTAACCGACGATTATTATGAAAACGTAATCAAGCGGGAAAAGAAATTCCCAACAGGATTACCCACCGTTATCCCGATTGCAATGTGCCATACTGAACGAGAATTCGTCAAACAAAGTGCACTTGCAGTGGGTACCCTAAAAAACCCAATTGAATTTCAGGAAATGGGCGCACCTGACCGCTTCGTAAAAGCAGAGATTATCTTTCTTTTAGCACTTAACGACCCCAAAGACCAAGTAGCTTGGCTGAGAAAAATGATGACTGTTTTTAAGAGCAGGGAAGTAATGGAGCGGTGATCGTGCAGATATATAAACCAATTGAGAACCAAACGGAGCTCAGAATTACGGTTTTGAAAATATTTCCATTGGTTGCTGCAACAATAGGCTGGATAATAAAAGCAATAGCAATTAGGTCCACTAAGAGAAGAGTCTGGTTGCCGGGAAGGACTACGCATAGAACAAGCATAATCGGGATCAGCAGAATACCAGAAATCAGGGTGGCAGGTTCGCCATAGCCGGTAGCATCATTGATGCCGATATACATTTCGTCACCAACTTTAGCACCCTTGAGGTTGCGCTTGCGGGCAGCTTCAGTTATGGGCATGAAAGCGCCTGCAAAGATATTTGCAACACGTGGGAAGATCGCCATAATGGCTGAGGTGGAGATAGCTATGGTTGCAATATTGCCCCAAGCTGCTAAGGTTCCAATATCACTCAGGTGGCCAAGGACACCAATCAACAAACCAAGGATCATACCAAGAATAATGGGCTCGCCGAGGAAACCAATGCGCTTACGGATATCTTCAGGGCGCCAGCGAATCTTGTATGCACCCAATTTGTTCAGTACCCAGTTACCTGCTACTGCAAATGGTGTTGCAGGAGAGATGTGCAGGGCAGGGACCACGCAGTTGGCGTACCCATAATAGGTTGCCCATCGCTTGGAGTTCATTTCAATAAAGATCGCGTTGTAAAGCACCTGAATGAACATGCAAGCCATGGATAGCCAGATGTCGTTTGTGGCAACGTACACCAAAGAACCCCAGAACATGTAGGAATAGTTATTCCACAGGTCGCCAGGCATGAAAACATTGGTCCATTTGGTGAGGAATAGGATGACCTGGAAGAGCAAACCAAAGCCCAGGAACATCATGCCTGCGCGGGTTGCATAGGCGATCACGGAAGTTGCTTGCCAGCCGATGTCAACAATTGGCAGGTCAAACCCCGTCGTTTCAACCAATGCGTTCACTGCAGGGACAATGATCGGTATATATGAGTTGATCAACCAGCCGAAACCGGTAAGACCAATACCTGCGTAGACAGCAGAGAAGAATGATTTCTTCGAGTCAACGCCGAGAGCTAAACTAATCACATAAATGATTACAGGCACAAATACAGCTGAGCCAAAAGTAGCAAAAACTTCGCTGATTGCCTGCATAATAGTATCAAGATTCATTATTTTTTCTCCATTATTAGTGTATTATTAATTTCAAATAATTTTTGGATATGTTCTTAGTATATTTTGAGTGGCACCTCCTTCCATTAGATAAATTGAAGTGGCATTTCTTCAATCAAACCATAAATCTATCGAAAAAAACAATCGCCACTCCCCAGAGAAAGAGGGAGAGCCATTGCCTGATTGTCAACTGAAGCATAAGCACAAAGTATCAACACTAAGTGTGATATTAGCATAATTTAGGCAATGTAACAATAAAAACGGGAATTAATTGAAGAACGTTCACGTTTGTGCGGATAAATTCGTTAGAATCAGTAACTACAAGATGAAAAAGAGATTTATTTTGTGTTTTCGAAGAAAAACACGAAAAGTTTATCCTTATTATCGGTTTTTTCCCTTAGAGAGTTTAACAATGTGGTCAATGGTTTTTTGTTGCTGACTACTTGCATTAATTGAATAACCATTAAGTTTTAGAAAAGCGCCTACCCACTCGGGTGTGAAGTGTATACGTGTTATCACATAGTCGGGTTTAGCTGGCATGGGAAAAAGTTCAGTTTTGTGTGGGATAAACTTGGTGTTGGCTTTCATATACGTTTCAAATTTTGGGTATAGTATTTGGTAATACTGATCAATCGTGAGATTCTTATTCTCTTTCTTCGCTACCTCAATGTTTTCCAGGACAAGTTGAGCTGTCGCATTTTTGATGTTATTTAACTGTGAACGGCCCCATAAGAATAAAATAAGCCAAATAGAAAAAATTATTACACTAACGGTTGGGGAAATTTCAGGGAATGACATTAATTGATATTCTCCTTCTACTTTGTTTATTGCCAATTACTTGTAGCATTGCATAAAAAAACGTCATTTAATTATAACATTAGAACCGGCTCAGAAAGATCACTCTCTTTCCTGTGGGCTCAGGAGACGTGATGTATTTTGACTTCTAACATAATTAAACCACCATCCAGCAGTTGATGTAATGCCACTTTTGCTTTGGTAATAGAGTGTCTATCACTGCCATGTGGCAGCTGCAGTAGATGATTGTTAAAAGACATGGTGGTTTTAGATTTGGAAGGCAAAATTATTGAAGGCCATCTTACACCGTCGATTGACACGGCTACGCACCTGTATCTATACCGTAATCGCCCTGATATTCATGGCGTTTGCCACACACATTCCACCTTCGCTTCCACTTTTGTTGTGTTGGGTGAAACCATTCCTCCCTGTTTGATAACGAGCGCATTGCTTGGTGGGGAAGTGCCATTGGGAAGGTTTGTGTCCATTGGTGGGGATAATATTGCCCAAGAGATACTAGATACGATTGGCGATAAATTCGCAATATTAATGCAGAATCATGGTGTTTTTACTATTGGACATGATGCCAGGCATGCTGCCAAGGTTGCCATCGAGTTGGAAGAGGTTGCTAAAATCACTTATTTCGCTTTGCTTCGGGGGAACCCGATTCGTTTATCTGAAAAGCAGCTTAGAGAGACCTCGGGAATGTACGCAAATGCATACGGCCAATCATCAAATGATAATGCCTAACCTGGCTAATCCTGTAGGGCAATACTAAATGAAATTGACAAATTTGATGCATTCATGAAATGTTGCCTGATTTTGTAGGGCTTATTTATTCTCGGTTTTATTGACCAAAACCTCAATAAAAGCTTTTCGTTTTGAAAAGGCTTCTTCATACGTATTATCCAAATAAATTGAATTGAATTTACAGCTCAGCTCACATTGCCCACAAGAAGTACAGCGGTCTCGGTAATGAATCAGCCGGAAACTCTGTTTTGAATCTTTTTCCAGTTTCAATGCAGCGGATGGACAATCGCGAACGCATAAACCGCATCCTATGCAGTTTTCGGCTATTATGCGCACACTTCCTCGATAACCTGCAGGTGGTTTATGCGTAACTGCTGGATAGGCAATTGTTTCCGGTTTGGAAAACAGGGCTTCCAAAATGTTGGGTAGTAAATAAAAAAAGGAACGAATATACAATAGTAGATTTTTCATTTTAGTAATATGTAAATATTATGTAGAAGGGTTAGGGGAATGAAAATGTGCCAATTCAGGTGAATTAGTTGGTCAATTCGCAAGCGAGCATATATGGCGCTGATAGCAGAAAGTGCGCATTGCAAAATGATCAGGAGCAGTAAAAAAATAAAGAATCCAATAATGGTATTCATCTGCCACAACCCGGAAAAGAAGCAGTGGATTAGAAAGGACAATCCAACCACAGTTTGTAATTGAATTGTGAGGTACCAAAGGGCTAGCTTTTTTCCACTAAATTCTGTTAATGCACCTGCAATAACCTCTGATTTTGCTTTAGGAATATCAAATGGTTCTCTTTTAAGTTTACCTATCAAACCAGCTAAGGAAAGAAAAAATCCAATTATTTGCGGAAAAATAAATGGGCTTTCTTTTATTTGTGTTAACCGAATGTCCGTAAGTGCCCAAGATCCACTTGCAATCGCCGTGCCGCTCATTGCCAAAAGAAAGAGCACTTCATATGAAAAATACTGCAGTAAAGACCGATTTCCGCCAATTATCGAATATACCCCTTGGGTTACCCAACCAGCTAGAAAATACATTAATGATGGCATGCTCAATAAAAACATCAGGACAATGAAATCGCCCTGGAAAGAGGGGGCCGACTGAATGGCAATCGGAAGATAAAAACTTGCGGTGAGCACAGAAGCAAATGATATAAGAGGTAATATCGCTGCGAAATACTGATTTGTTCCAGACGGTAGAATATCTTCTTTCGCAAATAACTTCACCAAATCAGCCAAGGGTTGATACCACGGAGGCCCAACTCTGCCTTGGAAACGGGCAATTAGCTTACGATCCAGCCAATGTAAAAAAAGGGCGAGAATTAACATAAAAAGAAAACCCGGGAAGATGAAGATTCTAATAAATATATTAAATAGATTCATGCTGTCAATTTCCTTCTTTTACCGATCTCCGCAGGCAATGCATAAATCAACTCCAGCGATTATGGCTGAAACATCTGCTAGCTGCATATTCTTTAATTGTCCGGGCAAGGTTATCAAAGTAGTTAAAGTGGGCGTGCGAACTTTCAAACGGGCAGGGTTTTGACTGCCGTCGCTGCGCACATAATAAAAAACTTCTCCACGAGGGGCCTCGGCCCGACTTACGACTTCTCCTGCAGGCACTCTTCGGGGGGCAGGTATTGATACTGGTCCGTCTGGTAAATTGTTAATGATTTGTACGCACAAACGGATGGCTTGAAGAGTTTCAAGAACTCGTAATATGGAACGTGCCCATACATCACCTTCAGTCATCACTGGAACTTCAAATGTGAGTTCATCATAGGCGGCGTAAGGTGCGTCACGGCGAATGTCAATGTCTAAACCAGAAGCACGGGCGACAGGACCTACAACACAATAACGCTTAATATCTTCTAAAGAGAGATGCCCAATTTTTTGGGTTCTTGCTTGAAAACTACGGTCATTTTCAATTGAACGCAATATTTCTTTGACGCGTGTATTTAGTTTTTGTAAGTTTTGTTGCAGAAGGGAGAGATGGTTCTCGGTTAAATTCACTTGGACACCACCAATTACATTAACAGAATGAGAAACACGGCCTCCTGAAATCTCTTCCATAATATTCAGAACAATTTCTCTGTCACGCCAGGCATACATAAAAAGGGTATTGAGTCCGATGTTCTTTGCGAGCACTCCCAGCCAGAGAAGATGGCTGTGGATTCTTTCCAGTTCACATAATAGCATGCGGATATACAACCCGCGTTTAGGAACTTTAAGTTTTAGTAATGCTTCCACTGATTGACAGTAGGTGGTTGAATGGATGTGAGAACAAATTCCGCAAATGCGTTCAATGAGATAGATGTTTTGAATATATGTGCGCTGTTCGGCCAGCTTTTCGATACCTCGGTGCACGTACCCTAAACGCAAAACACTGTCTGTCACTTTTTCTCCTTCTAAAGAAACAAGAAAAGAAAGGGGTTCTTTAAGCAATGGGTGTTGGGGGCCAATTGGTACTGTGATCTTGCTCATGAGGATTTTCCTTTTTCCAAGAGATCATCACCTTCGGTTTTGTCGTAACTTGGCTGCTCTTTTTTTCTCATGGGGTATCCTCCTTGCCAATCATCAGGTAACAAGAGTGGAACGGGATTTGGCAGACCAAGAAATTCAATCCCAAACATCTCGCGAGCTTCACGTTCATAATATTCTGCACCGGGAATTAATGGACAGATGCTGTCGACCTGTGGTTTTTTTTCATCCAATCTTATTTGTAAAGTAAGACCGCCGGATTTCCAGAAATGATAGAGCAAAATAAAATCATCTTCTAATTGCTGACAAGTGATAGCTGAGAGATGCCAGATACCGGACTTTAATATTGTCTTAACCGCTAATAATAACTGCTGCTTTGGTATGGAAATTTCCACTTCATTGAAAGGAATTTGTTTTGTGGTTGATTTGTCTAAATTCAATACATCCCGCAATTCAATAGCTGCTTTTTCTGTATTCATCTAATTTGCTCCAATAGCTTAACGATCCCATCAATGATGGCTTCTGGTCTGCATGGGCATCCAGCGATATACATATCAACTGGTAAAACCTTATCAATCCCGCCAAGAATGTTATGGGCGCCAGAGAAAATTCCGCCAGAGCAACTACAACTTCCAACGGCAAGTACCCATTTGGGTTCAGGCATTTGATCGTAGATCCGCTGCAGACGGGGCTTTACTTGTTGGGTCACAGGTCCGGTGCAAATTAGGATATCAGCGTGGCGAGGTGATGATTCCTTAAGAATTCCGAATCTTTCGACATCATAACGAGGGGTGAGTAAACTGAGAATTTCGATATCGCATCCGTTGCATCCACCAGTATTAAAATGCAATAGCCAGGGTGATTTTTGGCGGGCCCATTTTATAATTTTTGAGGTTTTTGTTTTATTCATGTCCATCACGCTCCAAAAGAATTAGTATGCTCACTGCAGCGCCAATCACATAGGTAACAGACAATATTTTTATATCCGCTTTTGCCGGTATGGTTGAGATAGCCAATGCAACGATGTGCAATATTCCAAATAACAAGGCAAGGCGATAGAAGGCGTGGTAATTTAATTCCAAATGCGGTGTATCTAAATCTTCACCACAGGAATAGTGGATGAATTTCCCTGGATTGTCTTTACCTTTGGCTGCTATCAGTTTTCCCACCCCTAACATCAATCCGCCAAGTGAAATAAAAATGGCGAAAAGAATCGGAGGTGAAAACCATAAAGAATAAATTTCCATATTTACCTCATCATACCCATTAAAAATTGAGCGGCTTCAATTGACATGTCCATCAAAAATTGTGGAGCGATACTTATTAAAAGGATTGAGATGACCATTATTGCTATCGGCAAACTCATCCAAAACGATACTTTCTTTTGTGTCTTATTTTCTTTCTGATCTGGTACTTTTTTATGCGATTTTGAAAACAAGGCAAGCAGCAAGGGGAAGTAATAACCAAATGCAATCAGACTGCCGGCCAAGAAGACCAAAGCGCTCAAGATTGTGGTTTTATCTGACGATAGAAAAAAACTGGATAAGGCAATCCATTTTCCAGTAAAACCTGGAAATGGCGGCAAGGCGGCAAGGCTGATTATGGATATGCCAAATGCCAATGATGGAAATATGGGCAGGGTCGATGCCCGCCGTAGATGTTTGATTTCGCTTGCGCCAAGATAATAATGGAAGACTCCCTTGGTTAAGAATGCGAGACTTTTTGCGAGTGCGTGAGCCATAATGATGAAGAAGCCGGACTGCAGGGCAAGCGTAGAATTATTACGCAATCCTACTGCCATGCAAAGAGCAATATAACCCATTTGGGCGATGGTTGAATACCCTAATAAACGTTTGGTGTGGTTTTGTACTAATCCCATTAAATTACCAACCACGATATTGAGCAGGGCTAAGCACAGCAAGATTGTCCCCAGTAGAACATGATCAAAACCAAGTGACAAAGTGATCTTAAGCATTACATAGAATACGCCCTGCACCAAGATCCCAGATAAAATGGCGCTGATGCTGCTGGGGGCTCTGCCATGTGCGTCGGGCAGCCAGGTGTGCATAGGGACCAAAGCGCTTTTCAGACAGAATCCCGCAAAGAAAAACAAAGTGCCTATTTTGGCTGGCCAACTTGTTGAACCCCGCAGGTCGGCAATGTTTATTGAGCCATAGGATATGAACAATAATGTGATACCCAACAAGATCACAATGGAGGCTACGCTGCCCATCATTAGATATTTAAATCCGGCTTCTATAGCTGTATCAGTGCGGCGCCTAAATGCTACGAGCGCATAGGCGCAAATACTCATCAATTCACAAAATAAATATAGAACCATCAAGTTTGCAGAAAAAAGCATGCCCGTTAAACCGCATATCATAAGAATTAATAAAGGATAAAAAGCGTGTTGGCGGCGATCTAAATTAAGATATTCAGCACAATAGATGGAAATAAGGGTTGCTAAACCAAAGGTAATCAGGCCGATAAAAATCGCCCCGGGTTCGTATGAATAGAAGGCGGTTGATGGAAAAAGGTTGTCAATGGTGTTGGAGAAATCTTTAAACGAGTGATTTGCCATCTGAAGTAATTGTGTTTCAAATATCATATAGGAAAAGACAAGTAAAAACGAGAGGGCTGTAAGCAGCGCCATTGAAACGTTGGATATTCTGAAAGATCGTGCTGCAATAAAAATAAAAACAGACATACAGCCAAGGATAAGAAGGGGTATTTGGGGGTATTGAAGTGTATGGATTACCATCCTCCTCCTAGAATTAAAGGCAGCTCATTAACCACGTAATTAAAGAGAGGTTTGGGAAAGATTCCGGCAATAACTGTCAGTATGGTGAGAGAGACTGTAACTAGTTTGACCGAAAAAGGAACCTTATGTGTTTGTGAGGTTTCTCCCGGTACGAAAAACATTGTGCCAACGAGACGAAGGATATACGCTGAGGTTAAGATTGAACCAAGTATTTCAAGAATGGCCAAAGCTATGTAAGGTGTTTGGAAACCGCTGCTGAAGATTAACCACTCGCTATTAAAAATCGCTAAAGCCGGTACTCCGGCAATAGAAAGTGCTCCCAATATGGTACACGTAGTGAGAAGCGGCAGTTTTTTATGCAATCCCCGAATATCTTTTATATTGCGCTGGCCAACTGCTTTGATAATCCATCCAACACAACAAAACAAAAGAGCTTTGACAATTGCATGATAGATCACATGCAAGGTGGCACCCACTATTCCAGAGAGTGTGAGTGTTCCTAATCCAAAAAGTATATATCCCATTTGACTGACACTGGAGTAGGCAATGATACGTTTAATATCCGTTTCAACCAATGCCATAATTGCTCCATAGAATTCTGAGATTATTCCCATGATCATCATAGGCAGAGTGAACATGGCAAATTGGCTGGGGGTTAAAAAGCTCATGGGAAAACGTAAAATGCCGTAGGTGCCCATGCTTAACATGGCAGCTGCTAACATAATCGTAACTGGCATAGGAGCTTCGGAGTGTGTGTCCGGCAGCCAAATGTGAAACGGCACGACTGCCATTTTTACACCAAAGCCAAGCAAAAAAAGTGTGCCGATCAATGGAATTGTTTCTGGCGCCATTTGAACCCCATCCCACAAGGCAGAAAAATGATCCGTTCCGCTTTGGGAATAAACCATGATGAAAGCTACCAATACTAATAATGAGCCTAAATGAGTGATAATGAAATATTTGAGGGCAACCGCAGTTTTTTTGGCGCTTTCTCCCCAATTCACCACTAATAATGCGGATGCGATCAGCATCAATTCCCAGAAGAAGTAAAAGAGAAAAATATCATTTGCGAGGGTAGTTCCAGACATACCAGCAGAAAAGAGCAGCAGCAAAGCGTAAAATATGTGGTTTCGGTCATCAGGTTTTATATAACCTATCGCAAAGATCACTGCAAAAATCGTGACAAATTCTTCAGTTAATAAGAAAGGAAAAGATAGCCAGTCAATTTTCAAACTTAATTGAATGCCCATTGAAGGAAGGTAGTCCAAATTTAAAGGGGTGTTTAACCCCTGCTGCAAAACGGGAATATAAGCGATGAATAGCCCGAGGGAAGCAAGTGATGCTGTCAGGGCAATCCATTTCGCATGGCGATGGACAGCTTTGCCAATTATGAGCAACAGAAAAGCTGGCAGAAGTTTAACAAGCAGTACGGATAAGTTGATAAGTTCTTGTGTTTTCATTTATTTTCCTCCGTATTTATCTTGTAGACAAAATTGGACCAATATTTGGGTTGACAGCGATCAAAACTAAAACAACAATGAATAATAACAACCAAACTAAATTAACACGAAGTAATCCGGGGTGCATGCGCTGAACCTTGTGAGAAGAATCGATAACAGATCTTAATGTGTGCAACCAAAGGTCAGCACTGGTGAATTTTTCGATTTTATTAAACAGAAAGTTAAAAACTTTTTGAATTCCTTGAACCAATTTTTCAATACTACCTTGTTCAATGTTTTCGTAAATATAAGTAATAGTAGATATAAAATATTTTGAAATAAAAGAAGTGCTGCCGTGTTCGATGGCTTTGTATAAAAAGGTGCCTATGGCCAATAAAAATGAAGAAAAAGAGGTGGTGAAGTCCAATGGATCAGGATTTAACTTGGGCTCTTTTCCCAAGGAAGGATGTTTTCGTAAACGGAGTGAATTTTCCAGAGTCTTTGCGAATTTTTTAAAGTCCACGGTTTTATCTGCCAGAAAAAATAATCCGAGCGCCGCTAAAACAAGCGAACTCCAGAAATAAAATGATAATAAAGGGAAAAATCGGAAATATGTTTGGTTTGGAATTATCCAAATCCCCTTTCCTTTGACCAGCAAGGATAGTATAAAAACGATGACGAATAAAACCACTGCGATAATCCCTGCAAGTGATAAGTCTGCAAATGTGGATAGCAATAGTTCTTTTATTTTTCTTTTTTGCGCTTTCTTTTCTGTAAGAAATTTGAATCTTAGGATACGAATTAAATGCATCCACCAGGTTGTCCAGAGTAATACAAAAAGCAAGGGTGATATTGAGGCTGGTAAGGCAGCTTGCCACAATGCGAACATAGAAAATCCCAGAAGTAAAAGTTGGGCAGCGAAATACTGCGAAAGATATTGCGTTTTCTGCGGCACAGGTCTAATTTCTTGCTTTAGCGATACTAACAAGAACACCAATCTGGTTAACATCCAAAAAACCATAAACGCCCAAAGGGTTTTCTGATCTCCCATGGCAGCTAAAACAATCAAACAGACCGAGGAAAAAACTAAAGGGCTGCGATTTAAACTCACATTCTGCTTATTTGTTGTTGGGAAAAATGTTTTTACTGATGCTGAAACACAAACAATGGATACAACCCATATAGAAATACTGCTGTTTGAAAGTAATAGTGGTGAAGTGCGATAGAGTAGGTAAGCGCCTAAGGAAGGCATCAGCAGATCAACAAGCCAGGTGCGCATTATTGGCGGCAAGGAAGAGGAAAGGTTTGCCCAAAAATCTAAAGGCCAGATTGCCATCTTGACCCAAACTGCTGATAATAGCCCAACGGTTAGTACAATGCGTATTGTGAGCGGCAATTCAGCAGCTAGATTGAAATTTTGGCTGATGTTAAATGTGCCGCTGTTAGCATAAAAAAGGAGAATGGCTGCCAGTAAGCTAATATCCCCCAGGCGAAAATTCAAGAAAATCAGTTTTGTATTATCCCAAGCTCTTCTGCCTGGGCGGGACAGTGCTAAGGAGGCACCAACAACACATAAGCCAGCTGCCTCCAGGGCGGCATAGCGCAGTAAAAAATGATCAGTTAGGTAAGCGATGTTCGCCGCTGAAATTGAAATGAGAATCAAACCTAATTGTTGAGATGATATTTTTAGGGTTTGGCGATAATAAATTGCGATCATCAATAACAGTGAAATACTTGTCAGTAAAACCAGCAATAAAGAGGATTTTTCAAATGACACACACATTTCCCCGGCGGAAGGCTGCCAGGAAAAACAGAAGCGAAGCGGTGAGGTGGAAAAAGAAGCTGCTAATGCTGCCGCAGTCATTACACCCATATTGAGAATAAATAAACGGAGCGGTGTTGGACTGTTTAATCGACGCGAAAAAAGAATGAATATCGCACCCAAACAAATCGGGAGAATGACCAATGCGAGGATCAACAATATAGCCATTATCCTCTAAGCTTTCTCAAGAGGTCTATATCTCCATCAGGAATATTACGGAATATACTGACGATCATAGCCAAAGCCAGGGCAATTATGATGGTTTCCACAATAAGCGCGGAGATGACCATGGTTTGTGCTAAATTCATGTTTTCTTGTAATTTTCCTGCCATAACCAACGCTAAAGTAACACCTTGAAGCATGATCTTTAAACCGATGACCTGTTTAAAAGCATTCCGTTGGCTGATCAAACAGATCCAGCCCAGAATGAAAAGTGCACTACTAAAAAATGACAAGAATTCAATTTGCAGCATTAATTATTTCCGTTTGTTTATTCCTCATCTGGTGAAGGAAGAAGCGCGGCTACCCCAAATGCACCCGCGAGCAATAATCCTATTTGAATGATTAAATCTAAAGGGTGTTCCAGCCATAAGTATTCTTGAAAAGAAATCTCTTTGGCTAATTCATTCTGAACTTCATCTGATGGGGTGGGTATTTGTTCATACAGAGAACAAGCAGATGAGAACAGGGCTAATATGAACAGGGCAAAGATGAACAGCCCACAGCGTTTCGCAGTCACCATAATTATTGTTGTTTCCTATCCGTCAAACTTACGGCCATAATGAATAACAGGCTGATCAGACCAGCGCCGATGCTTAGCTCAAATCCACCTGCGAACGGAGCACCCAAATTAAAAAAGATGATAGCCAAGAAACAGCTGCTTAATCCCAGAGCAACAGCTGCATAGAGCAGGCGGCGTGAAAATACGGCATAGGTGGAAAACACGACCATCAGTATCAATAAGATCAAATTACTGATCATCGATAATCTCGTTGATGGCAATTGAATGGCATCCATATGGCTGCGAAAATTTCGTAGTCTTATATTTGGTCATTATAAAAATGTCTCAACTCGAAAAGGGGGTAAAAATGAAGCGTCGAGTTCGGCGCTGAATAATATTATATACGAAAAATGATAAACAGGCTATTATATTAACGAGTCACTTTCTATTAGTCACATTATGAAAAAAGAGCAGGGATTTATCTCTGCTCTTTTTGCGATTCTTATTCGCTTGAAATCATGCAGAAGGGCTGCGGATCTCCCTGATGACCTTGCGGATTATTTCTATGGCTGTTCCAACAATACCGACTGCCATCCCGATGGCGATGCCGGTGTTTGCTAAAGATCCAAGGTGCGTGAAATCCAAATCTGTTCCACCAATACTTTGAAATCCGTTCAGGGAAATCAGGGGCATGGATTTGATCATGAATCCCATCAGGACCACATGCGCACTTTGTGTGCAGATGTGCCACCAGTTGGTGAGCGAGCTGTGATATCCTTGAACCAACAGCATCCCATCGCGGGTTAGATCAAGTCCGGCCAGGGCTAGAATCAGCGGTACATAGCGCAGAAAGCTGTCGGTAAAGAACCGTACATGTTTCATTTCGGTTTGTGGATTGAGAAAGTAAGGTACACGCCCGCCAGTGCTGTTGATGTATGTAAAAAAAGCAATTCCGATAACACCAAGTACGATCTCTATGGATAAGCCGATCTTACCGGTTTCTTTCTCTTCAGCGGGGAGTTCCGGAAGGTTAGGAAGATTGAATTCTTGCAGTTCGTCTATTTCCTTGATCTCTTTACCTTCACCAAAATGTTCGATGAGCGCAAAGATCAGAGTAATAGAACCTCCGGTGGAGAGTGCCCCGTTCCAGATTGTCCCAAGATATTCAAGGACTGCTAACCATATATTGCTTGTGTTTCCAATCACGGAGTTGATGATAAAGCTCAAGGTCAATGCCCCAATCACTGCTGCAAGGACGATCTTCAGGACAAGGATGTAAGCAGGAAAGAGCCGTGGCCCGACAAGGTACCGCTGTGAGGAATATTGCGCGGCAACTTTACGCGGCGCGCCCATTTCTTGCAGGATCTCTTTGACCTGCGCTGCAGTAGTTTCTTTGGATTTGGGAAAGCGCTCTTCTAGCAGGTCGAGCAGATAGGATTCAATCTCGGCTGCGATATCCTCGCGCTGCTTCCCGGGCAGTTCTCTTTTTACCCCCAAGAGATAGCGGTCTAATAATTCACGTGCTTCTTTATTCAGTTTCATTTAATAAACTCCTTATTGTTTCAACTTGCTCTCTCCACTCAGTTTTAAGATCCCGAAGTATCTCTTTACCGGTTTCGTTTAATATGTAGTAGCGGCGCGGACGGGGATCATCCACACGCCATTCACTGTCCAGCAGTTCCTGCTGCTCCAACCTCCGCAGAAGTGGGTAGAGGGTGTCTTGCCCTACATCAAACCCCTTTTCTTTGAGGCTTTTGATGAGGGAATAGCCGTACTGCTCTTGCTTGAGCTGGCTCATTGCTGCCAGCACAATCACACCCCGGCGCATCTCCTGTTTCAGCTTTTCAAAATCTTTTGTATGTTTTTCATTCATCATGCCCATATTATACTGTATAATACACAGTAATGTCAAGTACCAATAATGTATAACAATAGTAATGTCCGAGGAAAGCAAAGAGAGGCTTCAAAAAATAATTAAAATTGGGGGGAAATAGGGGCGTTAGGATTGAATCTAATAAAAATTTATTTTCAGAAAATGATATTCTTCATGTGTTTTAAAGTGATTTACTGACCTTACCAGTTGTAAAAATTGAACCAGTTCAGAGGGGTTAAAAGGCATATCAGAATACCTTATTAATCAATAAAACCGTTAGAAAAATATGACTGAAAGGGTATGGTTTCGATAACTTAATATTTATCGAAACCAAGCGGTTTTTGATGCAATTCCTGCAGATTACATTTTTTCATATTATTAAGCGAGATGTGAATCGCCGACCTCACGGGCTTAGAAAATAATCCTATTTTGTATACAAAAACATATACTTTTATATCAAAAACTCGAACTTCAAACCTAGCGGAATGCAGTTATTTTTCTTATGGGTGTACGAATTCATATTTAAAAATACGATTTGCTATAATGAAAGAAATAAAAAAAGAAACTTCCAATGAAATACAAAGTCCATCGTTTAAAAATAAAAGAAGATAATGCTGAAGAAAAATTAGAACGTTTTTTGAATCAGCTGGAAGGTGAAGTTCTGTCGGTAATTCCATTTGTCACTCCAACTTTTCAATTCATGGGTGCAACATCCAAAGTAAGTTTTCTACTCATTGTTGAAAGCACTAAATAATTGTTTGGAGTCTTATTGCAAATTTGTACTGAAACAGTTACATAAATTTTGAAGTGCCTAAGGCGACCTAATCACAAGCTGGCGGCCTACAAGGTTAACGAGAAAAATATGGAATTGATAATTCTTAAAGAAAAGAACATAAAAATTGCCGAGACTAAATCAGACGAAATTGTTATCAACTCACCTCAAGATGCTTTGGATCTAATGGCAGATGCAGGTAATTATGGGGCTAGAAGCATAATATTGAGGGAAAAGAATTTTGCTCCCGAATTTTTTGATCTTAGTACGAAAATAGCTGGAGAAATATTACAAAAGTTTTCAAATTACAGAGTAAAAATGGCAATCGTTGGCGAATTTGAGAAATATAAAAGTAAAAGTCTGAAAGCTTTTATCGGAGAAAGTAATAAAGGGAACCTTATATTCTTTGTTCCAGATAGAAAAACAGCCATATTAAAAATCATCGGTTAGGTATAGATAATAGAGATAGAAATATAAAGCATATTTCCTGAGCCAATTCGAAACTTAACCAAGCCAGACATTCCATTGAAAGATCTTGTTGCTTACCTTTCACAGGCGAACGAACATCAAATTCTATTTGCGGTAATTACACTAGATTCACCCCCCCCTAAAAAAAATAAGTGACGCACCAGGGAATTGAACCTGCGACCGGAGTAGTCCTTGAAAAGGAAGCATACTGATTAGGAACCAGGTATTCAAAAGATAATTACTTCAATGGTTTTTATAATTGTAAGTTGTCGAAACTAATCGGTTATTTATGAAATTCTGACTGGCCCCATCCGCCCACCAATCCTGCGCCCAAATTACGACACGGTCAGATTTGCCAGTTCCCAGAAAATCAAGGGATGCGGTGTGGTAGTGGCTACTGAAGTAATCTATTTCTCCTTGACAGCAAATTGAAGAAGCGGTGTTGCCGGGTAAAATCAGCAGCAAAGGGCTTTCCCCCTGCTCTCGATAGAAAATTTGATGATCGTTCCAATTAAAATAGGGCATTTATTCTCTCAACTCAAGCAAACAGGTTGTGTATATTTTCCGCCTGTGAGGGGCATAAGCGGCTGGCATTTTTTGTAAATTATGACTATTTCATTATCAGCAACCTTTAGCAATTTTGACGCCGGTTGTGCTGGGGCGAAGCCCCGCACCATGGATGTCATGTTGGCCTGTTTTTATTAGTAATCCCACCATGGGTGGTACCGAGTCGCAGTCTGAGCTGATGTACCAGATTTTTTCAGATTGCAATTTTCGCAGAGTAGTTGCATGTTGCAAGGATCATTTGTTCCCCAGAGATTGAGTGGCACTATATGGTCATAATGTATGCACTGGTCTGTACTTAGTAAACCTGTAAGATCTCGCTGGCATAATACACAACGACCTTGGTCACGATAGTAAACTGCCTTTTTTGCCCAGGTAGGAAAATAGGACTGTCGTTTTATGACGCCTTTTTTATCAAGGTATTTTGTTGGAATATCTACTTTACCTGATTTGAGGTAAGTGGCAAGTGATTGATTAAACTTTAATAGGAATATTCGATTGGTAAATAATAAGTGAAATACTTCGTCAGTTATTTTTTCCCATAACTGTTCAAAACTTTTTTCTTGGGAATTGAACCATTGTAGAAATAGATAATCATCATCTGATAATTCACTTTTATTAAGTGAAAGATATTCTGAATAAGGTAAAAAATTTATCCCATATTTGCGCAGATCGTTTTCTATATCGGCCACCATTTCGTCAGAATCTTCAAAAAGATCATCATTTTTTCTAAGATAGTGTCTTTCTTCAACTGAGATCATGGCATAGATATAGTAATGGAGGAGGCTGATCTTGGAAAATTTATTAAGGCAATTAATAACATTGCTGCTTTCCCAATCTAATTCAATAAACGAAGAAGAATTAATTACACAGTCTTCAACCAGAGACGCCATTTCATATGTGTGATGAAAGATGAATTGGCGCGTTTTATATCTCATAGTATTGAATTTATTGGAGATTCTTTTATATTTATAACTGTAAAAACTGATGAATCTTGATTTATATTATATAGTAGTATTTATTTGGTAGGGGGTAGAGAAGTAAATAATAATTTCTAGGATAAAAAAAGCCCTTACGGGCTTTTCCAGGTGCCCCCAGGGAGATTCGAACTCCCGTTTTAGCCTTGAAAGGGCTGCGTCCTGGTCCCCTAGACGATGGGGGCATCAGCCAGAAATTTTACCATATCTTGGCCATTTATAAAATGGAAAGAGCACAGGATGGTTCACCCATTCAGCGGCTGCACGCATTCTGGGGAGTCATTGCGGGGATTATTGACTGCCAGCCCAACCGGATGCGCGCGCATATTGTCCGCGGGGTAAGGCGCCAGCATTGCCTGCAGGGCATCCGCGGGCTGATCCGCGAGCCAGTCCCAGCAGGTGGTCTTATCCAGGATGACGGGCATGCGTTTATGCACACGCGCGACAAGATCGTTCGGCGCGCAGGTGATGATCGTGCAGGTGCGGACAGTTTCCCCTTCGGGTGAGTGCCAGGCCTCCCAGATGCCGGCAAATGTAAAAGGCGCACCATCCGCGAGCTGGAAGTAGGTGGGCGCTCTGGGTCCGCCCCGCTGGGAAGATTTTTGCCATTCATAGAACCCATCTGCCAAGATCAGGCAGCGGTGCTGTTTGAAGGCGTTCTGAAAAGAGAGTTTCTCCTGGATGGTCTCAGAACGGGCGTTAATCATCCGTGAACCGATGGCGGGGTCTTTCGCCCAGTGCGGGATCAGCCCCCAACGGAGCATTTCTACGTCCCGTGCGGCAGGGTTGATAACGACCGGAATATCCTGAGATGGAGCGGTATTGTAGCGCGGCGTCCATTCGGAGGGCGCTTTGCCAAGGTCCAATTCTTGCTGAAAAAAAGCAGGTTCAAGTGTGATCGTGAATCGTCCGCACATGATACTCCTTTTATTAAGCCTGAATATTTAATATATTGTTCTTCGTATATGATTATATAATGAAATTATTGCGATTTGATTACCGGGAATTCGGGAGAAGGACATGAAGATTGTCATTTTAGATGGCGCGTTGGAAAACACACCTAAAAGCTGGAGTGTATATTTGAGCGACCTGACTTCAGCACTAAAGGAAAACAACCACGAAGTAATCCATTTCGTTTTAAAAGATGATGACATTCACCACTGCGTGGGATGCTTCACATGCTGGATGAAAACGCCCGGCGTGTGCGTGTTTGATGATGATTCGCGGGAAATTAACCACGCTGTGATCAATTCTGATTTCGTGTTGTGGGCATCGCCGCTGGTGATGGGATTTCCTACCTACATATTGAAGAAGAAAATGGACCGAACGATCCCGCTGATCCATCCATATTTTCAGATTGTGCAGGGAGAAACTCACCATTTACCCCGTTATGAGCGATACCCGCTCTTTGGGCTGCTCCTCCAGCCGGAAAGCGCGGATACCAAAGTAAATATCTCGATCGTGAACCAGATCTTCGCTCGCACGGCTTTAAACACCAAGAGCCGGCTGGCATTCGCAGTTACAACAGAGGAACCTGTTAAGAAAACAGCGGCGCGGATTGAAAACGCGGAAAACGAGCATTTTGCTGCTGAGCCAATTTTACGGCGGATTGAGAATGCCCGGGTTGGAAAAATGAGCAAATTGACCGTATTCAACGGATCGCCGCGGGGAAAAAGAGGAAATACCCCTGTCATGCTTGGCCACCTGATGGGTGGTTTTACTTCTATCACTGGAAATACAGCGGAAATATCTCATTTGTATAAGATAAAAGATAAAGGTGCATTTGCCAAAAGGTTTGCTGAAGCGGAATGTGTGTTGATCGGCTTTCCTTTATATACGGATGGTATGCCGGGGATCGTGAAAGAATTTGTTGAAGCATTAGAGCCGCTCACGAAGCGGGAGAGCAACCCACCGATCGCATTTATGGTGCAGTCCGGCTTCCCAGAATCAGCTCATTCGCGTTATGTGGAACAGTACCTTGCCGCGCTTGCTGATCGATTGAACAGCCCTTACCTGGGGACACTGGTCCGGGGCGGATGTGAAGGCGTGCGCCTCCAGCCTGAGAAGATGAACATGAAATTATTCTCTGCCCTGAATGAACTCGGACGCCAACTGGGGGATCAGGGCGGGTTTGACCAACAGACGGCGAATACGTTTTCTTCCCGAGAGCGATATTCTCCCATTTTGATCCCCCTGATGAAATTAGCAGCGAAAATGCCATTTATGCGGCTGTACTGGGACATACAGCTTAAGAAAAATAATGCCTATAAGGATCGTTTTGCCAGACCGTATGAAGAAAAAGACGCAGGGTGATAATCAAAAAATATCCTTCCCTGTAATCACCATATTTATGAAGAATCAGAGTGTATGAATTGCCTGCCTGAATTATTTACAGATTCCGTACTGTCTGATAGATAATCACAGGATATAATAAGCAGTGGATATAAAAGGAGAGATACGATGAGAATAGTAACGGACAGCGCGACTGATACGGGGTTACTGCGTGATAGCGAAACCGATGCCAATATAACAATTGTTCCATTGAGAGTGAATCTGGGTGAAACAAGTTTTCAAGATGGGATTGGCATTACACCAGATGAGTTTTACGTAGAATTAGAAAAAAGCGATGTGCTGCCGGTGACTTCGCAGCCTTCAGCGGGTGAATTCGCGAAAGTATATCGTGAGATTGCGAAAGAAGACAAAGACATCCTCTCGATTCACATAAGTTCAGGGTTGAGCGGCACGGTCAATTCGGCGCTGGCGGCTGTAAAAATGGTGCCAGAAGCCAACATCACAATCGTGGATACAAAGACTCTTTCTGCAGCGGCAGGATGGCAAGTGTGGGCGGCTGTTAAAGGAATGAAATTGGGATGGTCAAAAGAGAAGATCCTGGCGAAATTGAAAGAGGTTGCGGCAGCTACCACAACCTTATATACATTGAAAGATTTGAAGTACCTGATTCACGGCGGGCGTATCAGCCATATGAAAGGTTTGATCGCTTCAGTTCTGAACATTAAACCATTGATCGGTGTGCATAAGGAACTTGGCAACTATACCCAGGAAGGGCAGGCGCGTTCATTTAATAAAGCGATAGACGGGTTGGTAAAGATCATGGGGAATGCTATCTCCCCCGAAGAGAAAATGCGGGTTCTGGTGGTCCATACCGGCAATCCAAAGGGCGCGCAAACACTAAAAGATAAGGTTGATGATGCCTTCAATTGTGATTGGCTGCCAACCGGGCAAATCTCGTTTGTTCTTGGCGCTCATACCGGTACCAGCATGATTGGGGTTGGTTTTGCAAAAGCATCGGTTTTTGAAGAACTGGTTTAATAAATAATTAACCCATAAAATCACGCTTTCTGATAAGATATGTGTGGTTCAGGAAAATTTGCCTCGACCTTATCGGTCGAGGTTTTTATATGTAAATAACCAAGAAGGCGAATAAGAAAAACAGAAAGATGAAAATTAGAAGAAAAGACCTACGGAATATAGCAATTATCGCTCACGTTGACCATGGGAAAACTACCCTGGTGGATGGACTGCTGCGGCAGTCGCATATATTCCGCGAAAATCAAAAAGTTGAAGATCGAATCATGGATTCCAATGATATTGAGCGGGAACGCGGGATCACGATTATGTCCAAGAATACAGCTATTTCCGTTTTGGATGAGAAAACTAATCAGCAGGTGAAGATCAATATCGTGGACACACCCGGACACGCCGATTTTGGCGGTGAAGTGGAGCGTGTGATGAATATGGTCGATGGTGTTCTGCTGCTGGTGGATGCGGCGGAAGGTCCAATGCCGCAAACGCGATTTGTGCTCAAGAAGGCGCTGGAAATGGGACATCAAGCGGTGGTTGTGATAAATAAGGTGGACCGGCGCGGTGCTGACCCTGAGCTGGTGGTGAACCAGACCTTTGATCTGTTCATTGAACTTGGCGCGTCAGAAGAACAAGCAGATTTTCCGATTGTTTATACACAGGCAACCACCGGGCGGGCAGGAGATACGCCTGAACTGGAGAATGATCTCAAACCATTATTTGATGCGATACTTGCCCATATTCCAAGCCCAGAAGTTGATGTAGATAAACCACTGCAGCTGCTGGTTACATCATTGGGGTATGATTCTTACCGCGGTGTAACAGCCCTTGGGCGCATTTATTCCGGGAAGATCTATGCCGGGCAGAAGTTGGCGCGCATCAAACTGAATGGAGAGATAATCCCTGAAGAAGCTCGCTACCTTTATGTGCATAACGGATTGGACAAGGAAGAGGTCGAGGAGGCGGAAGCCGGGGAAATCGTCGTGCTCGCTGGATTGGAAGACATCAAAATAGGTGAAACATTGGCTGATCCGGAAGATGCGCAGGCACTTCCATCGATCCGAATAGAAGAACCTACTGTACGAATGACCTTTGGCGTGAATACTTCACCATTTGCCGGGAGAGAAGGGCGCTGGGGAACTTCACGAAAGATCAGGGAACGATTGTTTGAAGAACTTCGCTTGAATGTTGCGCTGCGGGTGGAAGAAACCGAGACCAGCGAGAATTTTCTTGTTTCAGGCAGAGGTGAGCTGCATTTAGCTATTCTGATTGAAACTATGCGCCGGGAAGGGTATGAGTTTCAGGTTTCCCGTCCGGAAGTGATTTTCCGTCAGGACGAGGATGGAAAGATGCTGGAGCCTTTTGAAGAAGTTCACATTGAAACGAGCACGGAAAGTACCGGTGCAGTTGTTGAGATGCTGGGCATTCGGCGGGGGCGGATGACCGATATGCGTGAAATGAGCGACGGCGGCGTGCGCATAGTATATATTGTCCCCACGCGCGGCATGCTGGGATTCCGCTATCATTTTCTTACAGCTACTCGCGGTTTGGGCGTGATGAACACACTTTTTCACGGGTACGATGAAATGGTGGGAGAAATATCTGGGCGGTCTAACGGTTCTCTGGTTGCGTGGGAGAGAGGAACAACCAATACCTATGGCCTGAAGAACGCGGAAGAACGCGGCATCCTTTTTTATGGGGCAGGTGTTGAAGTGTATGAAGGAATGGTGGTTGGAGAATATTCGCGTGCTGATGACCTTACTTTGAATGTCTGTAAGAAAAAACAGCTCACAAATATGCGGCAATCTATCCGGGATATTGATGTGCGGCTGTCCACTCCCCGCACGATGAGTTTGGATGAGTCCATCGAGTATCTTTCTGATGATGAATTGTTGGAAGTAACCCCAATTGCTTTTCGTGTTCGCAAACGGATTCTGAACTCTGAAGAACGCAGCAAGAAGGTAAAGAAGGCGAAAGAATTACTCGAAGGAAAATGAACTAGCTGAGATTTACCAGAAAAAAATCTTACATCCCCTTAATAAAAACAGGGAAGAACCAATATGAATTATGGCTGCTTTCAGCTATAATTTTTTTATCAATTAGGAGAGAATTAAATGGATAAAAAAATAATTGAATGCATTCCGAATTTTTCAGAAGGAAGAGACCAACATGTGATAGAGAAGATCCTCGGCGTATTCAAACCCTTTAAGAATGTGCGAGTTTTGGACTATCATTCAGATAAAGACCACAACCGAACAGTGATTACCCTTTTAGGCACACCAGAGGGGGTCGAGAAATCTGTGTTTCAGGCGATAAAAAAAGCGGGTGAGTTGATTGATATGGACGCGCACGAAGGAGAGCATCCCCGCATTGGCGCGACAGACGTAGTGCCATTTGTCCCGATCCAAAATATGAGTGTTCGGGAATGTGTTGAGATAGCCGAACGGTTGGGTGAACGGGTGGGAAGTGAGCTGGATATTCCCGTGTATCTCTATGAAGCGGCGGCACGGATGCCTGAGCGGAAAAACCTGGAAAATATACGAAAAGGACAATATGAGGGCTTAAAGGAAGAAGTCCATACAGACTCTGCTCGAAAACCGGATTTTGGCCCATCAGAGTTGGGAAAAGCCGGTGCTACAGTGATCGGCGCGCGGGCACCGTTGATCGCGTTTAACGTATATCTGGATACAGAGGATACCACTATTGCGAAAAAGATCGCAAGGACTGTCCGCTTCTCTTCCGGCGGACTGCGTTTTGTGAAAGCGATGGGAGTATTAGTTGAAGGACGGGCGCAGGTATCCATGAACTTAACTAATTTTAATAAGACAGCCATTCCCCATGTGGTTGAAATGATCCGCAGGGAAGCCGAGCGATATGGTACAGCGATTCACCACAGCGAGTTGATTGGATTGATCCCGCAGAAAGCTTTGATCGATTCCGCGATCTGGTATTTGCAATTAGACCAGTTTTCTGATGAGCAGATCCTGGAACGAAAATTAGAGGCTGCAGGAAATGAGCCGGCAAATGGTAGCGCTGAATTTAAATTTCTGGATTCGCTGGCAAGCAAGGAGCCCACACCAGGCGGAGGATCAGCCGCTGCTTTTACGGCAGCAGAAGCTGCTGCCTTGGCCGCGATGGTTGGACGGATTACACTTGGAAAAAAGAAGTATGCTGATGTGCAGCAGGACATGGAAGAGATTGTCCGCCAGGCAGATGATGCCAGGGTAAGACTATCAGAATTAATCGATGAGGACGCACAGGCATTCGATGCAGTGATGCGTGCATATAGACTACCGAAAGAGACAGAAGAGCAGAAGCGTGGGCGCGAATCAACAATCCAGGCGGCGACCTTACAAGCGGCGCAGGTTCCTTTGGAGACTTGCCAGGAAGCACTCAAGGTTATGCGGTTAGCTGTTGTCGCCGCAAACAAGGGAAACAAGAATGCGATTACGGATGCAGGGACCGCGTCTGCACTGGCGGTTGCGGCAATAACAAGTGCTGGCGCAAATGTACAAATTAATTTGCAATCGTTAACGGATACATCTTTGAGACAGAAAATAATAACCCAATTAGAAGTGATCGAATCGGAGACCCGTGAATTGGATAAGCAGGTCAGGGAACACCTGAAGACACGCGCACAAATAATCCTGTTTTGATACAATCCATTTCAATGAAAAAATATTTAAGAATAATACTTCCGCTATTAATTTTGTCAACAATTTTTCTGAGTGCTTGCAAGGATGCTCCTGAAGTTGAGCAGAAACCATCACCAACACTAACTCCAAGTTCATATTCGGTTGGCATACCTCCTTATATCCCGGAACCTTTAGTTGACACATTAGGCAATATCCAAATAATTGAAATATCTGATTCACTGGAAGGATCGAATTTTCAGATCGATGTGAGCGCGGAAGATCCAATTGTTGAGTGGGTATATGTTTTAGTAGCGCCATTTTCTTATATAGGTGAAGGTGTTACAGGTGTGGATTTGCAGGCGTTCTGGCAGGGAAATGCAGGGATGGGTTTTCCCGCCGAAGTACTTTATGTGGATGGCAGCACGAAGGCGATTGTTGAAAAAATATGGGGTTCAGCATCGACCAGCAAAGTGAAGGTCGTCTCATCAAAAGAGATTCTTGGCCGAGTATGGGAAAGTGAGAATGCGTTTGCGATCCTTCCCTTTGAGAAATTAGAACCAACCTGGAAGGTCTTAACAATAGATGGGTTTTCACCTATCCATAAGGATTTCAACCGATCTAATTATCTGTTGAGTATCCCTTTTTCTTTTTTGGGAGACAAAGCGGAGCTGGAAAGACTGCTCTCTGGTGTCACGGAAGATGAGCACACCGGAGTATTTCCATTGAGTAATCGCCATGGAGATAAATTCACGACAGTAGTGATGACGGGTGTTACAGCACTCGTGCGGGGGACTGCTTATGTTATGGAATCCAGCGGAATTACCTATCCTGCAATCGATATCGGCGACATCCTGCGCGACGCGGATATCCTGCACATCAGCAACGAGATATCTTTCGTTGAAAACTGCCCCAATCCGTTTGCCAATAAAACAAATGACGCAAATTTAGTGTTCTGCAGCAAACCGGAATATATCCAATTATTGGAAGCAATTGGAACGGATGTGGTGGAATTGACAGGAGACCATTTTGGGGATTGGGGTCCGGAAGCGATGTTGAGCACACTTGAAATGTATGAAGATCGCAATTGGCAGTACTATGGAGGGGGACGAGATTATTCAGAAGGTATTCAGCCGGCTGTTTTCAATCATCATGGAAACAAGATTGCTTTCTTTGGATGCAATGCGAAACCTCAAGGATATTCAACTGCCAGTGATTCATCCCCGGGGGCTGTACATTGTGATATGGAATTGATGGCAGAACAAGTAAAAAATGCAATTACCCAGGGATATCAACCAATCTTCACTTTCCAGCATATAGAATATTATGCTTACGATGCCAGCCCGGCACTGCAAGTGGATTTCTATTCCGCTGCAGATGCTGGTGCTGTGATCATAAGCGGAAGCCAGGCGCACCAACCGCACGCGATTGAATTCTATAAATCTAGTTTCTTGCATTATGGGCTTGGAAATCTGTTCTTTGATCAGTACAGAGAGGGATTCTCTCAGCGGCAGGCATTTATCGATCGGCATGTTTTTCATGACGGGGAGCATATCAGCACAGAATTGATCCCGATCATGTTTATTGATTTGGCAAGACCAAGGTTGATGACAGAAGAAGAGCGAATTTATCTATTAAATGAAGTGTTCACCGCCAGTGGGTGGTAAAAAAAGGAGAAAAATGGCACTGCTTCCAGATTTCAGAATACGAGAACTTGCACTAAAAGAGAAGATGATTGAACCGTTTGTGGACGCACAACAACATGATGGGGTTATTTCATACGGCTTATCCTCTTATGGATATGATATTCGTGTGGCAGATGAATTCAAGATTTTTACTAATGTGAATTCTGCTGTTGTAGATCCCAAGAAATTTGATAAAAGCTCAATGGTGGATTTTAAAGGAAAAATCTGTGTGATCCCCCCGAATTCTTTCGTTTTGGCAAGAACAATGGAATACTTCAGAATTCCCAGGCAGATTTTAACTATCTGCGTAGGAAAAAGTACCTATGCTCGCTGCGGAATAATTGTAAATGTAACTCCTTTTGAACCAGAGTGGGAAGGATACGTTACTCTTGAAATCTCCAATACAACTCCTCTGCCAGCGCGAATTTATGCAAATGAAGGTATTGCGCAGGTGCTGTTCTTTGAAAGCGATGCTCCCTGTGAGGTCTCTTACGCGGACAGGAAGGGAAAATATCAAAATCAAAAAGGTCTCGCTCTTCCAAAGATATAACATCAGTGAGTATGGAAAAGAAAATACAAAGAAGATTGGTTCGCCGAGTTTATTCGGAGCGATACCTATTAATCACATTGGTCAGTTTTGCACTCTCGGTATCTGCGATCCGCGTCTTCCTTGAAATTGCAGGTTATCCACAGTTTGGCAGCGATGAATTACATATTGCACATGTCCTGTGGGGAGGGCTGCTGTTATTTGCCAGTAGTTTATTACCCCTAATCTTTGTAAATAAGCGCATCCTTGATATCAGTGCGCTTTTATCAGGGATTGGGGTGGGGCTTTTTATTGATGAGGTTGGCAAATTCATTACCCAGACAAATAATTATTTCTACCCAGCTGCTGCGCCGATTATTTATGTGTTCTTCCTGCTTACGATCCAGATTTACAGGATGATCCGAAAGCCAATCAAGAATGATCTTCGGGCCAATCTGTTTCATACTTTGGAAGAGTTTGAAGAAGTTCTTGAAGGGGATCTTTCAGATATTGAAAAAGAAAAAATCATCAATCGGATGGAAGCTGTTGATTTTGCGAGTGAAGATAAAGACTTATTGGTATTAAAAGAGATGTTTGTTTCATTTTTAAAGGATCCTTCTCGGCCTTTTGTTGAACATGATCCCGACCTTTTTGAAAAAGCTGCCAATTGGTTGAGCTGCTTGGAGGAAAAAATATTCGAGAAAGAAAAATTCCAAATTTACCTTCGACTGCTGTGGTTTTTTTTGGGTTCTGTTCTGGTGGCGCAGCCGCTTTTCATAGTATCTGGGATTGATGAACCAATACGAATGTCCGGTTGGCTGAAGAGTATTGTTGATTCTTCCCTGCTGCATTCAGAAAACTTCAATTTGTTTGGTTTTATCCGAATTGTGCTACAGGTATTTAGCGGCGTAGGTCTATGGGTGAGCGCATTATTTTACAAAGTTAAAAAGGGAAGAAAATGGATCTCTGTTGCGCATCTGATTCTATTGATTGTGCTCACGGTTGTGAACTCGCTTGTTTTTTATTACGATCAATTTTCTACAATTATTTTTGTGCTGATAGAGTTTCTTGTTTTTCTCCTGACTACGCGTTTCTTGAATTGGCAGTCAAATAGTTATCATCATGGTTTCTAATAACAATTTACTGCTGCGATATGGCCCCTTGACTCATAATGGGATATAATAACATTAGTATATGCTAATAAAATGAATCTATTAAATGTAAAGAATGGTAAATGGGTGCGTGTTATTAACTTCCGAGGGAGGAGAGGTATGCAGCGGCGTTTAGCCCAGCTTGGTTTTCTTCCCGGCAATAAAGTGAGAATTATCAGAGCAGCTCCATTTCATGGGCCGCTGCTTCTGGAGGTGGAAGGGCGAGAAATTGTGCTTGGGCGTGGTGTGGCATCACATATTTTAGTGGAGTACATCTAATGCGTTTTGCATTAATTGGCCAACCGAACTGCGGTAAAAGTACGCTTTTTAATCAGGTTGCGGGATATAAAGCTGAAACCGGGAATTTTCCTGGGACGACGGTTAGTTTTAAAGAAACTAAAGTGCGGGTATTGGGGGAAGTAGTTGAACTTGTTGATCTTCCCGGGACGTATTCATTATTAGGCACCAACCCTGCTGAACGAGTGGTGTTGGACTATTTGATCGCAAAAAAAGTTGATGTTGTCATTAACATAATTGATGCAACCCATTTAGTACAGGGATTGCTCTTGACATTAGAGTTAATGGAAATGGGGAGACCGATCGTGCTTGCCATCAATATGATGGATGATGCTTCCAGGCAGGGGTTGAAAATCGATGGAGAAAAACTTTCGGATCTGTTAGGTATTCCTGTGCTTCCCATGATCGCTACTCGTGGGCAGGGTGTTCGAGAGACCTTTGTTCAAGCCCGGCGCATCGCGAAAGAGAAGAAGATCCCTCAACCACAAAAATATGGAAATGAGATTGAGAGCGCGGTTACTGATTTAAAAAACAAGATGAAACAAGGTGTTTTTCCGATCAGCAGGCGGGCGATTGCGGTCAAGCTCCTTGAAGGTGACCCGGAGATCACTAAACAGGTTGTAAGCAAGAATCCGGGAATGACGGATATTATCCATGGGCACTTGGATACACTTTGCCATCATTCTTCTCGACAGGCGGTTTGGATGGTTGCGACAGAACGCCAAAAAACCGCACGTGCTCTATCGCGGAAAGTGTCTAAACAAGGAGAATCCCACTTATCTATTCGAGATAGATTGGACGATTACTTACTTCACCCAGTTTTTGGTTACATCTTTCTTGTAATGATTCTCGCAGGGTTCTTCGCGTTAATATATGGCATAGGTAATTGGATGGAAGCACCGCTGTTAGGGTTTTTTGATAACCTGACCGATCTAATTATCAATCGAATGAACGTAGAGGGATTGCTGCCGCAATTGATAGTGGGGACGATCCAGGGGTTTTCTGGTGGATTAGCGATTGTCTTACCTTATCTTGTCCCATTTTTGTTGGGATTGGGATTTTTAGAAGATATTGGCTATCTAACACGCATTGCGTTCTTGACGGATGCA
>Ga0255393_10014_pt1 | contig 30523 bp, 34 predicted proteins | sample ANMaggSeSYBR01C8_FD_182122 | JGI IMG/M metagenome (GOLD analysis project Ga0255393, IMG submission 182122) | Sediment cell enrichment communities from methane seep in Santa Monica Basin, California, United Staets - ANME aggregate JGI... | ecosystem: Environmental > Aquatic > Marine > Cold seeps >... | reverse complement strand
CCATGATGCTGGTGTGCAGGTCATAGTCGAGGGTCCGGGACATGTACCCATAGACGAGATAAAGACCAATGTGCAGTTAATGAAGCGATTGAGTGGCGATAAACCATTCTATGTGCTGGGTCCATTGGTATCTGATATTGCACCCGGGTATGACCATATCGTGACCGCGATCGGTGCATCCATATCAAGTGCGGCAGGGTGCGATTTCCTGTGCTACGTAACACCTGCTGAACACCTGGCGCTGCCAAACGTGGAGGATGTGAGGACCGGCGTGATCACATCCCGCATTGCGGCACATATCGGGGATATGATCAAGCTGGGTAAGCGCGACCAGGACCTTGCAATGGGCAGGGCACGCCGTGACCTTGACTGGGAAAAGATGTATGAACTTGCTATCGATCCTGAATATGCCAGGAATATCAGGAACAGCAGGGTACCGGAAGATAACGAGGCATGCACCATGTGTGGCGATTACTGTGCATTGAAGATTGTAAAAGAGAATTTCAATATTGCAAAATAACTGCAATAACCAGGGCGTCGAAGCGGCGCTCGCTTTTCTTTTTTCACTGTATTGCAATGAAAAGTCAAAACATCATGAAAATTAACGCTATTGTAATATCTGTTCCAATTTATCAGCTGTCCTGTTAAGCTTGTAAAGTACGATTCCAAATTGTACATCAGGTACTGTGAAAACTGTCAGGATGTATTCATGATCTATGGACAAGGCGACCATGAGTTTATCCGAGAGTTCTATGCTTACCCTATTTCTAAAACCCTCTTTCTGAGTAGATGTTTCTTCAAAACAGAGCATATTGCTTATTTTATTAAATGCAGTTTTGTCTATGGAATCCGGTTTACTGGCAGAAATAAGTGTTCCATCCTTAGTTATCAGACCAACATTAGTTATCCAATCTTCATTTGAAAGTTCTTCAAAGATTGTATTAATCATATCTAAGGTAATATCATCAACAATGTTTTCATCTGGTTTTTTTTCTTCTCCTGCATCTGACATATCGGAAATACCAGATTCTTGTGCCTCTTCCTCTTTCTTTTCATCAATGTTCTTTACATCCGATAATCGTGTTATGAGATTTTGGTCTGTTACAAGCCATTCGATGCGTTTCATTGCATGTTCTGGTGTTTTCTTATTTTCAATTACTGGTTTTGGCGGCAACTTTTTAAGGATAGGTTCTTCCTGTGTTTTATTAATATATTCAGTTTCTTCCGGATCTGGTTCAACAATATCTTCAGCAGTCAAAATATCAGTTTCGATATCAGCTTTTTCTTCTTCAGGAACCACTTCTTCCTGTTCCATAGGTTCCTGTTCTGATCCTTTGTCAACAGGTTTAACAATGAGATGGTCCATTCCAAGCGATTTTAGCATTTCAGAGGCAGACTCTTCAAAATCAATCCCTTTAATACTTTCTGCCAGGACATCAGCCAGTTCTCCAAGATCATTACTTTCAGTTTTAATATCAATTAAACTTATAAAATCCTTTTCAAATTCAAGCGGTTCCTCTTCAGGTTCTTCAGTTGTGACCTTATCTTCGACTTCAAATTTCTTTAGTACATCATAAGCTTCCTGCCTGACCGTTGTATCCGGATGTTTATATGCAAGATCACTCAGCACTCCACGGGATTCATCAATTAAATCAGGAGAGATCAAAGCGATATCCCCTATCAATCTGATCGCATACAGTCGTTCATCGATATGCAAACCGTGAAGGCTTCTAATTAAGTCCAGGGTACAATTTAAAAAGTATTCAGGATATGGTTTTGCTATCAGATCCAAAATATAGAATGAAGCTGAACGGATTTGGCTGTTTGGATTGTCCAGCTTCTGTAGAAATATTTTTACAGATGGCTGCATCAGTTCTGGATAGCGGGAGGCTATCATACCTAAAATATCTATAGTTTTCAGTATATAATTTATATCCAGACTGTCCTCTGGAAATTCGAGTATCCTTATGATTGCATCAGATGAGTTTGCTAACAGGTCCGGCTCAACTTCAGCAATATTTAGCATGACTTCAATTACATAAGTGAAATTCTCAACCTTATCTGTCTGGATAATTCCAACCAGTTGGTAGACTGCATCTTCCATGAGTTCAGGATGCTCGGAAAGGGTTTTATTTAATGATCTGACAACTTTCTGGCTGCCACGCCCTTTCCCTATTTTTTTTATTGAATTAGCCACATTTTTTTTAGGAGAACCAAATACCATTTATTATGCCGCCATCCATTTGAATATCCAGATAAGATTATTATTATGTTACAATAGTAATAGATAACTCAAATATCTTATATATTATTCGAAGGATGAAAGTTACATTTCCGTAAAATGATAATAAAAAAAGGATATGATGATAAATGGAAAAAAAAGTGGTATTAGCCTATTCAGGCGGACTTGACACATCTGTATGCATACCGATTCTTAAAGAGCATTATGATCTGGATCATGTTATCACAGTGATCGTGGATGTAGGCCAGCCAGAAGAAGAAATAAAAAATGCTGAAGAAAAGGCCGAATTGATCAGTGATAAAAATTTCACAATTGATGTAAAAGCCGAATTTGTAAAGGATTATATTTTCCCTCTCATCAAAGCTAATGGGAATTATGAGGGCTATGTACTGGGAACTGCCATTGCAAGGCCGCTTATTGCAAAGAAGGTGCTGGAAGTGGCTTTGGTCGAAGGTGCCGGGGCACTGGCTCACGGCTGTACTGGCAAGGGCAATGACCAGTTGAGGTTCGAGGCTGTGTTCAGGTCGTCCAATCTGGATGTACTGGCACCTATGAGGGATATGAACCTGACCCGGGAATGGGAGATCGACTATGCAAAAGAGCACGGTATTCCGGTTCCTGTGACTAAGGAGAAGCCATGGAGCATTGATGAGAATATATGGAGTCGCAGCATCGAGGGCGGAAAACTGGAGGAACCTGATTTTATTCCGCCTGAGGAGATATTTGAGTGGACCCGGTCTCCTGAGAATGGACCGGAAGCCGAGATTATCGAGATAGGGTTCGAAGGTGGTGTCCCGGTATCCTTGAACGGTACATTCATGGATGGCGTTTCTCTGATAACCGAACTGAACCTTATCGGCGGCAGGCATGGTGTGGGCAGGACAGATATGATTGAGGACAGGGTGCTGGGCCTGAAGGCAAGGGAGAACTACGAACATCCGGCTGCTACCATACTGCTGACTGCCCATGGCGACCTTGAGCGGCTGGTGCTTACCAGGCGTGAGTTGAGTTTTAAGGCCAGGGTGGATGATGAATGGTCAAAGCTTGCATATATGGGGCTGGTGGATGAGCCGCTGTACCATGACCTGAATGCTTTTATTAATTCTACACAGGAGCGTGTGAAGGGAACTGTGAAGGTGAGGCTGTATAAGGGAAGTGCCAGCGTGGTTGCCAGAAGCTCGCCCTGTGCATTATATTCTTCTGACCTGGTGTCTTTTGATGAGTCATGTATCGACCAGAAGGATGCAGAGGGTGTTGCCAAGTATCACGGGTTCCAGGCCAGGATATACCAGAGGACTAAGCAGGATTTATGATTGAGCGAAGGGACTATCGCGTGTTTGCGATAGTCTTATCTTATATTGGTAATATTAGAGCCAGTGTTATTTTAGGATAAAGCATCAGTGGGCTCGTGGTCTAGTCGGTTATGACGTCGCCTTCACACGGCGGAGGTCCGGAGTTCGAATCTCCGCGGGCCCACTTCGTACCTACTCAGGCACAGCTACTCTGGCCAGTAGCGGGCCGCACACGTATGCAACCCTTCGGGCTCCATACGTGGACTGTTTTACTTTCTTAATCTTACAGCCTTAAGGCCGGTCAAACCCAGGTCTGTGAGCATGAATGCATCTCCTGCGCCCTCATCCATTGTTTGACAGCAATGCCGCCACCTATAGATACGGGACCACTGGCCATCACATCGCTCCAATCCCTAAGTCGCATGGCGTTGGGGACTGCTATGGTTGCAGCGCCCCCTCCCGGGGATCCAGCAACGTGCTTGTCGGTGAGGTTACCTACCAGGGCTTTGTTTCTGGTCCTGGCCCTATCGATTTATTTGGGATTTGCCCTTAGCTTGCGGACCGGTTTTAGGAAGATGATCTGCAAGGGTTTTGGTTTTTTTCGACGCTTGCGTCTGGTTGTACTTTCTGGATTTACAAGCATCAGTTCTTCCATTACTATTTTGCAATTCCTCCGAATTGTTTTTAGGAGTAGAATTGGAGGGAAGGGGAGTTATAAGGTGGAGAAAATTTCAGGAGTGAATATTGTAGGATACTAGTTAAATATTGATTGAACATTGATACAATCCTTACCAAGAGTAAATAATTTAGAAATCTTTATTAAGAATTGGACAAGGAATAATAATATGAATAAAGTTCAAGATTTTAATCCAATTTCATTTTATTCTGGTGGGCTAGCTAAGGAAGCTGACATAGCAGCCAACTTGGACATTCTTAGAACACAATATATTGAATCGTGGAAAGAGGAAGATAAAGAAGGGGACATTGTATTTAATAGGGCATGGAAGGATAAGCTCTGTGATAAGAATGTCATGGAAGATGGAGTGCGTATCATTGTAATTTATGGTCATCGTGGAAGTGGAAAAACTACTCTATGCAGAAGAATGATTTACGACCTGAATAAAGCTTTTTCAATTTCTGTTATAGATATGCTAAATGAGACTCTAGCTCCTGAAAATATAGATGACATAATTAGAAAAACAAAAGAAGATCAAGGAAGATGTCTCCATATCTTCACAGAAATCGAAGATATCCATGATGATTTTGTTATCCATAAATTAAAAGAAGCAATAAGAAAGCTTGCGAAATCGGGATTGAATATTACTATTTATATTAATATAGATACTAATAAATGGAAACAAATAGAAACTAAAATTGGAAATTCGATTTTACATATTACAGATCATAAACCGGAAGAGTGGCACTTGCGTGGAAATTTTGATGAAAGAGAAATTGATGATCTTATCATAAAATTAAGACATCACAAATCTTTGCACCGTTTGGCAGAAAAAAATGATGGATATATTAGATTCTTATTTCGTCGAAAAGCTAAGAAACGAATACTTGTATCTTTGATTGAAGTTACGAGAGGCACTGATGTAGCCCAAGATATTAATGAGATACTATGGCAAGAGTATCAAAGTTTGAGCAAACAAGGAAAATGGGCTTACGCACTTGTTGTTCTATTTCATTCATTTGGACTCGAAATTCCTTACATAGTAATGGAAGGAGCATTAAAAGAATTAATAGATGATACTGAATATTTTTTGTCAGAATCTTTCCAAGCAGAGACTGCTGAAATTATTGAATATAATTCAGATAAATTTACATTCAAATCTAGACACCGGATAATCGCAGAAACTCTATCAAAACGATTCCGAGACGAATATAAATACAAAATAATTCGTGCTGTTTTAATTTCACTTGATCTTAATGATACGGATAATCATCTACCTTTCTTTAAGAAAATGTGTGATTATAAAATTTTTCGTACAATTTCAAACTTGGAACCACTTATTGAAGACGTAAAAAATGAGAGATTAGAGACTATCCAAAATAAAAATATTAGCATATTCCTTAATAGTATTACCCGCATATATCAAGGGCGAAAAATGAATATGCAAGCCAAAGAACTTGCAGAAAAATCCTACCAGTTATGGGATTATATTGCTAATCAAGCCTTCTATCTCCATGCTTTTTGTTGTCTATATTTGGGAGAGATTGAAAATGCAAAAAAAGCTGCAAATGAGTTGATAAAAGCTACCAATCTACCTTACCATCAGCTGCACGGGATAGCTATATTAAGGGTACTTAGGGAGTGGGATGCAGCAGATAAAGCGCTTAAAGATTTTGAAAAATCTCAGGATATTACATTATTTTCAGATTATTATAAATACTGCAGAGAAGTGGATCAAGGACGGATTATGGTATGGAAAGATGATGACATTGATTCATTAAATCCAAGAAATGCTTTAGATAAAATTGAATATTTTGTTGAGATTGGTGGATATGACGAAAAAACTATTATTAATTTATATAAAAAAGTTATTAGAAAAAAACATGATTTTATCATTGGTTACATTTCATTTTTTAAATACCTCAATAATCTTCCAGGTAATGATGAAGAAATAATATTACAACATTTACAAGAAATAAAAAAAGAATGCGAGTACCACATTAGTCAATTTGAAGGATTTATTAAGAATTATCCTCCAGATTTGCAATCAATCCTTTACTCAAACCTTGCACGGGCTCTATTCAAAATTGATTATATAAACAACAAAGACTATATTCATAAAAATGTTTGTGTGAAAAATTTTGAAAATGCCATAAAATTAAAAGATAAAAACTTTTATGCTCACAATTGGTATGGAACTTTTCTAAAAGAAGTTTGTAATAATATAAAAAGTGCAAAAATTCATTATTATCATGCTGTTAAAGGTGATGAGTTAAATCCTGTTTTTAGATATAATCTTGCTCTTCTTTATTACGAAGAAACAATATATTTTAGAAAAAATATTGAAAAAGCAAAAGACCTCACGATTGAGAGTATTAAACTATGCAAAGAAAATCAAAAATGGGCTGACTTTTCTCAATATCCTAGCGAACTTATTAAAAATATTAATTCATTATTAAGAAGAACCGACCTAATTGAAGGTGACTTCTTGGATCGCGATTTGACTTTATTACCTGATGCAGGTTAAATAAGCTGACCCAGTGAATTATCCATGACTCGCAGAAATTTCGAATTATATATAAAATTGGTTCATTTTTTTTTATTGATATAATTTAATTCATAAAATATATATATAAAGATTGATGCTATCCCTGAAATAAAGAAAAAAATTGATAACCATTTATATTTCAAGTGCAATTCTTGATTTACTGGCATTATTGTTGTAGGAAATAAAACACCTACAATAGAAAAATAGATTAAAGCTAATAATCCCCATTTAAAATTTTCTGAAATATTTAATCTTTCTAGTTGAGAGTTAATTTCGTTTATTCGTACTTTTTTATCTTTAATACTTGCATCATTTTGTTCTATATTCTCTTCATATTTTTTGTATGTACTCTGTTTTTCAGGTGGAATTTTATTAATTATTAACATATTTTACCATGATTTTATTGAGTATTATATCGTTCTTGCAATAATTTTTTATGGACGTCATTACAATAATTTTCTACATTAGAATAATTTTCCTTGTATGCCAGCCAAATTTCATTGAAATTTCTAAAATCACTTAAATCACTTAATTTTAATAAACTTTCAATGTCTTTCAATGCTATTTTTCGGTCTATTTTGGAACAATAATCTTGCATTTCTTTATTATTGTCTTCAAGATTTTTAATCTCTAATTTTAACTCAGCCCTCCTTTTTAATAAAGATTTTTTCTCCCCAGATATCATTAAAATTTTCGATGTTAAAAATGCTCCAATAATACCAATTATTGCAGCTGAAGATTGAGAGATTGTGCTATATAGCCAATTAGGATCATATTTTTCAGGAACATTTGTAGGAATATTTGAATTATTGTTATTATTGCCATTTATTTCAAAATCATTTAAAATCACCTTGGAATAATTTATAGACTCATTAAAATTATCAACTTCGCTAAAATTTCGTGTGATTTCTGAAGTGTTGTTTATAGGATTATTCAAAGTATCAATATTATCGATCTCAATGGCAAGTGCTAAAAATATATGAAAATTGATAATAAAGTAAAAAGTTATTAAAATTTTTATTGAGATAGATTTCATTTATGTTGAGTTAAAATACTATCTTATATAAAAATTTTGGTTCTTCGCTATTTCATGTGGATAGATGGGATTAAGATATCCTTTCGAAGTTATTTCTTAATGATGAAATCCTGGACATTTCGATAACAACAGAAACTCATACATTCGATATGATCCTCCTGTGTTATGTTTCCTTAGTATCATATATATTGTTTTGCCCATATAAAGTAGCGGAGAGCCAAGAATGTCATCTCATCTACCTCCTTTATGTCTCGATTACTTCCTCGCCCAGATCAGCGATATCTCCGAAGTTCAGCAGTTTATCAGCATCTACCATGAAGTTGTCCAGCAGGTCGTCCTCGTTAGTCAGGAACTCATCCTTGCCGAAGTCATCAATGCCGAAATCGTCGATTCCGATATAATCCATGCCATCGAACTTGTCGTCTCCCAGGCTTCTTCTGTAGGATCGACGTTTTCGTCTCCTGCGGTTGTGTGTGCCGTCGCAACTTTTGACAAAATAAAATAGGCAAAACTTGATTAACTTGAAATACTACATAATTATTCAAGTGAAATAAAATGTCAACCACTGTTGAGATTAAAGGTGAACTGGAATTATATCTAAAGCAGCTCATAGATGCCGGACTCTATAATAACGTTGCTGAGGCTGTGAGGGACTCTATCCGCCACCTGATGAAAGAATACGATAAAAAGGAAATTGCCGTAACCCTCTATAAAGCGGAAAAGATATCCCTTGCAAAAGCTGCAGAAATTGCAGGAGTATCTTCTATTGAAATGAAAAAAATTCTTGTGGAAAAAGGAATAAATCCACGTTTGGGCGCAGAGAGTGCTGAAAAATTGAGAAAGGATTATCTTACCTCAAAAGGTGAAGTAAACTGATAATTTTAGACAATAGCGTCATAAGTGCTTTCTGCGAGATTGGAAGATTCGAACTTTTGCGCGAGATATTGCATAAGTTGAACCTGCAGGCGATAATACCTACGACAGTTTTGAAATAAATTATATTTGACGATGCCCTTCTGGCTGTTACGACAGGAGAGTCGATTGGCGATAACTGGATAAAAGTAATGCCTGTGAATAATTATGCTGCATATTTAAAATCACTTCATTCCGGAGAGGCAGGGGTCATAGCTTTAGCAAAACAGATGAATGGCATAGCTGCTCTTGATGATCTGGATGCCAAAAAAGTTTCTGAAAAGGAGAACATAAGATTGACTGGTACCCTTGGAATTGTTAAAGTTGGATATAAACTCTTAGACTTCATATCCACCCTCCGATCTCAGCGTCAGTCAGCGGCTGTTCAATTCTGATATACTCAGCACGGGCAGCCTGCATCAGGTGTGTCATCCGTACAGGTTCATCCGCCTAAGCCTCCAGAAAGGCAGCATACCAATAATATTTGTCTTGAGAGCAAGATAGGAACTATCAACTACCCACCTCAATGCTCCCAACATTCTGGCGTTCAATTGTCTATCTTCGATGTGATGAATTTCTCGATCTCTTCAAGAAATTCATAAAAATCTCCAGACTCATCTCGCAGACTTCTATACGCTATCGAGTCGTCCACCCTACCATACTGATGGACAAGGAGATTTCGAAATCCTGTTAATTCCTCTAGCCGTGATGAAAGGGATTGCGATATCACATCATGCTGGCACAACTTACTTATGGAGTCTTTGCTGTCAATCGGTATCCCCAACCCCTCATCCGATATGATCATGTTGCAGATATCAAGTAGATTTTCACATGCTAACTGGAATGCTCTTTCACACGCCCTTCTCCTCATTCCGCTGCCCAGATATTCATCAACTGCCGCAGGAAGATAATCCTCAAGTTCCCTTAAGCATTGTTCCATATCATCCATTTTATCGGTTATCCGTTCTTTGTCCAAACCAATCACCTGAGTTTTGCCCTGACCCGATTCATAACAGCCTTATGGTAGTCCCTTTTGAAATGTTCATATATGACATATTCCATCTCTGTTTCCTTTGAAAGAGTAAGGATGTAATAGAGATCTTTAGTAAAGAGTACTTTACCTTCAAGAAAGACCCGCTTACAGATGTTTACAGGCAGTTCCCCCATCAATGAAAGATCAATATTCTGTGGTATCGAGTTTTCAAGGGCTATTCTCTCTTTGAAACCAATACTCATACCGGGATCCGGTATGATGCATAAATCAAAATCGCTTTCTTCTCTCTGGGTCCCTACTGCCCTTGAACCATAAAGGATAATAGAATGAACAAGTTCAAATTTCGTTAAGTTAGTAATGACATCATTTATCTTCATGGTATAGTACTATAAAAACTATATATCAGATAAATATGTTGTGATGTGCCTTAATGTTAGTTCGCAATGCATCACTCACTATCTCAACCCTTCTTACACAACCCGTGCAATCTGCGTTCCAATCGCTTCCGTCCTCGATCCCGTCGCAAGCTCAATTGCACCACCATCCACGCTCGCAACCTCCCTTCCACCTTCCAGCACCTCGAGTACACCCTCATCATCTAAAATCCGTGAAAGCTCCTGCTCCACAGCTTCTCCGATCCGATGCCGATCGCCCGGCGCAAAGCCATGCAGTACGAGTCCATCGATATGCAGTTCGATATTCTTCGGCGTTATACCAATCCTCCGATCTCAGCTTCAGTGAGCGGCTTCTCAAGTTTTGCATACTCAACTTGCCACATGTATGAAGCCCTGCGGGCTCCATACGTGGACTGTGCTGTTTGGATTGATGGTAATTGCAACTTGAAAAACTCTATATATCACTAATTACAAGTTAAGCCTAAAAACGGCAACAATTTGCACAATACATACGGGGCCTGTGGTCTAGCTGGTTATGACATCGCCTTTACACGGCGGGGATCCGGAGTTCGAATCTCCGCGGGCCCACTCCTACTCGTAAACTACTCTGGGCAGTTTATGCATTCCATGATAATATTTATCAAACCACTGAAAATTTTAAGTACTATTAATTAAAAGTGATTTATAATGATCTGGTGGGTTCCGGATATCCTGAGCCGGTCCGGTTATTTTCAAAATATGAGGAAATAATATGTCTGATAGTTTCTCACACCAAAAATACCTGGTACGCAGGAAGATACTGAAATTGTTCGGGGCTGCCTTCCATATCTATGACCCTGACGGTAATGTTGCCTTTTATTCTAAAATGAAGGCATTCAAACTGAAAGAAGATATCCGCCTGTATACAGGTGAGGACATGCAGGAAGAGGTATTGACCATCAAGGCCAGGAGTATACTGGACTTTTCTGCCGCCTATGATGTGGTGGACCCGACCACAAATGAGAAAGTGGGTGCCCTGAAGCGAAAAGGTCTCAAGTCCATTTTGAAAGATGAATGGATATTCATGGACGCAGGCGACAGGGAAATCGGGCTTATCAAAGAGGATAGCACGTTTTTGGCCCTGTTCAGGCGTTTTTTAACCAGCCTGGTTCCCCAGACATATAACGGGTTTATCGGGGATACACAGGTGTGCACGTTCAAGCAGAACTTTAACCCTTTCGTCATCAAGATAACACTTGATTTTTCCCAGGATACACAGAACCTGCTTGACAGGCGGCAGGGAATTGCAGCAGCAATACTGCTGTGTGCTGTTGAAGGCAAGCAGTGATAATTTCGAATATATTGTACCTTCAAGCGGCCCTGGGACAAGATTTACTAATGCTCCTATCAAGGCAAATGGGTTTTAGTTTCTTTTGTAATCCTGAGATGCCCAAATTTTCAAATAACATGTGCAACCAGTTTAATCCGTGTTTCAGTTAACTGACGTGAATCAAGCCTTTTAAGCAATAGGAGCACTCCTCTAAAATATGCAGATCATCAATTGTTGCAAGCTTTAAATGTGTAGACAGAAATCATTTTTTCAATCATTGTAGAAATTCAGTTAAATCTGTGTGCCCTGTGGCAGAATAGAAAGAACAGATAAGGAGTAAAAATGCGTGATCTACTAACTGAACAAATAATTGGTGCGGCAATTGATGTCCACAAGCATCTTGGTCCCGGTCTTCTCGAATCTATTTACGAAGAAGCACTTTGTTACGAATTTTGTCTAAGAGAGATCCCATTTAAACGGCAGTTTGAAGTGAATGTGGTTTATAAGGACAAAATAATAAAAGGTCAACGCATTGATATTCTGGTTGCTGATGAGGTGGTAGTGGAATTAAAATCAGTGTCAAAGTTCAATACCTGCGCCACATTTGTTGTGGACATAATATAGTTTTTGTGATATAGCCATTCCAGTACTTTGTCAAAATCCAGTGATTTATCCATTTAATAACCAAACTTTTTTAATATATGGGTGCATACAGTACATTATGGGTCGAAATAGGGCATATCACATCGCCAAAAAAATAAGTTTTAGCGATTTGGAAAAAACAATCAAAGGAAAAGAAAAGGAACTTCGCGTACTGAAAAGGCTTTACTTCATACGTTTTCTTTATCAAGGATACGTCATAGAAGAAGCAAGTGAAAAGCTTGGGATCACCATGCCGACTGCTTATGAATGGCTCAAACGGTGGAATAAATCAGGATATGATGGACTTGTTCCAAACTTCAACGGAGGTCCAAAACCAAAACTTAGCGAAGAGGAAATTGAGATATTAAAGAACCTACTCAAACACAAAGATAACTGGAAATTAAAAGAAGTTCGCAAGCTGATCAAAGAGCAATTTGGTATTGAGCATTCTGAAATGCACGTCTGGAGGATTATGGTAAAGCTGAAGTAAGCACCATAATACGCTTAATGGATAACCGGTTTTAACGAGATCTATACTTATAAATTATTTGGAAATATAAATTAAATATGTTATGTTAAGGGGATGCTATGTTTAATACTTTGACTATTTTATCGTGTTTAAATAGCTGCTTGGACACAACGACATTGAACCGTTTGAAAACAATCGTAACCGCCATGTTAACCATGACCGGGCGAGTAACCATGCTTGGGATATCACGTTGGACTGATGACGGTGGTAGTTACCGCACGATTCAACGTTTCTTCAATACCAAGATCACATGGGAAAAAATTCATTGGTGCTTGATCCGCCAATGTTTTTTGGATGAAGATGACCCATTTATCCTAGTCGGCGATGAAACGGTTGTAACAAAAGCTGGAAAGATGACGTATGGCCTCAATCGATTTTTTTCATCTATCTATGGAAAAACGGTGCCAGGTTTAGATTTTTTCACATTATCATTGATAAGTACAAAGCAGCGAACCTCTTACCCATTGATAACCCAGCAGATGACTCATTCTGAAGATAAAAAAAACGACAAAAAACGCAATTACTGCAAAAGATCGTAAAAATAAGCAAAATAAAAGCGATTCTTCTACAAAAAGAGGAAGAGGTAGGCCAAAAGGCAGTAAAAATAAAAACAAAGTGGATGTCGAACTATCATCTTATCTATGCATCATTCAGAGTATTCTTAAGGGAATGTTGAAGCTAATTGGTTCCACCATTCCTATCACATATATTGTACTTGATGGTGCATTTGGGCATAATAATGCTTTACAAATTGTAAGACAATGCAAATTGCACATTATTTCAAAATTACAATATAATTCTGCACTCTATTTCCCGTATAAAGGCACATATCATGGGTGTGGTGCACGTAGAAAATATGGTGATAAAATTGACTACGACTGCATTCCATCCAAGCATTTGAAAGATTCCACGACTGAAAAGTCAGTTCGAACAGACATTTATCAAATGACTATGCTGCACAAGCTTTTTGCTAAAAAGCTGAATATAGTTATTATTGTTAAAACCAATCTCAAAACCCATGCACGAAGGCATGTGATTTTGTTCAGCAGCGATTTGAATCTGGACTATGACAAGTTAGTCGATTATTACAAACTACGTTTTCAGATTGAGTTTAACTTCCGAGATGCAAAACAATATTGGGGTCTGGAAGATTTTATGAATGTTAAAGAGGTTCCTGTAACTAGCGCTGCAAACTTAGCTTTTTTTATGGTGAATGTTTCTCAGGCATTAATTGACAATGTTCAAAAGGATGATCCCGATTTTGGTATCCAAGACCTTAAGGCATATTTCAGAGGTAGCAAATATGTCAATGAAACATTAAAATTGCTACCGCAAAAACCAGACCAAATTTTAATTCAGCAGATCTTTACCCAAATAACGAAAATCGGAAGTATTAATGGTGGTTAGTACTGATTAATGGCGAAGGTATTGTCTTATAGGTACCTTTTTAGATAATCAAGATAAATTTGCTGTAAAAATCGTAGTGTTTTACAAGCACGGATGCAAATCAATATATTATTCAGTGATCACCAATGGAAATAGTAAAAGGCGGACCTACAAAATCCGAAATTGCAGCAATAACACTTTTAAAACTACAACCTTCTCCCGGTGATGTGATTGCCGATATAGGGTGCGGAACAGGTAGTATATCCATTCTGGCCGCCAAAAAAGCAAGTTTTGTATATGCAATTGATTCCAGGAAAGAAGCAATAACAGTCACAGAAAAGAACATAAAAGAATCACACATCAACAACATTAAATTAATTCAAGGTGAGGCACCAGGCGTGCTGGATGAACTGCCGCTCCTTGACTGTGCATTCATAGGAGGGACAAAAAATATCAAACCCGTACTGCAGCAGTTGAAGAAAAAAGTAAAAAACAGGATTGTGGTAAATGCCGTCAGGATACAGACTGTTTCAAACATCATTAAGATCATGCAGGATCTGGAGATATTCAGTGAAGTAGTCCATGTCCAGATATCAAAAAGCTATGAACTTGCAGGTGAGATTGCATTCAAACCTTTAAACCCTGTTTATATCATTGTTGGTGATACCAGCAAAGAAGCACACAGGGAGGAGCCCTGAATGTTGGTTGGTGTAGGACTTGGTCCGGGTGATCCTGACCTGATGACAATTAAAGCTGTTGAGACCTTGAAGCGTGCTGATATTATTTTTGTACCCGGGCGTCTGGCATCCGACCTGGTTGAACCATATGGTACGCCGCATATACTGGAATTTCCTATGACAAGGGATAAAGATGTATTACAGTCCCACTGGGAGCATAATGCTGATAAGGTGGCTGAATATGCAAGAGATGGACTGGCAGCTTTCGGTCTTATTGGCGATCCCAATTTCTTTAGTACCTTCACACACCTTAGCAGGATCATCAAACTGCGCCATCCCGGGATTTTCATTGAAACTATTCCCGGCATCAGTTCTATAACGGCTTTTGCATCCAGGACCAATATCAGTATAGATACCTCCTTTCAGGTCAGTGACGGGAGCCCTGTCAATGATAGAATAATCTTAAAAGCCAGACAACCAAAAAAGATCGTCGAAACACTGCGCTTAGAGGGATTTAGTGATTTCATTCTGGCCCAGCGTTTATTCTCTGACAGCGAAGAGATAATTAAAAATACAGAAGATATGCCTGATACAGGCGATTATTTCAGTATCATCCATGCGAGGAAACAACGTGACTGATAATAAAAATAATAATAGCAATGATCGTAATAAAAATAATGATCGCGATAATAGCAAAATATATTTTATAGGAGCAGGTCCCGGCGACCCTGAACTAATTACAGTAAAAGGACAAAGACTGCTTGACAGTGCTGACCTGATAGTATATGCAGGCTCACTGGTAAATCCTGAACTGCTCAGCAGTACAGATGCACAAAAGATCAACAGCTACGGGATGCGACTTGAAGATATCACCAGTACAATGGTAGAAGCCCTCGGTAGAGGTGAAAAGGTAGTCAGGCTGCACAGTGGTGACCCGTCATTATATGGTGCGATCATAGAACAGATCAATGAACTGGCAAAACACAATATTGAAGTAGAGATCATACCCGGAGTATCTTCTTTATTTGCCGCCAGCGCAGCACTGGGTATCCAGTTGACATTAAAAGGAGTTAGTGAAACACTGATCATTTCCAGACCCGCAGGAGAGACTCTAAAGGAAGATGACTTAAAAGCACTATCCAGGCACGGTGCAACCATGGCAGTATTCCTTGGAACCCATACAATAGATGAAATTATGAAAACAGTGGAATATCCTCCTGATACACCTGTGGCTGTGGTCTATCATGCCTCCTGGAAAGACCAAAAGATTATCAAAGGTACAGTTGAAGATATCGCAGAAAAGGTCATATCAGCAGGACTTACCCAATCTGCTATGATACTCATCGGCGGTGTGGTGGACCCGGTACAGTACAGGAGGTCTCATTTATACTCACCGCAATAATTTACCTGCAGCATAATTATGAAGCAGCCGTTAAGGTCAGGGAATGTGTTGATGGAGACCTTATACTGTTCGATGATAATGCTTTTAAAAAGGCATTTTCAGAGTATGAAGCCATCATAGCGGTAATGGCATGCGGCATTGCAGTAAGACAGCTCGCCCCCTTACTTAAGGACAAATGGGACGATCCGCCGGTTGTAGTGGTGGATGCAGGACTCAATAATGCTATATCATTATGCGGCGGTCATCATGGTGCTAATGAACTTGCAAAGCGTCTCGCAAAATCCGGAGCACATCCGGTAATAACTACTGCTACTGAAGTACTGCACCGGGCCAGTGTGGAAACTATAGCAGATACACTGGACTGCGAGATAGTGAACAGGGATTCCACCAGGGTAGTGAATTCCTATCTGCTCAGGTCAGACCTGCCACTGATCAATATCTCAGGACCAAAAGTGGTTATGGTAGACCCTGATGTTACAGTGCTTAAAAAGAAAGGAGTGAGGAAAGAAGGACTAGAGAAGCAAGGAGTAAGGAAGGAAGGAGATAACCAGAAGACAGGTGTTATCGTAGGTATAGGTACCAGACGCGATGTGAGTTCAAACAATGTGGTGGATGCCGTGAAAAAAGCTCTGGCTGAGCATGGATTGACATTACCGGATGTTGAACTGTTTGCCTCTGCAACGATCAAAGAGAATGAATCCGGACTTATTGAAGCTATTTTTGGGATGGGGGGGCAGATCGTATTTATCCCTGCTGAAGTGATCAATTCCATCAATGCACCTTCCGCATCCGAGGCAAAAAGACTGGGACTCAATGGCGTATGCGAACCTTGCGCACTGGCACTTAGCAGGGAAAATAAACTTATCATGAAAAAGAAGGTATATGACAATGTCACCATCGCAATCGCACAATAACGGGATGCTCTATGTAGTAGGGATCGGGCCGGGGTCGCCCGATCATATGACAATAAAAGCAGTAGATGTACTGAAGAATGCAGATATCATTATCGGTAACAGTACATACCTCGATCAGATCAGCCATCTGGTAACCAGCCAGCAGGTGATAAGATCGACAATGGGACACGAAGTGGAAAGGGCAAAAAAAGCCATCCAGCTGGCCCGGGATAATACAGTGGCTATGGTCAGTGGTGGTGATTCCAATATCTATGGTATGGCAGGTCTGGTGCTGGAAGTGGCCAGGCATGAAAATTCACAGGTAGATATTGAGATCGTGCCCGGTGTCACAGCTTTAAGTGCTGTGGCAAGTTTGCTGGGTGCTCCTGTTGTTACGGATTTTGCAGTGATCAGCCTGAGTGATCTGCTCACACCATGGGATACTATTGAAAAACGCTTGCATGCAACGACTGAGGCAGATATGGTAATAGGCATCTATAATCCAAAAAGCAGGCAGAGGAACAACAACTTCCAAAGAGCTGTTAAAATTATCAGGCGCAGCAGGGAAGATAGCGTACCTGTAGGTATTGTTAAAAATGCGCTGCGCAGTGAGGGTGAAGCAGTCATCGTAACCACACTGGGTAAAGTGCTGGAATACGACGATGACGTGGACATGAGAACTACGGTGATCATTGGAAACAGTGAATCCGGAATATGGAATTCCAGGATCATTACACCAAGGGGGTATCATAAGAAATATGACTACTGATCTATTAACAACCGCCGGAGCGCATACTAAAAAAATCGATCCCGAACTTGTCCGAAGATGTATAGAACCGGGAGCTACAACTCCTGAAGCCATGACCATATCAGAAGCAGGCCGCGCTATTGCAAGAGAGATAGTAGGAGATAATGGTCCAGAAGATGGGATACGCCAGCGCTGTGTGGTAGCCACCGGTGATCCGGCAATCAAGGACCTGCTGGTGTTTAGCAATGACCCGGTAAAAGCCGGGATTGGTGCCATATCTGCAGGTGCGACTATATATACTGATATAAGGATGGTAAAGACAGGCATTATCAAGAAAGGACATAAATGTCAGATAGAGTGCGTACTGGATATAGAAGGTGCTCCAAAACTTGCCCAGAAGTTAGGTATTACCAGGACATCGGCAGGTTTTCTGAGTGCTGCACAGGGTCTTGAGAATTCTATTATAGTCATTGGAAATGCACCTTCGGCTGCTATTACTGTGTCCCGTATGGTGGAATATGGTATCAGACCGGTCATGATAGTGGCTGTTCCGGTGGGATTCGTGAACGCTGCCGAATCAAAAGAAAAGATAAGGAAAATTGATATTCCATCCATAATCTGTACTGGAACCAGGGGGGGTACACCTGTGGCAGTAGCCTGCATCAATGAGATGATAATCATGTCAGGTAAGGTATAGATCCTATGACAAAAGCTGTAATGATCACAGGGACCCACAGCGGTGTGGGTAAAACAACGGTATCACTTGGATTAATGGCAGCACTTACACGCAGGGGTATGTCAGTCCAGCCATTCAAGGTGGGACCCGATTTTATAGACCCCTCACACCATACAGCAATTAGCGGTAATCCCTCCATGAACCTTGATTCTTATATCATGGGTACAAAAGGAGTATGCAGAACATTTGCTAAATATCAAAACTCAGACATATCCATTATAGAAGGTGTAATGGGCCTGTATGATGGTATTGAATCCACCCAGATCGCAAGCAGTGCCCATGTTGCTAAAACATTAGGTATTCCGGTGCTGCTGGTTATCAATGTCCACGGCATGTCACGCAGCGCAGCGGCTGTGGCAAAAGGATACCAGATGCTGGACCCGGATGTTAACATTGCCGGACTGGTATTAAATCAGGTAGGCAGTCCCAGGCACCGTAAACTTGTGGAAGATGCACTAAGGGCTGAAGGTATTGATATTCCGGTAATTGGCTCGCTTCCTTCTAACAGGGAACTCTCCCTGCCATCCAGGCATCTGGGACTTTATATGGCTCATGAGCAGATGCAGGATTACGATAAACTGGCAGATTTTATTGATGCAAATGTTGATATGAATGCTTTGCTTGAGATCGCTTCAATACCTGATATCCCGATAAATATAAAAAAAATAAATGAAGATGAAAATAAAGAAATAGATAAAAAAAAACGATTCAATGTTATAATAGGCGTAGCAATGGATGGTGCTTTTTGTTTTTATTATCAGGAAATGCTGGATGAATTACAAAAGCTTGGTGCTAAGCTTGTATTTTTCAGTCCCATGTCAGATGATCTGCCTGATATTGATGGATTGATACTTGGCGGCGGGTACCCTGAGTTGTTTCCTGCCGAACTCTCATCCGGCAGTGCGCTAACTGGTATTAGGAAGGCTGCCGTGGATGGGATGCCAGTATATGCGGAATGCGGCGGGCTGATGTATCTGGGAAAGAGTCTGGAAATTGAAGGACATACATACAAAATGGCTGGTGTACTGGATGCCAGGTCGAGCATGGTAGGGAGATTCCAGGCATTGGGATATACTGAAGCTGAAGTTGTGTGTGATAATCCTCTATCATTAAAGGGACAGGTAATAAGAGGACATGAGTTCCATTATTCTATAACCGAATGCGACCGTGATGCCAGGTTTGCGTACAGGATGCATAGAGGAAAAGGTATAGAGGACGCAAAGGATGGACTTATGGTATATAATACACTGGCTGGTTATATGCATACACATCCTGCTTCTGCATCCATGGAACGGTTTGTGGATATGTGCAGGGAATACAGCCGCAGATAGTGTGCAGGAAACACAACCGCCAATAGTATGCATGAAACACACATTCTGATAATATGATCCTGATAGACCCTGTAAATAATTTTACTATTCCGCAGGAATGGATAGATAAGGTTGCAATACCACTGGATGAACTTAAAAAAGGTGTTTCTGACGGACTGCTGGTAGTGCTTTCCAATGGAGATATCCTTAATAGGGGATTTACTACGGGAACTACATGTGCGGCTGCTGCCAAGTCAGCAGTCCTGTCCCTGAAGAAAAAGAATATGATCAAGACGGTTTTTGTTCCCACACCTTGCGGTATAAGAGCAAAGCTGGATGTCAGGGCATTAGCAGGAAGGGCAGACGTTGTGAAAATATCGGGAGATCACGCAAGTGATGTGACCGGCGGGCTGGTGTTTGTAGCCAAAGCGCATCATGCTAAGGCTATTTCGTTGATAGCTGCAAATGGTATAGGTACGGTCACAAAGGGAGGCTTACAAGTAAAGGTAGACGAACCTGCTATTAATCCTGTACCAAAACTCCAGATAATAGATGCTATCAAGGAAGGATTGAGCGAGACCGGGCTTGAGGGTGCTGCTGTTACATTATCCGTACCTGATGGTGGGAAGGTCTCTGAAAAGACATTGAATTCTGCTATTGGAGTAGTGGGTGGTATCTCTGTTTTAGGTACTACCGGATTTGTCGAACCATGGAGTGACCACCTGGGTGAGGTTAAAATGGAATTGATCAGTGATGCATCCAGGGTAGTACTGACTACAGGAAGAATAGGTATGCGTTATTCCCAGATGCTGTTTCCCGAACATACAGTAGTTATGGTAGGCAGCAGGATCGATGAAGGTATACATGCATCCAAAGGCGAGACAATTATATGCGGCCTGCCAGGTCTGATACTCAAATGGGCCGTGCCTGATATTCTATTTGCAACAGGGTTTAATACGGTACAGGAATTAATAGAAACAGATAGAAATAGTCAGTTGATCGATGATGCAGTGGCTGCTGCAGTAGAAAGATCAAAAGGTGCAAGGATCGTGCTTGTTGACAGGAGTGGTGCCGTAATTCGAGATTCTGGTGGTGTATTGTGAAGATCGTAGGTGTGGGTGTGGGTCCGGGTATGCTGACAATGGATGCAGTAAGGGCTATACAGCATGCAGAGGTGGTTTACGGTTCCAAGCGTGCCATTGAACTGGCAGCAGAACATATTTGCTGTGAGACCAAACATATAAAGGATTATTCGAGATTGCATGAACTGCCTGATAATGCGGTTGTACTGTCTACAGGAGACCCGAACCTTTCAGGACTGGGTAAATATGCCAGACCTGGTGATGTAGTGATACCTGGCATTTCTTCACTGCAGGCGGCATGTGCCAGGCTTCATATCGACCAATCTGGAATTGTAGTTATTACTGCACATGGAAGGGACCCGGCCCCTGCTGCTGTGAAACTAAGATCAGCTATAACTTTGGGATTTACTGTTTTTTTACTTCCGGCATATGAATTCGGAGTGGAGCAGGTAGCAGCAATGTTGCTGGATATGGGGATTGATGTACCTATTGCTGTTTTTGAGCGGCTTGGATACCAGGATGAAAGAGTGGAAGTGGGAAGTGTAAAAAAACCACCATGTGTGAATTCCCGGTTGTATTGCATTATGGTGGGATATGCGATAGTGTGAAGATAAAGTGACTTTTTAATTTATTCTGGATAAATGGATCATGGCAAAAAAGATTAACCGCAGAGGACGCAGAGTTTCGCAGAGGGTCGTTATTTTACTCTGCGTCCCTTTGCGCTCTCTGCGGTTTTTTAAATCGTCCCAAAAAATAATAAAAAGTCTCAAAACAAATACAAATATTGTTGATAAGTTATATGAGTTCTATGAGAAACAGCAAGAGAATGAACCGATCCGTCATTTTGGAGTTTAATAAAACGATACTATGGTATCCATTTAAAAAAGTATGGCGAAATGCAAAATAAATATAGACATAGATTTCACAGATTACACTGATTTTTACAACAACTATTAATCTGTGTAATCAGTGTAATCTGTGTCTCAAAATTCTAAGCAATATAATCAACTACCATTTAGTTTGAAAGGGATACATACTATGAGAATTGCAGTAATTGCGATACAGGGAAATGTAGAAGAACACATTGAATCTGCCAACAAAGCAATGGAAGACATGGGCATCCGGGGAGAAGTGCTTCCTGTACGCCACAGCGGCACCATACCAACATGCGACGCCATTATCCTGCCCGGCGGCGAGAGTACCACACTTGGGCGGCTTATGGCCCGTGAGGGCATCGATGTCGAGATCAAGGAAGCCGCCGCCGCAGGCAAACCTATAATGGGCACCTGTGCCGGCCTGGTACTGCTGGCAAAGGATGGCGGCGAGCAGGTTACGCGAACAGGGCAGCAGCTACTGGGTTTAATGGATATCAGTGTGGACCGCAACGCTTTCGGTGGCCAGAGGGAGTCCTTTGAAATGCCGCTTGAGATATCGATGCTGGATTCACCGTATAATGTGGTGTTCATCCGTGCCCCTCTGATCACCAGGGCGGGACCTGATGTAGAAGTACTTGCACGTTTTAACGATAAGATAGTGGCAGCCAGGCAGGGAAATATTTTAGGGCTGGCATTCCACCCGGAACTTACTGATGACCTAAGAATACATTATTATTTCCTTGGGATGTTGAAATAGCCTTCTCATCACTGGAAAAATCAGGTAAGTAGTGAAGATCCGTACTGATTCTACTGAATATTGTGTTAAATGTTAACCATTTAGCAACCCTTATATATGATATATTAAATCAATTAAACTTGTTATAATATCAATCTACTTGAGTTATAACAAGAAATACAACAGGTGAAATTTATGCATATTATGGAAGGTTTTTTACCAAGCCCTTGGTGGCAAATATGGTTTGCCATATCACTGCCAGTAATAATTTATGGCATCTATAAACTGAATGGACTGATCAAGAACAAACGTGACCTCTTGCCACTGCTGGCTGTGGCCGGAGCATACATATTCATCCTATCCTCACTCAAATTACCCTCTGTGACAGGAAGCTGTTCCCATCCCACAGGTACAGGTTTAGCAGCCATATTATTCGGGCCAGCCATCTCAGCCGTACTCGGATTGATCGTACTGCTGTACCAGGCCCTGTTCCTGGCCCACGGTGGTCTGACCACACTGGGAGCCAATGTGTTCTCGATGGGGATCGCAGGTCCTGTTGTTGCATTTCTAATCTACAAGGCATGCACGAAGGCAGGACTTAATTTCTATATCGCTGTGTTCCTGGCATGCTCACTTGCAGACCTGGTCACCTACGTGGTCACCTCAATTGAACTGGCCCTGGCATTCCCTGCACAGACCGGGGGCGTAGTTACATCATTTAAAGCCTTTGCAACCATCTTTGCCGTCACACAGGTTCCGCTGGCTATAATTGAAGGAGCCATTACTGTGCTGATCTTCAAGTATGTGATCCAGGTCAAAAGCGATGTGCTGGTAAAACTTGATGTTATGAGTGAAGCCGGATTGCGCAAGATCAAGGAGTTGACAACATGAAACTGGAAATCATCGTAGGCGTTATAATATTAATCTTCACTGCCCAGTTCCTCTATATCTCCTCAACCACCAACGCAGAATACGGCGGTGCGGATGGCGAGGCAGAGGGTGTAATAGATGAATTGACAGGCGGCACCTATGAACCTATAGCCAATCCCATATGGGAGCCTCCCAGCGGCGAGATAGAAAGCCTCCTGTTTTCACTCCAGGCTGCAATCGGGGCACTGGTCATAGGATATTATTTCGGATATTACAGGGGCAAGAAACAGCCGGCGTAATTCACTCTCAAAACCAGTCAGGAATATGAAAATTCCAGACAGGATGAACAGGATTGACAGGATATGATCCAGTCCTGTAGATCCTGTAAATCCTGTCAAAAGATTTGATTGAAACAAAGAAAATTACCTATATCAATATCGAAATGCGTTTATAATTTCCTATACGTGAACAAAAACATGAATAACCTGCTGGATGACTATGCACTGGCAAGCCCACTGCGGCACAATAACAACTGGTTAAAACTTACCGTGGTTGCCGTAGGGATCCTTGGTGGCGTATCGGCTGCATCGCCGGTAACACCCTTGTTCATAGCTGTATGTATGGGTCTTGCAGCAGTTGTCCTGGCAAAGGTCCCTCTGAAATTCTATTTAAAGCTGATAGCCCTGCCTCTGGGTTTTGCAGCCACCGGGTCTGTTGTCATACTGTTCTTCTTTGGCTCCGGACATGAAATTGCATCCATTGATACACTCGGATATCATCTGGCGATTCGCAGCCAGGGGTTGAACATGGCGGCCCTGGTGATAGCGAGAACACTTAGTGGAATGTGCTGCATGTTCTTTCTTGCACTCTCAACACCTATGGTCGAACTTTTTTCAGTGCTCAAGTCATCCAGGGTGCCGGATGTTGTCATCGAACTCTCAATGCTGATATACCGTTATATCTTTGTCCTGCTGGAAGTGGCAGTGAGCATAAAATTCGCCCAGACTGTAAGGCTGGGTTATAAGGATTTGCTGACTTCGCTGCATTCCACTGGCATGCTGGCAGGCACCCTGTTCATCAGGTCATGGGAACAGGGAGAAAGACTATATATAGCAATGGACTCCAGGTGTTATGACGGGAAACTGGCTATGTTCTCCTCTAAAAAACCGGTTAAAGCCTTTGAATTGGTACTCACCTCACTGTACGTTATTTCAATAATTGCAATTTCCTTTTCCACGAAAAACATGTCTATAGTATGAAGAAAAAAGATGATTATTCTTGAAACACGGGACCTGAAGTATGCATATCCGGACGGGACAATGGCACTTGACGGTATCGACATCGAAATTGAAAAGGGCAAGAGGATAGCCTTCGTAGGTCCCAATGGATCAGGAAAATCAACGCTGTTCCTGCTATTGAATGGCACCCTGAAACCCAGTCAAGGGGAGGTGCTTTTCCAGGGCAGACCGATAAAGTACGATGCAAAGTCGCTGCGTGAAGTTCGAAGGCAGATCGGGATTGTGTTCCAGAACTCCGATGACCAGCTATTTGCCCCGACCGTATATCATGATGTGGCTTTTGGTCCTGTCAACCTGGGATTCCCTGAAGAAAAGGTCGAAAGGTGTGTCAATCATACCCTGAAATACTTTGGTCTTACCGAACTCAGGGACAAACCACCTCATCACCTGAGCGGCGGACAGAAGAAAAAGGTTGCAATTGCAGGTGTGTTCGCCATGGAACCCGAGGTTATCATCCTTGATGAGCCCCTTTCCAACCTTGACCCTGCCGGAGCCAGTGAAATTGTGGAGCTGCTCAATGAATTGAAACATTTTGGAAAGACCATCATCATTTCTACCCATGATGTGGACCTTGCATCAAGATGGGCAGATGTTGTATATGTCTTAAACGCTGGTAAGGTATACAATACAGGGCATCCGTCCCGTATTTTTTCAGACAGGATACTTATGGAGAATACAAAACTAAAACTTCCCACAATTGTTGAGACCTTCAGGGAATTTGAAGCAAGGGGGATTGCTGATGGACATACCCCCATGACACTCCTTGATCTGGTGGACTCGGTGGAGGGGCCGTATATCGGTGTGAGGTGTGCAGTGGCTGATTGTGATATTCCTGAAGGACAGCGGGTCGGGTTATTCATGCGGGAAGGCACTATAGTGGCTGTGCCGTATACACAGCAGGAGGCTTCCGGCCTGGCACTGTGTGATGCTGGTGCAGGTGATGAGGTACTAATTGAGGGTGTCAGGGGTTCGCTTACGTCCGGTACCGGCCGCATCCATGTGGTCAGGATACCCAGGGTGATGGAAGGCGGTTCAATGAATGTGGATATCGGTGATCTTCAGGCATTGGTGGACGGTGCGACTTTTGACAGGGTGGGTGCAATGGGTACTTCTGCCAAGGTAACTGCGGCAAAGGCAGGAATACATCCCGATTTTGAGGTGGATGTCATACAGTCTGCCATGCTCTCAGCACTGCGTGGCCTAGACTGTCTGGTACTGGCCAGCGGCGGTATGGCTGAACTTGTAAAACAGCGGGTGGATGAGCGAAACAGCAACGGTTGTCGTAATATCCAGTGCAGCATTGAGAAGATATGATCAAACACTTATTGACTTTGGTGAGCCCTACGTAGCTGCTTATTATGGGATGGCAGGATTAGGATGGCAGGGGCAGAATAACCAATACAAACCCTGAGTTCGTTGTTATATTAAACGACTCCCGGCCCCTATTCCTCCCATCACTCTCCCGCCGCCCGCCCTTCTCCACTCACCTGCGCTGCACTTCCTGCCCTCGACCGATCCCCCATTCCTGGCACTGCGGACCGGGTGTTGGTGCTCATGCGCAGAGCGTGGGTCAGGAAGTGGTGTGTGCGTACTGTAGCCTCGGGTGTTGGTGGGTGCTGTCGGCGGCGGGCATGGCTGTTAAAATATAAAATTTATGTAATACTGCACCGCAAAGCACGCAAAGTTACAGTAACATTGTCTTTGCGCCTTTTGCGTTGAAACACTTAACGTCAACATTCAATCTGCCCATATTTGCGTCCATTGTTCCTGTGATTCCAGAGTGGTTTTTCCAAAAAGGCCGGATTATGCAGGGAATGCTCAGGAATTATGTCTGGATGAGAAGGATGGGGTATAGTAATGAGATGAAAGCGCATTATTGCAAAACTCTGTAAGTCTGATCCAGACAATCTGCTAGTACCAAACTCATATTAATTTTAACTGTCAATGTTGGGATTTGACATTATTAATAATAGTTCAATATAATTTGCAGACACAGTTAATTTTTTTCATATTACATATTCCCAGATAACTAAAGTGGTGGCTGATCAAACCGCATTTCCATAATTTATTCCAGTGTAATATCTCCGCCAAGTGACTTCATAGCTTCAAAGAAGCCAGGATAAGAAATATCAACAGATTCGGCTGTATCGATAACAGTATCCCCGGCAACCATTCCGGCCACGCTCAGTGCCATCACGATACGGTGGTCGTGCCAGCCGCTCACCCGGGCACCATGCAGGCCGCCGCCCCTTATCACCAGCCGGTCAGGCTCCTCTGTTATATCCACTCCCATCTTGGTCAGTTCCACAGTCATGGCGTGCAGGCGGTCGGTCTCCTTATACCTCACATGTCCGGCATTCTCAATCACCATCTCGCCTCCTGACAGCGCACCCAATACAGCCAACGTGGGCACCAGGTCAGGTGTCATCCCAACATCCACTGTAAGACCTGTCAACCGGCTTTTTTTCACCCTCACCTCGCCTTGCTCCCGGTCCCATTCCAGGTTCGCACCCATATCCTGCAGGATAGGGATTATAGCAGCATCACCCTGCTTGTTCGGATACAGCCCGCCCACAGTAATACCGCCGCCTGCCAGGGCACCGGCCGCCAGCAGGTATGATGCTGAAGAAAAATCACCGGGCACGGTATAGACCGTGTATTCGGTTAATTCGTATGACTGGTTAGGGGGAATGATAAATGACAGGTGCCCCCTGTCGTCTTCAACCAGTTCTATCTTAATACCTGCACTTTCCAGCATCTCAATAGTGATCTCCACATACGGCCTGGACTTTAATTCGCCATCCACCTTGACCACGGTCCTGGTCCGGCACAGCGGGCAGGCCATGAGCAGGGCCGAAAAGAACTGGCTGCTGATACTTCCGTCCATTACCGCCTCACCTCCGGCCATGGGACCTTTCACTTCAATTGGTGCCATACCGTTATCCCTGGTGGAAATGACACTGGCCCCAAGCTGGTTCAGGACATCTATCAAAGGTGTGTTGGGGCGCGTACGGATGGAGTCGTCGCCGGTCAGTACCGTTGTACCGTCACACAGGGCACTGACAGCCATCAACAGTCTCAGTGTGGTACCACTGTTGGCCACATCGATAATGCTATCAGGCACGGAAGGTTTCCCCTTCACACCATCTACAATGAGACTGTCACCAATCTCTCGTATCACGGCGCCCAGTGCCTTGCATGCCCTGATAGTAGCAATAGTATCGGCAGACAGCAGGGGACGCTTTACAATGGTCTGCTCTGCCAGTGATGCCATGACCACGGCCCTGTGGGTATAACTCTTGGACGGGGGCGCAAGCACCTCGCCATTCAGGACAGATATCCCAACTTTTGCCTTCATGGATCACCAAAGCCGCATTGTTATTTATTGTTCGTTAGTGTTGCTGTGCGTTAGTGTTATTTAGTGAAAATTTGTAAGTGTTAGCTGGTGTGCGTCAGTTGTTTTTCTTGAACATGGCCTTGACAAAACCCAAAAACGGTGGTGAAGACCTGTTAGGTCTGCTCTTGAACTCGGGATGGAACTGGCTGGAGAAGAAGAAAGTATGTCCGGGAATCTCGGCAATCTCCATCCTGTTCTTGTTACGTCCTGTGAATTTCATACCAGCCTTTTCCATCTCATCGATATACTCAGGATTCACTTCATACCTGTGGCGGTGCCGCTCTATTATCGCATCAGAGCCATATAGTTTATTGGCAAGGCTTCCAGGTGTCAGTTCAGCAAAATAATCACCAAGCCTCATTGTGGCACCCATGTCCACATTTATCACGCCTTCCTGCTCAGGCAGCAGGTCTATCACCGGATGTTCAGTGGCAGCCAGTTCCGAACTGTTTGCATCCTCATACCCAAGCACATTCCTGGCATACTCGATAACTGCAGTCTGCATGCCCAGACACAGTCCCAGATACGGTTTATCATTTTCCCTGGCATATTTTACAGCAGATATCTTACCCTCAGTGCCTCGTACCCCGAAACCTCCGGGCACAAGTATTCCGTCATACTTTGCGAGCTGGCTGATAGATTCAGGTTCATTCTCAAAATCCTCGGCATCCAGCCAGTAAGCATTCACCTTGCACCCAACCTCTATACCCGCATGCTTCAGGCTCTCCCTGATACTCAGGTACGAATCTTCCAGGTCAGTGTACTTACCCACCACGGCAACGTCTACTGAACCGCTGGTCGAGCGCATCTTTTCCACCATCCGGTCCCACTCTTTATTGTCATCCTTAGAGTTCAGTCCCAGTTTGGTCAACAGGTAATCGGCTGCACCTTCATTTTCCAACTGCTGTGGCACCATATAAATATCCTCGGCATCATGGGCGCTTATCACCGCCTTTGCCGGCACATCACAGAACAGGGCGATCTTTTCCTTGGTACCGGGAAGTATAGGCTTTATACATCTAGTAACTATCAAATCCGGGTGAAGACCTAACTCCCGCAGTTCTTTAACCGAATGCTGGGTCGGTTTTGTCTTTTGCTCTCCCTGGGCATCCATAGGTACCAGGGTTACATGGATGAAAACCACGTCATCCACATCTTCTTCATTATGCAGCTGCCTGACAGCTTCCAGAAACGGCATACTCTCGATATCGCCCACCGTACCGCCAACTTCAATAAGACATATCTGGGCGCCGCTCTGTTTGGCTACATTCCTCAACCGTTCCTTTATCTCGTTGGTAACATGAGGAATTATTTGTACGGTCTTGCCCAGGTAATCGCCCCTGCGCTCCTTATTGATGACTGCCTGGTATACCTTACCAGTGGTGATATTGTGCTCCCGGGTCAGTTCGATATCCAGGAACCTTTCATAATTACCCAGGTCCAGGTCAACCTCGCCGCCGTCCTTTAAGACGAATACTTCGCCGTGCTGGAAAGGACTCATGGTCCCGGCATCGATATTGATGTAAGGGTCGATCTTGATGGCCGTTACATCGTAACCTTTGTTCTTCAGTATACGTCCCATTGATGCGGCTGTTATTCCCTTACCAAGTCCGCTCATCACACCTCCGGTTACGATAACATATTTCATGTTCTCTAATACCTCATATTTTTCAATTATTTTTTTCCAGTAAATGCATTACAGCATATACCATAACTATTATTGTTAAAATGGAAACTGCCAGGGCTCCATACATCACATCTACCAAGTTAAAGACAAATGTGGCCAGCAGAATAACCACCACAAGCAGTATTATAAGCAAAGGCAGGATGAACGTATCCGGAAAACTAAATTTTATCTCTCTTTTTATGTTCTTATCCGGATTTTTACTTGGATCAATATCCCAATCATCCCTGGATGATGTCCGGTCCTGCCTATAATTCGGGAGGGCCAGTTTTTCATCAAAGTCGATAACTGACCTGGGTTTGGACACAACCGGTATTTCACCGATGACTACCCTGAATGATTCTGTGAGGGACCCATATCCGGTTGTAACTTTTATCTTGCCTTCTAATGTAGTGATATCAGCAGGAAGTTTGATCACAACAGGTGCAAATTCCTGGTTGGCCACATAGACATTATCATATAGGAACCTGACGTTTTTTCTAAGTGTATCGCTGACGGACAGATACACATGGGTAGGACTGCCGTAATTAATAATTGGCAGTTCAAAGCTGCATTCATTCCCTGGATCAAGCGGTATAGTGATCTCAGGTTTATCGAACTCGATCGAGTTTATCCTGTTCCTGTTTATATGTATCTGCTGCACGTGCAAGTACCTCTGTAGTTATTCCCTTAAATCGGGAGGTAGCATGTTGGGTATGCCATCCTCGATCGGGTAATGTTCATTGCATTTCCCGCAGAAAAGAGATCCTTTGATAATCTCTTTATCGTCCTCTTCATCTACTGTGAGCACCAGATCACCCTTGCACATTGGACAGCATAAGATTTCCATTAATTCATGTTTCATATAGTTCAAT
>Ga0255393_10013_pt1 | contig 30696 bp, 31 predicted proteins | sample ANMaggSeSYBR01C8_FD_182122 | JGI IMG/M metagenome (GOLD analysis project Ga0255393, IMG submission 182122) | Sediment cell enrichment communities from methane seep in Santa Monica Basin, California, United Staets - ANME aggregate JGI... | ecosystem: Environmental > Aquatic > Marine > Cold seeps >... | reverse complement strand
CCCATCCAGACCTCCGCTGGAAAAATGGCAAATCTGGAAGAATTGAAAGAGCGTTATGGAAAAAACCTGATCTTTTGTGGAGCTGTTGATACGCAGCATGTCTTGCCTCAAGGCACCCCGGAAGAGGTGCGCCAGGAAATGAGACGCGTTATCAATATCCTCGGCAGGGATGGTGGTTATATGGTTGCCTCTGTTCATACCATCATGCACGAAGTGCCTCCGGAAAATATCCTGGCCATGGTTGATGCGATTGAGGAATTTGGATATTATCCATTAAAAAAGTAATTTTAAGAATATTAACCATTTAATGGACATGTTTTTGTAATTTTACTGATCCATTTCTATAAGGAGTATTAGTGAGTAAGAAGTATCAATCATATATAGATACGCTTAAATCTCTTTACGGGTATCCAGAAAAAAAAGCCCTTTCACCCTATGAAAGAGTAGAACGAGCCATTTCGAGAAAAAAGACGGACCGCACCCCCTTTGATTACTGGGCAGTTGAGGAAATGACTACCGAATTATTACGTGTGTTTTCTTTGCAAGATGAAGAACAATTATTGCGGTTGTTGGGAGTCGACTGCCGAATTGTTAACCCGGATTATATTGGGCCTGCCCGGGAGATTCTTTCGGATGGCACCTATTTCGATGCGTTTGGGACACATAGAAAGAAAGTCACTAATGAGTTTTTAACATACGATGAATATGCCAGTTTTCCACTGGCGGAAAAGGATACGACATCTCAGATAGAATCCTACTCGAGATGGCCTGACCAATCATATTGGGATTGGAGCACGCTGCCCGGGATAATAAATGAGATCAATCAAGATGTGCGCTACCATATTCGTTATGATATCGGTGGTATTTTTGAAACTGCATGGGGTTTATATGGGATGGATAAATTCCTAATCGACATGATCCAAAAGCCTGAGATTCCTCTTGCTATCATGGATTGTGTGACGAATATCCTGATTGGCAATTTTAGACAAGTAATGAAGCATGCTGAGGGATTGATAGACATGGTGTACACGTATGATGATGTGGCTATCCAGAATGGTTTATTAATGTCTGAAAAAATGTGGCGGAAAAATATTCTGCCTTTTCATCAAAAACTGAACCGTGAGATCAAGCAATATGACGTGAAAATTTTATATCATTCCTGTGGGGCCGTTTATGATCTCATTGACCCGATTATCGATGAAATGCAGATTGACATGCTTAATCCGCTTCAACCGCGGGCGGCAAAGATGAATATGCAAAATATTAAGGATCATTTTGGAAAAAAAATAGCTTTTCACGGCGCGATTGACATTCAACATACAATGCCTTTTGGTACCCCTGCTGAAGTGGAGAACGAAGTCAAAGAAAGATGCCAGATTCTCGGGAAGGGAGGCGGATATGTTTGCACAACTGCTCATTATATTCAGGCGGATACGCCAATCGAGAATATTTTGGCAATGTATTCAGCTGATCGAACAGTAGACTAGATCATGTTTAGGATGCGGTTTATATATTTTTCCTGGGCTCATCAAAGACAAACATGGCGAGGATGAAAGCGGCGAATGCCGCCGCGCAAATCGTGAGGAATAAATATGGATAGCCCAAACTATCTATGATCTTTCCCCCCAGGATGGGTGCTATCGCTGTTATCGGTGCGATCAAGGAGTTAGATAAACCGATAAAAAGGCTGGTCTCTTCAGGCGGCGCGATCTCAAATATCAAATTTGGATGGCTGATGAAAATTACAGAATAGATGCTGCCGATAAACCCGGAAATGGCAAGAAATCCAAGAGGATGGTTGACAGTCAATGCGAACAACCCTTCAAAAAAAAGCAAAACACTCCCGATTATCAAGATTTTTTTATAACCAAATTTATCCCCAATAAAACCCCACAGTATCCCGCTCAGGCTTTGTGAGAGCAGAATAGCCATTGTGAAGATACCCAGCATGCTGTCGGAAAGATCAAATACTTGAATAGCATAGATGGTAAAGAATGCATGTCCCATGGTCGCCAATCCGAATAATTGACGTGTTAACACGTATTTCCTGAAATTTGGATTCCTGCGGATGATTACCGGGATGTTCTTGATGAATGCGCTCACATTCTTTTTCTTGGGCTGGACAGGAAACTCTGTTTCCTTGAAATTGCTGATGATGATTGGGGATATAAAGGAAAAAGCGAAACTTACCCAGAATATCGCACGGAAATTTTCTGGAAAACCACGGGTTGCCAGTAATCTTGTTGCAACTAATGAAGCAGCAAACCCGATCACACCGCCTAATGCTTGATTTATCCCATAGAATAATCCTCGTTTCTTATAGATCGCTTTGCTTACGAAATCTGAATAAGCAGGCATGATCAATCCCATCGTCGATGAATACAATGAATATGCGAGGAAGAAGAATAGGATCACAGTACTGTTAGAGAATTTTGAAGTCATTTGCGCAGAGATTGCGATCAAGAATATCCCAACTCTCTCAGAAATGGCAATGATTAAAATGAACCTTTTTCTTTTTGGGGTATTTTGGTTGATATAAGCGCTTATTATTTGGAGCAAAAAATACCCAAGATAAAAAATTGCAGGGATCAATCCGATGAGAATGGAATTTGAAGTCAGGTTGTTCAGGTATGCTGGCAGAACTGTATCTTGTGAAAGCAGGGCGGTTGAAAATGTAAAAAAGGCCGAATCGAGAGCAATAAGGATGAAGTTCCTTTTAAAATGCTTCTCAACTTGTTTGGCGTATTCAGGAAAATCTCTGGTAATTGCTTTTAAATCTCGTACAGCCATAGTGATTTGTTACCCTTTCATAAAAAAAGATGACGCTTTCGAAGCGTCATCTTTGACCTTCATAACTTATTGTTTTCTATTTTAGATCATTCTCAATTAATATTTTCAATCCTTCTATTGCGGTTGAGATTGCGCGGTGAACATCAAACAGCTTGTGGAATTCCGCAAATTCTTCTTCTGTTTGCGGTTGTGTATCTACGCTTCCTGCCATCAGCATCACACCTCCGGCCCGCTTTCGATGGATACTGGAGATAATGAATAGTACGGATGATTCCATCTCCGAACACACTGCGCCTCCATCTACCCATGCTTTCCAGCGGTTTTTCAGATGGTCTGCCATTGGCATTCTATCCGGTTCAACCTCGCCATAGAAAGAGTCTTTTGATTGGGTAATGCCTAATCTGTAGGGCACCTTGGCGCGGATGGCGCCTTCTTTGAGCGCTTGAACAACGTCAATATCTGCCACAGCAGGGAATTCAATCGGCATATAATGCAGCGAAGTTCCCTCATCTCGTATCGCTCCAGTCACAATAGCCACTTCTCCTACTTTCGTGCCCGGTTGAATTCCACCGGATGTGCCAACCCTGATGAATGTGTCAGCGCCGATGGCAATCAATTCTTCCACGGCGATCGCTGTAGAAGGACAGCCGATCCCTGTAGATGTCACTGCAACTTTTTGTCCGAGCAGTTTTCCGGTATAAGTCACATATTCGCGATTCTGTACAATGAATTTTGGCTCATCAAAGTATTCTGCCATCATTTCGCATCTGCCGGGGTCGCCGGGCAGGAGGACATATCTGCCAACATCCCCTGTATGTAAATGTATGTGATGCTGAGCGCCTTGTTTTGTTTTTCTTACGGCCATTTCGAGATCCTTTATTCTGTTTTCTTATCTAGTTTGATCAAGATCTTGAGGGCTTCGATTGACACCGCCATAAGGTCATCCAGTTCTTCAACAACACCTACGTTTGGATCATCGCTCTCCTGATTGGCTGCTACAAGCATAATACCGCCGGTGCGCTTGCGATAGATATTGCCGAGAATAAACAATGTCGCTGCTTCCATTTCAGAGCAGATAGCTCCGCCCATTTTCCATGCTTTCCACCGCTGCAGCAGGTGGTCGGCAACAGGCATTCTTTCTGGTTCATGCTGTCCGTAGAAAGAATCTTTAGACTGGGTGATGCCAACCCGGTATGGGACATTCAGGTTGATAGCAGCTTGTTTGAGTGCTTGCGTGACAGTGATATCGGCTACTGCAGGAAACTCAGGTGGCAAATATGCCATTGAAGTCCCCTCATCACGAATGGCAGCTAAACAGATTGCTAATTCTCCGGGGATTTGTTCGGGCTGCATTCCACCGGAAGTACCAACACGGATAAATGTGTCTGCGCCGATAGCGATCAATTCTTCTACTGCGATCGCTGTAGAAGGCCCGCCAATCCCGGTGGATGTGACGGAAACTTTTTCGCCCAATAATGTCCCTGTAAACGTGCGGTATTCACGGTTGCTCGCAACCAATTTTGAATTATCAAACAGTTTGGCGATGTGGTCGGTTCTGCCGGGATCTCCGGGGAGAAAAACATACCGTCCTACATCCCCTTTTTTCATTTGAATATGGTACTTTACTTCAGGAAACTCAACTTTACCCATTTACAACCTCCATAGTTATTATGCTCTTAAAACTCGGGTGACGCCAATCGTAACAAATGACGCAAAAATCAGGGCTGTTGTAATAACTAATGTTAATGACAACCCTGGGGAGAAGGTCATTGTGCGGCTCCAATCGAGCGATTTATCAACAACGATCCAATATCCAAGGGCGAAAGTAGCCAAAAATCCGGTGACCAGGATAAAGTAATCTTTTCCGCGCATTACAACATTGCGGTAGCTGGTCTTTTTTCCAGTGGATCCAAATGCTCTGGACTCCAAAGAAATAGATAACTGCTGCACTCTTTCGATCGCGCCCACAAAAACTGGAACCATACTTGGCAGCACAGCGCCAAAACCAGTTCCCTTCATTCCTCTAGACTTCTGCGCGCTTAAGACTGTTGTGAATTCGTGCTGTAAGATTGGAATAAGTTGCAAAGTAACTGTGAGGATGAAATTCAGTGTATATGGCATGCCAATCTTTTCTAGAGAGGAGAACAGATCGCTTGGGTGGGTTGTCATAATTGTCACCATTGAAAAAAGTGTCATCCCAAATGAGCGCATGAATAATGTGATCCCGCTGTAAATTCCCTCTTGATAGATCGTGAATGGTCCTATGTCAGTGATAGGTGTCCATGGTCTTGGAAAAGCGGGGGCAATGCTCTGCAGGAAAACAGTTGTTACCATAATCGGAAATAATATTGCCATAACCTTTAATATTGGTTTCCATATTTGAGCTATCGTTACCAGGATTATCCCGGCCAGGATGATTGCTCCCAGTATTGCGGGATTGCGGGTCATGAAAGAGATGATTAATACTCCAAATGACCAGGCTAATTTGGGCAGGGGAGCAATTTTATGTATGGGGGAGTCCCCTGGGACCATTGAGATAGGAAGAACTGCGCCTCTCATAATTATTTACTCCTTTTCAGATTATATTTTTTACTGGATGCGTCAATCAATTCATTAATGTTCAGTGCGATTGAACCGATCATTTTTTTACTTCGCATCCGATAAGACAGCTCAGTGATCTGGGGTGGTGATAAGTGTGTTGAGGCCATCAATTCTTTATCAGAGAAGACTGTCTTTGGATCTGTGTCTGCAATTAGGGTGGCATCGCGCATCACCAACATACGTTCAACAACTTCAGCCAGGAGAATCATATCGTGGGCTACGCAAATGACGGTTGAGCCTTCATCGCGTAATTTTTTAATCAAACGGTAAACAATACGTGTAGTGATATGGTCCTGTCCTGTGGTGGGCTCATCCATGACGAAAACATCCGGCTGCATGGTGTAAATAGATGCCATGCCAACTAATTTCCTCAATGGGAAACTAATGCGGTAAGGATGATGGTCGCGGTACATTTCAAGATTGAAAAAAGCGATCGCTTTTTCAACACGCTCGTTGACTTCGTCTTCTGGTAAGCCGAGATTGGTTGGCCCAAATTTGAGTTCGTCGATTACTGTTTTTGCGAAAAGTTGATGGTTTGGGTTTTGGAACACATATCCAATATTTCTCGAAAGGTCCTGCACGCGCATTTTGCTGGTATCCTGCCCCTTGACAATTACTTTCCCTTTCGTAGGTTTAAGAAGTCCATTAAAGTGCTTGACAAGTGTGGTTTTTCCGGATCCGTTCTGCCCGATCACACCGATCAATTCGCCTTTATGAATCTTTAAATTTACATTTTTTACAGCGGTGACATCACCGGGATATATATGGGTTAAATTTTCGCATACGATCAATGGTTCATTCATAGGCTAAATCCTTGTTGTTATTTATATTATTTCTTGAAAGTATCAACAGCAAATTGCTCAGCCTCGTCAATTGTCACTGGTAATCCTTTGGTTTTCAAGCCGTACTTTTCCTTGAGTTGATAGGCGAATTTAGTTACCTGGGGTGTACGTAACCCGATCTTTTCTATAAGCTCAACTTGTTCGAATACTTCGTGAGGAGTGCCATCCAGGATGATCTCGCCTTCATCGATAATGATCACGTGATCCGCGTATTGAGCGATGACCTCAACCTCATGTTCGGCTAAAATGACCGTCATGTGTTTTTCTGTGTTGAGTTTAGCGGCAACTGCGATCACTTCATCTTTCCCAATTGGGTCAATATTCGATGTGGGTTCATCCATCACAAAGATCTCTGGTTGCATTGCGAGAGCTGAAGCAATTGCCAGCCGCTGCTGCTGTCCGCCAGATAATTCAAATGGGGAGCGTTCTTGTAATCCGTCCAACCCCACAGTTTCAAGCGCGTCTTCGATGATGGCATGCATATCATCGGTAGGGATACCGATGTTTTCTAAACCAAGAGCAACTTCTTCAGCAACAGAGGTTTGAGTAAGTTGGAATTCCGGGTTATCAAAAACCATCCCTACGATCTTCGCGAGTTCCCGGGTGGGGTATTCCTGCGTGTTTAATCCGTTGACAAGCACGTCACCCTCAAAATTCCCGATGATCATATTGGGAATAACTCCATTGATACATAATTGCAAGGTTGTTTTTCCAGCCCCGTTCAAACCAAGGATTGCTACATATTCACCTTCATAAATTGTTAGATTAATGTTTTTTAAAGCAGGCTTTTCCTGGAGGGAGTAATAATAAGTGAGGTTTTTAAATTCAATGACTGGTTTTTTGTTTACCATAATGCCTTCGCTATAATTAGCTAATGGCGGGAGATAATTATCTCCCGCCATTTTTGATAAATGAATGGTTAGATTATTCTTCGTCCGATTTTGCGAACATTACAGCAAGTCCGGCGAGAATGGTGAATATTGAAAGAACCAATACAGACCCGGATAACATCGCAAAAGCTTCACTGGCGATGAATTCTAAGTCTGCGATCTTCTGAATGGTTGAGGGCAGGAATAAGAAAATTAAACCCAAACCGATCACACCTGCGCCTATGCCTTCTTTTACGCCAACTGTTTTCACTTCTTTTTTAGCCATTTTTTAGCCTCCTGTATTCATCATGATTAAGGCAATTGCCAAGCCAACAACAATACCACCCACGATCCACAATACTTTGGTGAGACCAGTGGATTTCGGCAGTTTGATTCCATCGGTCATAGCAGCGGGAAGCGCTTCGACGATCGCTAAGGCAACAAAACCGGAAATGATCTTGTCTGCCAGAGATACGATGATGTTGGAAGAGAACACAGAAACGAGCAGGTTCTGACCCATTGCCAAGAATGCGGCGGTAATCATATCTGAGAAGTGTCCGGTTGCGCCGCCAAAGAGGAATACATAGATGGGAACCGCGGTCATTGAGACAAGCACGGCAACCAGTATGTTAAGCAAGAAGAAACTCCAGTATTTTTTACCCCAACCCCAACGAACGCCATAACCCCAAACAAGAGCGCCAACAACGTTGCATGCTGCGAAGGGCAGCCCGATGGGGCCGCTGATAAATGAGGCGATAATGTTGGTCAAAGCGCCAACGAGGGCACCCCACCAGGGTCCTAGAACAATAGCGACAACGGCTGTGCCGATCATGTCCAGGAATGTGGGGAGATTGAGAGCTGTGTTAATTTGTCCGCCAACGATATTTAGTGCAATAGCGACAGGAATAAGCGAAACCACATAAGTCAGTGGAATGCGTGAGGTTCCTTTCTTTTTTGCAACAGGTTGAGCTGTAGCCATAAGTTACTCCTTTTTTTATACAATTATTTATAATTATTTTTGCAGCCAGCCGAAAGGCATTGCTGCTTTTTTTTAATACTGCTTTGTGCTAATCTGATTAAATTATCTAATAGTTGTTCCTCCTTTCGTGTTTATTTTGAATGATCAGAATTTATCTGGATATTATTCTATATCTCTAACGCATCGAAACCCGCACCCGACAAGATTATCTAATCCGGAATCTTCAGGTCGAGTGAAACATCGGTAAGCACAGCGGGCATGGTTTTGTGTAAAGAATGATGATCCGCCGCGCAGTGCGATGAATTTCTTTCCATAAGCCTTGCCGTGGTAGGAGGAACCGGGGTATGCTTCATACCAATCGGCAGTCCATTCTTCCACGTTCCCACCCATCTCAAACACCCCGTACGGACTGGCGCCCCCGGGGTGCGCGTCAACTGGAAGTGTCATGATGAACTCACCGCGGTCCCACACAAGGGCGTTCTTTTCGTCGAATTCATTCCCCCACGGCCATCGGCGGCCATCAGTGCCCCGAGCTGCTTTTTCCCATTCTGCCTCGGATGGTAGTCTTTTGATTGCCCATTCCGCGTACATTTTTGCTTCGAACCAGGAAACGCGGTGCACTGAGTGGTTTTCAAATCCCTCAGGGATATCAAATCCACCCCAGTGCCGCGGCGGCATGGCGCTGGTCGCATCCATGAAAACCTTATATTCATGGTTTGTTACCGGGTAAATATCAATGTAATAAGCGGGGAGGTGAATAGTTCTTTGTGGGGTTTCCGGTCCGAATTCATCGCTTCCCATGATGAATTCTCCCTCAGGAATTAGAACCATCTTTTTCTTATCAATTTGGCTGATAATTGTTTTCATTTAGGACAGAGAAAAAGCCTTTCTGTATAATATATCAAAGGATTATATCAGATTTTTAAATTGAAAAAACGGAAAGAGTAAACTGTATTTCAAGAAATAAATCAATTATCTTAACTGTTTGATTGTCAGAAAGCGCTTATATTTCCACCGTGCATTTTTTAAGCACGGTGGAAAATTTAAAGTCCAAGTCTTGTTATTATTGGTTAACTTTTTCCGCTTCTCCTTTTGTGACACCAGAGATACTGACCAAAGCCAATGCCAGGAAGATCGGGCTGATTAGCATCAGTAAACTGTATGCGCCGCCGCTGAATTGGATGATTAAGCCGTATACGATCGGGCCAAGAATAGCCGCCAGTGTGGCGAATAAGTAATACAGACCTGTATAAGTTCCCACGCGCTCAGGTTCTGTCATATCCACAACCATTGGCAGTGAATTGACATTGATTGAGGCCCAGCCAATACCGGCGGCCATCAAAATAATGCCGATCACAGGAATTTTACCGAGTACTGGTAATTCTGTGATTAAAATGTTCAAGGTATCGATTGGCAGGAAGAACATCAGTGCAATACACACAGCCATCAAGAGAATACCTGACATAATCGTTTTACGCCTGCCTACTGCTGCGCCAATGTATCCGGCGGGCAGGGAGAAAAGAACGAATAGCAGAGATAACTGCCCTAACAGGCGGGCTGCATCTGATTCTGGGATTCCGAGGTGGTTCTTCCCATACAATGTGAAGAATGCTTCAATCCCGTTGTAGGCGATGAACCAGAAGAATATTGCCAGTAAAATCCTAACAGCGCTTTTATCCTCGTCCTGAAGGATCATCTGGATGCTGTCTTTAAGATCAGGGGTTTCTTCTGAAGATTCAGTGTACTCCTTTGGTTCTTTGATAAAAACGAGCACCATGATCGCAGAAAGTGCTACTAATCCTGCACCCAGCCAGAAAGGATAATTGGGGTTCTTCTCGTATAGTGCAGCTCCTCCGAGAAATGCGATGATGGCACCGATTCCTCCCATGAAATTGATGATACCGTTTGCCTGGGAACGGTATCTCGAAGGAGTGATATCTGGCATTAGTGCCACAATAGGTGTGCGCCAAATAGCCATACTTAGAAGGAGCAGAGTCGCCGCCAGGAAGAAAACGAATAAGGATTGAGAGATAGGGAGCAGGATGAAGGCTGCTGCTCCAATTGGAGCGCCAACCAGGATAAACGGCATCCGGCGGCCGATCCGTGTTCGCAGCCGGTCTGACCATGCGCCAACGGCTGGCTGGATGAACATCGCGGCGATATTATCTAGTGTCATAAAGAACCCTATGAACCCGGCTGCCATGAGAAATCGGTCTGCTAAAAAAATGGGCACAAATGCGTTATAAACACTCCAGATAACGCTGACACCAAAAAATCCAAATCCTAATAAGAACGTCTTTCTGATATTAAACTTCATGTTTCACCTCTTATGATGTTAGTTATGGCTGCAGGAAGGCTTATTTCCTCCTCATGCATGATTTCCTTAATTATTTCAATATCAACTGCATCAGGGTTGATCAGCTTCGCCAGATCCGGCCTTTTTTGCAGCGTGCGTATCCATGCTTGTTTCCGCCGCCATCGATTGACCGCTTGGTGGTTGCCGGAAGTCAAGATGTCAGGTACTTCCCAATCCCTGTAAACGGCAGGCCGTGTGTAGTGTGGGTATTCCAGTAGTCCGCTGGCGAAGGAATCATCTGCCGCGCCATTGGGTGCGCCCAAAGCCCCCGGCAGCAGTCTGGTGACTGCTTCCATTAGAACCAGCGCTGGAAGCTCTCCGCCGCTCAGCACATAATCACCGATTGAGATCTCATCGGTGACCAGATGTTTTCTTACGCGTTCGTCCACACCTTCATATCGCCCACATAAAATGATCATTGCCTCTGTGCCGGATAATTCAACAGCAGCTGCATGGTTGAGCTGCCTTCCCTGCGGTGTCATTAACACAACCGGGCATTTTCCAAACTCTTGCTGGATATCTTCTACAGCTGCAAAGAATGGCTCAGGTTTCATCACCATTCCACCTCCGCCGCCAAAGGGTGTGTCGTCAGTGGTATGGTGTTTGTCTACCGCCCAATTGCGGAGGTTGTGCAGATTAATACGGATGATCTTGTTGGTGATTGCCCGCTCCATGATGCTGGTTTGGATATATGGCAATATCACGTGGGGAAATAGTGTCAGCACATTAAAAAACATGACTCATTCTATCTTAATTTGAATAAAAAATTATTGTTAATGGAATATGATTAATTAGATACAAAGTTGATGCAAAAACAACTTCTTGACGCATATTCCTCGCAGATGATAAGATAAACGCATGCAAATCAAAAGCAGACGGTGGAATATGCGTCAGCCCAAGCGGCGCTCAAATCCGTTTAAAATTCTTTTATTAGTAATTGTTATCGCGTTTTTGGTATATGTGAATATCACCATTGAACCACTTACGCCCACACTTTTTCTGCCCTCGCCGATGCCAACTACATCGCCAGAAACATACGTGGCGGAAGCGATCGAGTTAGCTGCACAGGGAAAATATTCACTGGCGCTGCAGGCATATAACAAAGCTATTTTGGCAGATCCTCAGAACCCAACAAATTATGTTGCTTCCGCACGCTTAAATATTTATGGCGGAAAGTATGACCAGGCGATTGAAAATGCCAGTAATGCCGTTTTGCTTGATCAAAACAGCAGCATGGGGGAATCCCTTAAGGGCTTCGCGCAGGGTATGCAGGGTGATTATCTGGATGCAGAAGCATCCCTGAACCGTGCGATTGAATTGGATCCTGGCAATTCAACTGCCTATGCTTACCTATCCATTATTCTTTCCAATAAGATCCTGATTGGAGATGAAGTGCTTGGTGATTTAGATAAATCCATAGAGGCATCCCGCACCGCCGAATCCATTGCGCCCACCAGCTTAGAATCGCATTGGGCGCGTGGGACCGTTTTAGAGATTACGGGTAATTATGATGAAGCGATCAGTGAGCTGGAGAGCGCAGTTGCGGTAAACTCGAATATTGCCGAACTGCATATCACACTTGGCAGAAATTATCGTTTCTTGGAAAAGTACGACCTTGCGGTGGAAGAATTCACCCGCGCTAACGCACTTAACCCAAACGACTCACTACCTGAAACACTTATTTCCCGAACATATTCCAGTATCGGTGAATTTGGAAAAGCTATTCAATATGCGGAACAGGCAGTTGCGGATGATCCGGCAGAACCCTATCTTTACGGAAACCTTGGTGTCATGTATAAGCAGAATTATGAGTTCAGCCGCGCTATTCTAATGCTTAAATTAGCTGTCCGCGGTGGAATTACCCCGGAAGGAGTGTTGGTAGAAGGTCTGCCTCTTTCTTATGGACGCATCGTTGAGTATTATTATAACTATGGCCTCGCGCTTACGGAATTGGGTTATTGCGGAGAAGCAGTGGATATTGCCCAGTCAATCCTCCAGAGTATTAATGAGGATGCGATCGCGACGTATAACGCCAATTTTATCTTGGACCGCTGTTATCAAAAAATGAATGATCTTCAGCTTCATAAGTTACCAACACCAACAATGATCCCTACCTGGACACCACAGCCTTCACCAACGCCCACTTCAGCGCCAACTGTGGAACCAACCGCGACTATATTGCCTTAGTTTTCTAACATGTATATACCTGAAAGAAAACCGTTATTTCGAAAGAATGTGAAAAAGACCAACCCATATAGTGTGGCGGCTATGCTGGGTATCATTCTGGTCATGGTGATCGTTTTGCGCAGCCTTAATCAAGGAGAGATCACTCCCATGTTTATGCCGACACCAACCCCTACCCGCACACTAGATTCTTTCGCGGGGGAAGGTGAGGCTTATTTTGGTGCTGGTGACCTGGACAAATCAATTGAGGCATATCATCAAGCAGTTGCCCTGGATCCTGGTAATGCAGAACTTCAGGCGGAATTGGCGCGGATCTTGGTGTACTCTTCTACATTGCTTACTATTGACCAGGAGCGTATTGAACGTCTTGAGGAAGCACTCGCAACGATTAACAATGCTGTTGAGATTGCCCCGGAAGACAGCATGGTTCATGCTATAAAAGCATTCGTTCTCGATTGGTTAGCAGGAAACAGCGTTACCCAGGCAGAAAATGAAACTCTATTGAATCAAGCTGAGCAGGAGGCAATTTACGCGATCCAAATGGATAACCAGAATATGCTTGCACTGGCTTATTACGCTGAGATCCTTGTAGATCAGCAAAAATGGATTCAGGCAGAGAAAAATGTCAATGAAGCGGCTGCGCGGGCACCGGAATTGATGGATGTACGCCGCATCAATGGATATGTGCAGGAATCGTTGGGGAACTATAGTTTAGCGATCAGTGAATATAAAGAAGCCATTCATATCAACCCGAATCTGACCTTTATCTATCTTCGCATAGGAGCGAATTACCGGAAATTAAAACAATTCGATTCCGCACTGGAATATTTCGACAAAGCAGCTGCCATCAATGAACAACTTGGTGTGCGCGATTCAATCCCTTATTTTTCGATCGCTACTACATACACACAAATGGGAGAATTCTTTTCTGCAGGGCTGAATGCTAGAAAGGGATTGAATTATGATCCGGATAATGCGGATGCCTTTGGAAGGTTGGGGATTGTCTATCACCGCTCGAGGAATTATGAAGGTGCAATTCTTGCGTTTAAATGTGCTGTACGGGGTTGTACGGAAGAAGAGAGTTGTGAGGTACGCCAATGCAGCCCTGAAACGGACATCATGGTCGCTGTCGAAGGCCTTCCTCTTACAGCAGGGACGGTAGATTATTACCTCACATATGGAGCTGTTTTATCAGGTATGCATCGGACCTCCAACGGGTTCTGTGAGGAGGGTATGGATATCTTGAAACTGGTAAAAGCGGATTACAGCGGAGACCCGATTATCATGCAGAATGTGGTGGAAAGTGAGACGATCTGCAACAGCTACGGTTATTATTAATTATTAAAGATTTATAAGATTTCTGATAGATTCCTTGACTTATCTCTAAAACCCGATTAATATAAACCAATTAGCACTCACATACGTTGAGTGCTAACATACTGAAAACTAATCTAACGGAGGATTACATGGCATTAAAACTAAAACCCTTAGGCAGCCGATTGGTTGTTGAACCTATCGAACAAGAAGATGTGACAGCATCCGGTCTCGTACTGCCAGAAACGGCAAAAGAAAAACCGCAACGGGCAAAAGTGTTATCAGCAGGTCCTGGCGACCGTGATGAGTCAGGAGATCGCATACCCTTGGACGTTAAGGTTGGCGACGTAGTTTTATTTGCTAAGTACTCTGGCACTGAGATCAAAGTTGAATCGAAGAAACTCTTGATCCTCAAGGAGTCAGATGTCTTAGCTATCGTTGAGGCATAATCCATTTAAAAAATAAGAAATAAAATAGAAGGAGTTACATATGGCAGCTAAACAATTAGTATTTGGAGAGGAAGCACGCAGAAAACTGCGAGATGGTATTGATGTTCTGGCAGAAGCTGTTGCTACGACATTAGGCCCTAAGGGACGTAATGTAGCCCTGGACCGCAAATTTGGTTCCCCCACTATCACTCACGATGGTGTCACTGTTGCAAAAGAGATTGAATTGGAAGATCCCTTTGAGAATATGGGTGTGCAACTGCTGAAAGAAGCAGCCACAAAAACCAATGACATCGCTGGTGACGGCACCACTACTTCCACTGTTTTAGCACATGCGATGGTGACAGAAGGCCTTAAGACATTGGCAGCTGGCGCAAATCCTATGATGCTTAAGCGTGGTATTGAAGCCGCTTCAAAAAAGGTCGCGGACTCAATCAAGAACCAATCGGTTGAAATTTCCACCAAAGAGGAAATAGCCAGCGTTGCAACCATTTCAGCTCAGGATACCCTTATTGGTGATCTGATTGCAGAAGTGATGGACAAGGTTGGTAAAGACGGCGTTATTACCGTTGAAGAATCCAAAGGCCTTGAATTCGAGCAGGAATATGTGGAAGGTATGCAGTTCGATCGTGGATATATTTCACCATATTTCATTACCGATTCTGAACAAATGGAATCAGTGATCGAGAATCCTTACATTTTAGTTTATGACAAGAAAATCTCAGCAGCACAGCAGGATTTGATTCCTTTGTTGGAAAAAATGATGCAAATCGGCAAACGCGATCTAGTAATTATCGCAGAAGATATTGATGGTGAGGCATTAGCAACGCTCGTGCTCAACAAATTGCGCGGTACGTTGAATGTGCTGGCTATCAAGGCCCCAGGTTTTGGCGACCGCCGAAAAGCAATGCTGCAGGATATCGCTGTCCTGACTGGTGCGACCGTTATCTCTGAAGAAACTGGACGCAAGCTTGAAACCGCCGAAGTCGCCGATATGGGCCGTGCGGAAAAAATTGTGGCTGACAAGGATAACACTACCGTTGTAGGTGGTAAGGGTGATGCGAAGGCTATCAAAGGCCGTATCGATCAGATCCGTATTGAAATTGATAAGACCACCAGTGATTATGATAGTGAAAAATTGCAGGAACGGTTAGCTAAACTCTCTGGCGGCGTAGCCATTATTCGTGTTGGCGCAGCCACTGAAACAGAGCTGAAAGAAAAGAAGCATCGTGTAGAAGATGCCCTTTCCGCGACTCGTGCGGCTGTTGAAGAAGGTATTGTCCCGGGTGGCGGCGTAGCCCTTCTGAATGCGATAGAAAAGATTGCTGGCATGAAGCTTGATAGTGATGATGCGAATACAGGTGTGAACATTGTTCGTAAAGCACTGGATGCCCCCATGCGTCGTATTGCTGAGAATGCTGGATTCGATGGTTCCGTGATCGTTGAGAATGTCAGACAGGCTCAGGTTAAAGAGAAGAACAGTAATTTTGGATTTGACGTCCTCAAAGAAAAATATGAAGATATGGTCAAGGGCGGCGTGATTGATCCCGCTAAAGTAACCCGTGGCGCTTTGGAAAATGCAACTTCCATCGCGGCGATGATCTTGACAACCGAAGCATTGATCACTGATGTACCAGAAGAAAATCCTCCGGCAATGGGAGGAGGAGCTCCTCAAATGCCAGGTTACTAAACCAAGCATGATTAGACAGGCCGTTCTTGAACGGCCTGTTTTTGTTTATCTGAGATGGATACGTTATAATTTTCCCCGTGATAATAAAGAAAAAGAATTATTTTGCCATCGCTTTGTTATTTGTGCTCTTCCTGTTTTCCTCTTGTTCGTCTGAACAGGAGAGTGCTCCGGTTGATACAGCCAGCCCAACCCCTACCGAAGTTCCCCTCGCCGCCAGGGTGAATGGCGAAGGGATTTCGTTAGCGGAATATGAGGCGGAGCTAAAACGCTATCAGTCTGGGTTAGAACAATTAGGGGAGCAGTACGACTCAGAACTGGCCAAGCAGGAGGTCATGGATGATCTTATTGCCCAGACCTTATTAGCCCAGGCCGCTGCTGCCCAGAATTATTTTGTTGATGAGGTAGATCTTCAGGAGAAAATTGATCAGTATTCGGAGGCTGCCGGGGGGCAGGATGCTTTGCAAACATGGATTTTGGAGAATTTCTATGATTTGGATAGTTTCCGCGCGGCTGCATCACGGGATATGGCTGTGATTTGGATGCGCAATTACCTTATCACACAAGTACCCCAAACTACAGAGCAGATTCACGCCCGCCAGATTCTTGTGACTAGTGAGAACGAAGCCATCGGTGTCCAACGCCAGTTAGAGGTGGGCACATCATTTAAATCACTCGCGTTTTCATATGATCCGCTCTCTGGAGGTGATTTAGGATGGTTTCCTCGCGGTTACTTGCTCCAACCGGAGGTTGAGAATATTGCTTTCTCACTACAGGCGGGTCAATACAGCGGGATAATTCCAACCATTTATGGTTTCCATATTGTGGAAGTGATTGAAGTAGATCCTCTGCGTCTTTTATCAAAGGATGCGCAACTTTTCATGCAGCACCAGGCACTGGAAGATTGGCTGAGTACACAAATTGAACAAAGTGCGATAGAAATTCTAACCTCTTGAAATTACTGCCGACTACGTATTTCTATCCATTCCGAAGTTGACAAGGCTCTTCTTAACTGCGATGAGGGGAAATCGAGTATTTTTCCATTCTTAAAGAAATCAAAATCAAATTGTGTCATTTCGCCGCTTTTTAAATTGGGCACAGGCATCAATCGAGCGGTGAGGGGTTTATTTAACCGAAGAGATAACGCAGCGATATCTATCAGCAGCGGTTCGATTTCATCGACCGTAATATCTCCAGGCAGTGGTACGGTATCTAAGCCAGTTCCGCATACAGCGGAATACATCAGCAGGTCTTTTATGGAAAAGCTGCCTTCCACACTGCGGGCAGCTAATATGCTGTCCTCTAAAACCGGAAGCATTAATCCATTAAAGCCGACTTTCAGCCATTTTCCTCTGTCCAGTGTTTCTGCCAGGATTGCCGCGGCGGATAAAGAGCCCATCATACCGATCCGATCAACTCCCAGGGTTTCCATTGCTCGTGCCAGAGAACACCAATCTTCAGGGAAGGGTGCGAGGGAAAAATCGAATCCTTTAAAGGGTAACTCCCATTGTAAATTCATTTGGCGGATGACTGAGGAAAGTTCTTCTGCCGCCTGGTTCATTTGGGTAAGCATATTGCCTTTTCCCTCGGCAACTGTTTTCGCGGAATCGAATGCATCAATTGCTGCGTCAGCTGCTTCAATTGCCAAAGCAAACGCAGGCTGGGTTCTGTAGCTGTAAGCTGCTGGAAAGAAGGGTGTAAATGGTTTCACATTACTCATAGCGCAAAATCTCAGGTTAGTAAACCCATTGGGAGTGATAGAGGCTGCCTGTGTGATGATAGATGCGCATGCTTTTACTGCTGCTGTTGAAATTCCCCTGTGCTTATGTGTAAGTATTCCCGTTGAAAAAACATTGCGTGTAGCAGATAGTATTTTAGGGATGAGCTTAAATTCATCTGGGTGGTTGATACGAGCAGGCCCTACTGAGATGTAATCAAACCCATGATCGCATGCCGTCGTTTCCAGCGCTTGAATTACTTCAACTGCAGTTTCTGATGTGGTATATATTCCAAAAGGAACGGTAGCTAAACGGGTGGTTTGTACATCCCAGCCAATAGAGGTGAATTGGCTTTTCAACCCCTCGATTTGTTGTGCTAATCTTGGGATAGCTTTGGACGGTTGACTGCCGGGGTGATAAAAACAGGTAATTGAGCGAATTTTCATTTGTTTATCCTTTGGCGGTTTATTTCATACAGTAAAATGCTGGCTGCAACAGCCGCATTAAACGATTCCATTAGTGGTCCCATCGGAATAGAGATGCTTTCATCTACAATCTCGCGTATATTGCCACTGATCCCCTCCGTTTCGCCGCCTATTACAATACAAATAGGTTTAGAGAGATCAGTCTCCCAACAAATTAAGGGGCTTTTAGGGTCAGTCATCAGAATTGATAATTCAATCTCATTTGATCTCTTACAGAATTTTTGAATGTCCTGTGCGTCCATAATTCGGATCGGGAGGTGAAATTGTGCACCCATCGCCGCGCGCATAACCTTTGGAGAGAAAGGATCGGTTGTCCCAGGTGTGAGCAGGATAGCCTTGACACCCATTGCTGCAGCAGATCGCAGGATTGTTCCCATATTGCCGGGGTCCCGAATTCTGTCCAGTACTACCACAAGGTCAACCTTTTTCGGTAAGGAAACCTCTGGGTAAGGTGCTGCTATCAAAATACCCTGAGATGTTTGAGTATCTGAAATTCTGTCCATAAGATCTGCGTTGACCTCTTCCGTGTCATAGGATAACGCTTGGATTTGGCGAACGACCTTTTTCCCGCGTTCCGAAATGTGATCACTGAATAAACAGAAATTAATGGACACGTTTGCCGTTAGAGCTTCTTCTACCAACCGTACCCCTTCGACAACCATTGTGCGCGTCCGCTCGCGGTGTTTTTTTGCGTTTAATAATTCCCGCACCATTTTTATTTTTGTGTTTTTTACTGATGTGATCATGGCTGCCTGTTGTTTTTAAAATGATTATCAAAGCTGATAATAAAAGTATTTAGTGTCATAGCATTGAAGAGAACCAGAATGATTTTCTGGATGGATTGGTCCTGCTTGTTGATGCTATATGCAGATATTTCTTCCATGAAAATATCTGCTGCACGGTCAGTTGGAAACCCGAAAATACCGGTTGAAATAGCAGGGAAGCTGATCGATTTGGCTTGAAGGTCATTTGCCAGCATAAGGCTGCTGAGGATCGACTGCGCTAATTTTTTGTCCTCATTTCCTTCTCCCCATACTGGTCCGACGGCGTGTATGACAAATTTGCAATTTATTTCACCGGCTGTGGTGAATGCGGGTTGGCTGTGGCTGATTGGTCCATGTGCATCTATCCACTTCCTGCTCTCTTCCTGAATGATCTGCCCGCCGCGATTTACAATTGCTGCTGCCACACCGCCCCCGTGCGCCAGGTTTTTGTTAGCAGCGTTCACGATCACGTCACTATCCATGCGTGTAATGTCTCCAGCATGAATTTCAAAAGTTATTTCCGAGGGAAATGTAATTCTCCTCTTCTGATCGGAAGCGCTATTCTCCATATATATATTCTAACAAAAATAAAACAGGGCAGTTATCGTAACTGCCCTGAAGGTGATAAAAGGTTGAAGAAATCTTTAAATTGCTGCTTTTGCTTTTTCTACCACACTTGAAAATGCTTTCGGGTCGCGAACAGCGAGATCAGCTAACATCTTGCGGTTCAATTGGATGTTGGCAACTTTCATGGCGTAAATAAATTTACTGTAGCTGAGGCCATTTATTCGGGCTGCCGCATTGATGCGCGTGATCCATAGTCTGCGCAGGTCACGTTTACGGGCCCGGCGGTCGCGGTATGCGTACCATAGGCTTTTCAGCATGGTTTCGTTCGCGCGTTTGAATAGCCGATGGCGCGTTCCTAAATTGCCCTTGTTGTGGGCCAAAACTTTTTTGTGACGCCGACGGGTTACGGTACCACCTTTAACACGTGTCATGTTTCTCTCCTCTGCAGACCCCTGGGCGCCGGTTTTTAAGCCAGTTGTGAGCACCCAACGGACGCAATTAAAAAAATATTATTTGTTTTTACTGATATATGGCATCAATTTCTTGACGCGTTTCTGGAAACCTTTTCCTTCAACTACTAACGTTTTGTCCAGCATACCTTTTGCTCGATTGGATCGGTTGCGGCGCAGGTGCCCTTTTCCGCCTTTTGAGCGGACTAGTTTACCGGAACCTGTAGCACGAAAGCGTTTGGAAGTCGCTTTATGTGTCTTTAATTTGAATTTCCCTTTTCTTTGTTTCTTCGGCACGATTAATCTCCTATCGTTAAATAATAAAAATAACGCCTCATAGGCGGAGGCAAATTATACCAGAAATTTATCAAGGATTGCTGAGAAATTTCAGCAGGTATGCCAGCTTGAAATAAATAATCAATAGTGGTATTTATTTCTCTTTGGTAGCTTGTTTCTCTTCTGTTTTTTCTGCCCGCTTTACATTCTTCTTTTGTTTATTTTCTGACGCCGCCTTCTTTTCATTTTCCTTTGAAGGGGCAAGAATCAGGTTCATCGCCCGCCCTTCCATAGATGGGGCTGTTTCTATTACGGAAACATCTTTCAATTCTTCAGCGATTTCTTTCAGGTCTTCCAATGCGATTTCTGGGTAGGTGACTTCACGCCCACGAAATCTAATGGTGACCTTAACCTTCATCCCCTTTTGCAGCCATCCGCGTGCGTTCTTTACCTTAAACCCGCGATGATGTTCGTTGGTTTTCGGGCGCAAACGTATTTCTTTCATTTCGATCTTGGTTTGGGATTTTCGGGCTAGGCGATCCTTTTTGTTCTTCTCAAAAAGGTACTTTCCCATGTCTAAGACTTTGCATACTGGTGGTGATGCGTTGGGGGCAATTTCGACCAGGTCTAATCCGGCGTCATAAGCGATCTGTCGTGCTTCAGCAATTGAAACAACTCCCCGATTCTCGCCGGTATGGTCGATCAGGCGGACTTTCGCTGCCCTGATACTTTGGTTTGATCTTACGACTGGTGATCTACTGATATCCTTCTCCTTAATAAAAGTTTAAATCCCATATTACCATAAAATTCAGATAAAAAGCAGGTTTGCATTCTGGAAATCCATCCCTGCTTTTAAATAAATTTGTATTTATGCTTTATCTGCGATATCCTGCCTGGCTTTAGCTAAGAAATCTTCCATGGACATTGGCCCCGGGTTCTCGCCAGAACGCAGGCGAAGCGCCACCTGCCCGGACTCCATTTCTTTATCGCCAATGATCAGCATATATGGTATTTTCTGCTTTTGTGCGTCACGAATTTTCGCATTCATCCGTTCACTGCGGCTGTCCAGTTTTGACCTGATGCCTGCTGCTTTTAGTCTATCTACAACAGTTTGACCATATTCCAAATGTCGGTCGGCGATCGGGATAGCCATCACTTGGATCGGTGCTAACCATACCGGGAACGCGCCGCCATAATGTTCAATCAAAATCCCGAAGAATCGTTCCACGCTTCCCATTAACGCACGGTGCACCATATATGGGCGGTGCTGTTGGCCGTCCTCGGCAATGTAGGTCATGTCAAAGCGTTCTGGCAGGTTGAAATCAACCTGGTTGGTGGAGAGCTGCCATTCCCGTCCAATGGCATCTTTTACCTTCAGGTCGATCTTTGGCCCATAAAAAGCGCCTCCGCCTTCATCGATCTCATAATCAAGCCCTGAGCGGTCTAAGGAGCCTTTCAGTGCAGCTTCAGCTGCCAACCAGCGGGATTCTTCTCCGACTGCTTTTTCAGGCCGTGTGCCTAAATATGCCTTGAAATCTGTGAACCCAAACGACCGCAGGATATGCAGGCAAAAGCTGAGCACAAAATCGATCTCGTCAGGCATCTGCTCCGGAGTGCAGAAGTGATGTGCGTCATCTTGTGTGAAACCGCGCACTCTCAGCAGTCCATGCAGAACGCCAGAACGTTCATAACGGTAAACGGTGCCCATTTCCGCAAACCGCATTGGCAAATCGCGGTATGAGCGCATTTGACTTTTATAAATATGTACATGGAAGGGGCAGTTCATCGGTTTCAGGTAATACTGCTGCTCATCAATATCTATCGGAGCGTACATATTCTCCTTATAAAAATCAAGATGGCCGCTTTTTTCCCATAGTTTCGCTTTGCCGATGTGGGGTGTGTAGACGAAGTCGTACCCCGCTTTTTCGTGTTCTTCACTCCAGAAATTTTCCATGATCTTACGAATCTTGGCGCCTTTCGGGTGCCACAGGATCAATCCGGTACCTACTTCATCAACACTGCTGAACAAACCCAATTCTTTTCCAAGTTTCCTGTGGTCGCGTTTTTTTGCTTCAGCGAGCAGGCGGGTGTATGCTTTTAGTTCTTCTGGCTTTTCCCATACGGTGCCGTAGATTCGCTGCAGCATCGGGTTTTCTTCATTCCCGCGCCAATATGCGCCGGCAATATTTAATAATTTGAATGCTTTGGGATGTATTTCTCCTGTGCTCTCTACATGAGGACCGCGGCAGAGATCTATGAAATCATCATGTTTATAGATACTCAGTTCCTGTTTCTCACTGATCGCGCGCCCGTGTTCATCCTGTGAGCCTGATTCAAGATCATTGATCAATTCAAGTTTATATGGTTGATCTTGAAACAACTTTTTTGCTTCCTTTGCGTCCACGACTTCGCGAGTAAAGGGAAAATCTCCCTTGATGATCTCACGCATGCGGGCGGTGATGTCTTTTAGATCATCCGGTGTCAGCGTGCGCGGGAGATCGAAATCATAGTAAAATCCTTTTTCAATTGCGGGGCCGATGGCGATTTTTGCGTCTGGAAATTTGTCCAGGACTGCCTGTGCCATCACATGCGCGGTTGAATGGCGCAGTCGGTAAAGTTGTGATTCTTCGTATTTATCCATAATTTTTTCAGACATTTTTATCTCCTATCATACCTATCAATTAATATAAAAAATCCCGCCCCAATCTGGGGCGGGAGATAATCTCACGCGGTTCCACCCAATTTAGCCGATCAATCCAGCTATCTCTGTGTGATCGCTAACGGGATCAGCCGTTTTCCTTATTTAAGGCATTCGCCTCGTTCTGGTCAAAACTCGCAGGGGGTTTTCTCCGGTTTCTGCTGGAAGGAGCTCTCAATTTATTCGTCCTCTTTCCTGTCAGCATATCTGCCGGATACTCGTCCTGGTCGTTGTTTGTGATTATGAGTGGGCGGTATAGGGCTCGAACCTACGACCTTTGCGATGTCAACGCAACGCTCTAACCAACTGAGCTAACCGCCCGCAGATTGTTATTATAACTAAATCAAATTGATTTTGCAATAAGATCAGCACCAATTTAGGATTAACAATTATTCCCTAAGTGCAATATTTGTAATAGGTACATACTGATTAATACATATGATATATTATTAAATAGGACAGTACAATATAATAAGAAAATTGGAGGAAAGATGGAATTCATTTATTGTTTGATCCCCCTCGTTGTTATTTTTGTGTTTCTACTATTTGCTGGATTACGGATGTTGTACCAGTATGAGCGCGGCATTGTGTTCACCCTGGGCAAATTCAGCAATATCCGCAATCCCGGCCTTACCTATGTGCTGCCGATTGTGCAATCCATGCGCAAGGTCGATATGCGTATCAAGACTGCTGAGATACCAAGACAGGAAGTGATCACCAAGGATAATATTCCTATGCTGGTAAACGCGGTTGTATATTATAAGGTCATCAATCCCGAAAGCGCGATCATCAAGATCGAGGATTATATGTTTGCGATTCGCCAATATACACAGGCAGCACTGCGGGATGTGATTGGTAATAATGACATGGATGTCTTTTTGCAGGAAAGAGAGAATATTGCTACCAGCATTAAAGAGATTGTTGATTCAGAAACGTCTGAATGGGGATTGGACGTTGAATCTATTAAGATCCAGGAAGTGGAACTTCCCGCTGAAATGAAGCGTGCCATGGCAAAGCAGGCAGAAGCAGAACGCAACCGCCGCGCGGTGATCATTGCTTCACAGGGTGAATTATCCGCGTCTGAAAACTTGCGTAAGGCAGCAGAAAATCTGTCGAAAAGCAAAGGCGCCCTGCATCTGCGCACACTTCAAACCATCAGGGATATTGCAGCAGATCCATCTGAGAAGATCGTACTATTCCTTCCGAGTGACTTGGGAGAAACGATTTCTAAGATCACTGGTAAGAAATAAGACCAGCCATGTTGGATAATAAATCCCGCTATTTACAGATCGCATTTAATTATGATACCCGCATGGTTAAACGGCTATTGCCGCGCATCCCCCTCAGCGGTCGGATTCTAATTGAAGCGGGAACACCATATATCAAGAGGGAGGGGATGGCGGGTATCCGTTATATCCGCAGGTTGTGGCGTGGACTTATTGTTGCGGATATTAAAGTTGTGGATGGCGCTCTTGGTGAAGTGCAGATGGTGCGCGCGGCTGGTGCCAATGCTGTAACGGTTCTAGGAAATGCTCCCCGGGAGACCATTAATTTATTTCTTGATGCTTGCAGCAATTATGGGCTCATCTCAATGATCGATATGATCGGGGTGGAAGACCCTCTCAAGGTTATCCGCCGCCTGCGTAAACAGCCGGATGTTATCGTACTGCATCTTGGACGCGACGAAGAAAACACCCGCGGTAAACTTATCCAATATCGTCATGTAAACCGCATTCTCAGCAAGTTTCCAGTCTTAATTTCCGCTGCAGGCGGCGTGGATATCAAACAGGCCCGCAGCGCGATATTCAATGGTGCCAATATTGTGGTTGCGAATATAGTCCAGTCGGGTGGAGTCTGGCGGGGTATTTCTGCAGTTGCCGACATTGGTGATATGGCACAGAAGTTTCTGGACACAATTGAGTAGGTAGATTAATATTTAAAAGAACCTTCAACTCGAAGGTTCTTTTTTGTTAAATGGCATGTGCCTAATTTAAGGATGAAAATGACACTAAATACTCATGACTGCCTAAGGTATACTTTTCCTTATTCATATGGGCAAGAAGGAAATGGATAAAAAAATTACTGATCTAAAAAAGCGGTGGGAAAAAGAGACCCTTACTCCGGTTATCAAGAAATATCCTGAACGGAAAGAAACTTTTACCTCATCTTCAAACATCGCAATCCCGCGTGTGGTCCTGCCAGAAGGGCGGGAATTTTCGGAAGCCATTGGTTTCCCTGGCCAATTTCCCTTTACACGTGGTGTTCAGCCTACTATGTACCGCGGCCGATTATGGACCATGCGCCAATATGCTGGGTATGCTACAGCGGAAGAATCCAATCAACGCTACCGCTTTTTACTGGATCAAGGGCAAACGGGGCTGTCAGTTGCCTTTGACCTGCCAACGCAGATTGGGTATGACAGTGATGACCCATTAGCGGGAGGTGAAGTAGGAAAAGTAGGTGTAGCAATTTCCTCTCTTAGTGATATGGAAAAATTATTTAATGGAATTCCCCTTGACAGAGTATCAACCAGCATGACAATCAATTCACCGGCAGCGATTTTGCTGGCGATGGTTGTGGTTGTTGCGCAAAAGCAGGGAGTTGATGAAAACAGATTGCGGGGGACAATCCAGAATGATATTCTAAAAGAATATATTGCACGCGGTACCTACATTTTTCCTCCAAAACCATCTATGCGCTTGATCACAGATGTATTTAGGTACTGCCAAAGCAACATTCCTAATTGGAATACGATCAGCATTTCTGGTTATCATATCCGTGAAGCCGGTTCTACAGCCGTGCAGGAACTGGCTTTTACGTTTATTAATGCCATCGCCTATGTTGAAGCAGCTCTTGCCGTTGGTTTGAAAGTTGATGATTTTGCTGCTCAACTCTCATTTTTCTTTGCTTGTCAAAATAATTTTTTAGAGGAGATTGCCAAATTCAGGGCAGCACGGCGCATCTGGGCGCGTCTTATGCGCGACAGATTCAATGCGAAAAAACCCCGCTCACAGATGATGCGTTTCCATACCCAAACTGGTGGTTCGACGCTTACTGCTCAGCAGCCGGAGAATAACATCATCCGAACTACCTTGCAGGCATTGGCCGCGGTAATGGGCGGAACCCAATCCCTCCATACCAACAGCATGGATGAAGCGCTCTCGCTTCCCACCGAAAAAGCGGTTCAAATTGCGCTGAGAACACAGCAGATTATTGCGCATGAGTCGGGAGTAGCGGATACGGTTGATCCACTTGCTGGTTCTTATTTTATCGAGCATATGACTGATGAGATTGAAAGAGGGGTCAATGCATATATTGCCCGTGTGGATGAAATGGGCGGCGCGCTTGAAGCGATAGAAAACGGATATATTCAACGCGAAATACAGGAATCTGCTTATCGTTATCAGAAAGCGGTAGAAGCGGAACAGGAGATTGTTATCGGAGTTAATGCGTTCCAAAATGACGAGAATGTGGATCTCGAGATGTTACAAGTGGACCCTGCCCTTGAGATCAACAGGCGGGCAGAACTATCACACCTGCGTAAGGCACGTGACCAGGATGTGGTCAGCAGGCTGCTCACCCGTTTAGAGAATGCGGCCGAATCTGACGCGAACCTCATACCGCACTTTATCGAATGTGTGCGGAACGATATCACTTTGGGGGAGATATGTGGAGCCCTACGCCGGGTCTGGGGAGAATATCAGCCCCCTGTATGGGGTTGAGATTCAAAAGGATAAAATGGCAAAGATTAAGAGATTGAACCATGTAGCAGTTGCGGTAAACGACATCACAAAAGCGCTTGATTTCTGGGAGGGGGCGCTGGGTATCAAACTGGATCATATAGAGGATATTCCATCACAAAAAGCAAAGGTAGCTTTTCTTCCAGTAGGAGAAAGTGAGATTGAGCTTGTACAACCTACAGCGGAAGATACGGGTACTGCCAAATTTCTCCAAGCGCGTGGAGCTGGCATGCACCATCTTTGTTTTGAAGTGGATGATATTGATGAGATGCTGGTACATTTAAAGTTGAAGGGCATCAGATTGATCAATGAAGAACCCCTGGTTCTGGAAGGTCGAAAAATGGCATTTATACACCCTAAGAGCGCAAATGGAGTGTTAATTGAACTATATCAAATAATTAAGTAAAAAAGCACCTGGCTGGAAAGTAGCACAGGTGCTTATTATTTAAGACCATCCCTATTTTACGGTTACCATCTTTGCGTCTTCAGCTTTTGCTACCGCGATTCCTTTTTTGATATCAACTTTTGATAAGATCACGATGCCTGCCAGGAAAAATATCACCAATGAGATGATTGCCAGGCGGCTGTTCCCGGTTAATTGATTAACCACACTGAAAAGGATTGGCCCGATGACTGTGTTAAATTTTTCAGAGACACTGAAAAACCCAAAGAATTCCGCCGATTTGCTCTTTGGCATCAATTGCCCCATCAGCGAGCGGCTCAATGCCTGGCTGCCGCCCTGAACAGTGGCAACGGCAAAACCCAGTAAAATGAAATGCCATTCTTCCATCATTGAATAACCGATGATTGAGATCAGCGTGTAAATCAACAAGCTGATATAGATGGATTTCTTGGGGCCAATTTTCTTTGAGATCTTTCCAAACAGGATCGCGAACGGTGCGGCTACGAATTGCACCATCAGTAAAGTGCCGATCAAGATAGTTGATCCAAAACCAAGGTCTGTTCCAAATGCGACTGCCATGGTGATAATCGTGCCAATCCCATTTGTGTATACAAAGAAAGCCAACAGGAACAAGAACAGATCTTTGAATTTATTGATGTTTTTCAATGCTGCGAAGAAACGTTTGAATCCAACTGTGATCACGTTCATTTCTTCTTCACCCTTTTCGATCTTGCGCTCGGGCTCCTTCACGTGCCGGAAGATTGGGATGGAGAATACTGTCCACCACACTGCCACGCTGGATAAACTCAGCCGCATCATCAAAGCAACCGCGTCGTTTTCAGTCATATTAGGCAGAAAGCGCGGACCAACAAAGATCATTACCACGTTGATAAGCAGCAGCAGCCCGCCGCCAATATATCCCATGGCGTACCCACGGGAGGATACTTCGTCGATCTCATCAGAATCGACTATATGAGGCAGCAGTGCGTCGTAAAAAACCAGCGAACCCGCGAAACCGATCGTTCCGAGAATGTATAAAACGCTAGCTAAGAGCCAATCGCCGGGTGTATCCACCAGGTACATCAGAGCGGTAGAGATGACTCCCAGCGCCACAAAGAAGCCCATAAATGTTTTTTTTGAACCTCTGAAATCCGCAATCGCGCCCAGGATGGGGCTAATTAAAGCAGCGATCAGGCTGCCAATTGCGACGGTATATCCCCAAAGGGTTAAAGATGCTTCGGTGGCAATATACATTCCGAAATAATTCGGGAGGATAGCTGCCATAACGGTTGTTGCGAATGCCGAGTTTGCCCAGTCGTACATGGTCCATGCGCGGATCGCTTTTATTTTTATCTTATCTGTCATAGTTTTCTCCATTTTAATGATGATATCTTATGCTAATTTTATTCTCTTGAGAGGTTGGTAATTGTACGTTACCTTTCAATAAGAAATATTAATCCAATGTGAGTAATTTATCTCCGCTTCACTGGCTGCGCGATGATAAATATACGCCCCCATTCTTCGTTCTTTCCTTTCTTGATGCATGTTTGCAGGACTAAATGGTGTTTGCCGGTATACACACGTTTAAATACATCTGTGGCTGTACATATTTGCTTGTTTTCCAGGTTAATAAAATTACTGCGAGTGCTGCGCGGGTTTACTGCCTGATATCGAAGCATTTCGATGACGCGGTAAATCCTCTTCCTCCCAAATCCGTCCATAACGAAGATGTCATCGCCAATTTCGACTTCTTTAAAAAGCCGCCCCCCAAGATAGTTGTGGGCGACCAGGCCGATATTTCCATAACGCGCCGCGAGTTGGAAGTTAGTGGCAGTGTTTGAAATACTGGATACATATCCAGGTTTTCCGGTTGGCTGGTCAACCACACGAAGGAAGCGGTTCTTACCAAAATAAACACCGCTGAGCCCTTCGATCGGTTTTTTTGCGGCTTTTCTTTGCTCGCGTATTTCTTTTCTGCTGAGTTTCTTTTCGCCCATATCTTATATTGTATTCATCTCTGCCAAAAAATCAAATTCCCTATGTGTGTTCCCCAAGATAATCTTTATTCATAAAAAATTAAGTATACATCCAGTCATTGTCAGCGTTAGGTGAAAGACAATTTATAGCTGAGAGCATAAAAAAAGTGGATCCTGCTGCCACTTACCAATTATTTGCGTTTAAGCATTATTGTATATATAATGAATATAAATGTTTGTTAAATGGGAGGAAGATATGAGAGGACATAAGTATATATCCATACTGATCATATGCCTGATGGTTTTGCTGCTCTACGGTGTATCATCGGTAGGCGCAGAAATCCAGACGGGTCCGGATCTGGCGCTAAAGGCTACATTATCCGGGGACGACTCTGATGATGATGGCATTGACGACGTTACAGAACTCGCTATCGCAAGGAAATATTCACCAGTGTTGATATTTGACGAAGATGAACAAGAAGATGTCAAAAATACCGTTCTCCCTCTCTTCCAGGTATCACCGATTACATACTCCAACGGAGACGAAGGTGCGATGCTGGTTTTCGTCTTCTTGTATGATGACGATAACGGCGCTGATTTTGATCAGGGTTGGACCAATTGGTTCACCGACCCGATTGACACCGCAGCCGGCTTGATCATGGACCCATTTGACCAGTGGTTTGGCAAACACTGCGGTGATACCGAGGTGATCTATTTCTTCATAGCCAAATACGGATCCTGGGATAATACCCGGCTGGAAACCATCCATTGGAAACGGCACTATGACAAAATTTATGCGACAAGTGACAGCGCGGTCAAATTTGAAGATCTAGGAGACGGCAATGGCCATACACACCCGATCATCTATGTATCAGAAGACAAACACGGCATGTATCCCAGCCACGATATGTGTGAAAACTATGAAACAGATGTCGTACAAGAAAAACTGGAAGATGCCGCGGGAAACTTTGTGCCAGGGGTGTTGGAGGATTTCATTTATATTCCGGTGACGCCCAAAATGGAGGACTGCAGCGGCGGACCAAAGCTGTTTTATACATATAACATGTATATGACACAGAACGTCGGTGAAGCAAAATCTGAAAGCACAAAGAACCGGAGCGCGCTGAACGGAACTTTGTATCAAGGGTATGATCCATGGGAAAACGTAGCTTTTTGGGGGCGCACAGACTACGAAAAATTATGTATTGATCCAGCCGGAGGACTGGGCGGAAAATGGTGTGGGACACAATACCCCACGGGCAGTGATCACCCATGTAACAGTGGCGATTGGTGGGGATCCTCATCGGGTTATTGTATGAATAGCAACTCTGATCGGTTTGGTTCAGATTATTACAGTTTCTTTATGGATGGATATGATGCCGAGCCGTGTTTGCAGGCATGTCTGAACGATCCTAATTGTGTGTCATACTCATATGTTTTACCGGGGTATCAAGGTGATAGAGGAGTCTGTTACCTGAAAAACGGGGCTCCGGATGAATATTATAATGAATGCTGCATATCCGGGCTGAAAACCGACTGCCTGCAATAAAAA
>Ga0255393_10011_pt1 | contig 31173 bp, 23 predicted proteins | sample ANMaggSeSYBR01C8_FD_182122 | JGI IMG/M metagenome (GOLD analysis project Ga0255393, IMG submission 182122) | Sediment cell enrichment communities from methane seep in Santa Monica Basin, California, United Staets - ANME aggregate JGI... | ecosystem: Environmental > Aquatic > Marine > Cold seeps >... | reverse complement strand
ATATAGTAATGGAGTCAATAATTCCGGTATGTCTGCTGGTAATTCCATCAACATATCACAATCAAGCTTGAGATTTAATCCTTCTGGCAACAGCAGGGCAACTTTTGCGCCAATAATCTTACATGCTTTTGCTGTATTAAGAATACGTTCTTGGAATGGTCCTGGGGCAGCGATGAGTATTACACCCATATCGGGGCGCAGCGTTTGGATTGGCCCATGAAGGAAATTTTCTAATTGAAATGCCTGGCAAGTAACTCCGCTTGATTGGCTTAAACCCAACGCCCCTTCATCGGCAGTCGCAAAATTTGGGCCGGAGCCAATAACAAAGAAAGACCGACAGCTTTTTAAGGAATCAACAATATCGGGCGCTTCCACTGCATATTTCTGTGCAATGTTTTCTAATATATCTGGAATCATTTTTAATTGCTTTTCGCCTTCTAAAGCTGCTTCCTGAAAGTTTGTCTTTTTACCAAGCTCAATCGCTAGCAGCATCATTCTGAATACAGTGGCTGAATATGTACGTGTTGCGGGGAGCTCTATTTTTGGTCCGCCTGGACCAATAATTAAATCATCCACACATTTAGCCAAAGCGCTCTCTCTAATATCTGTAATGCCAACTGTATATCCACCCAAATCACGAACTTTTTGGACTGTTTCAGGATCTCCTTTGGTACTACCAGAATGTGAGTGAAAAAAAACAGCAGAATGGTATCGAGAAATTGAATGACCTGGGTTTACTGATCAGTTTTGCAACAGGAAAAATCTTTCCTTCTGTAGAGGAACTGGTAAAAATACTTAATATCAAAACACCGATTATTTTAGCAAACGGCGCACTTATTCAAAAACCAAACGCTGATTTAATGATGGGCAAGTTCTTGCCGCTTGATGTAATTAATATTATCTTGAATGATTATAGAGAATTCGATGCGGACCTTGCCTTATTTACCCCCGATAGCGTTTTTGTTGAAAAGGAAACAATTAATACAGACCGCGTTAAAAATATATTTAAGGAAAAAGTTAGCGCTATAGGCAGCTGGCAGCAAGTTGTCAGTCATTTTCCTGTTGTTTGTAAAATGATTTTCATCAATCTCAAAAGCCAAAAAGCGATTGACCTCTTAACGAATTATCTGCGAGAAAATTTGGATGGGAAAGTTTCTTTAAGTACAGGCGCGCCAAATTCTATCGAGGTTATGCCTTTCGGTGTTTCCAAGAAATCCGGCTTGTTGCAGCTGATCGATTATCTAAAAATTCCATTAGACTCGGTGATGGCTTTTGGCGACCAGATAAATGATTTTCAGATGATCGAATGTGCAGGGAGCGGAGTAGCAGTGGGCAATGCGATTGATGAAGTTAAGAATATTTCCGATTATGTAATAGGTACGAATAATCAGGAAGGTCCAGCAAATTTCTTATCAGAATATTTTTTTAACATAGAATGTTCAAGTAAATAGCCCTTATTGAAAACACTTTATCAAATCAGCGCGATAAGACTACAGACAGATTAACCGCAGTGATGGTCTTGCCCACTCCCCCTTTGTCGTTTGTGAAAACAATCTTTTTCATATTCCCCTCTGTTATGCAGTTTTGCAATCATGATTTGTGTGAAAAAACCACTTCATCTGCCAACGATATGTTGATTTAATTTTTATCCGCTGTATACTGGATATAAGGATCAAAAAGGGGGAAACGATGAGGTTTTCACGCAAACAAATCGTTGCGGGCAGTGCGGCGTTAATCCTTCTCACGGCAGCCTGCGCAATTTCATCAATTTTTGAGGGCGGGCTGTCGGAGGCCGAACAGACGCTGCAAGCCTATTACAAAAAGGATACGGCGTAACCGCTGGCTGCCGGGATGCGGATCTACTCCTTGTTGACAGCGGCATGCTGCCTGCTTTAGAAGCCAACAATCCGGATTGGTGTGATCAGGCACTTCAGGCTATGCGCGGTGATACAGTCAAATTGATTGCACGTCCGTAGGCCTGCTCCACCACCTGGTTGGATTCATTTATCCATATAGGAGAGCATATTGAGGTCCTTGTCTGTGGAACAGTATGTAGTTAGTTCTCTGAAAAACCTTCAGGATAGGCGACCCCAGTCAGCCACCCTAAATTATAAAGACTACTTTCAAGTAGCCTTTTTGTTTTGAGATATTTATAAAATTGAATAAATTGAGTACCTGACTTCGAGTCAGAGAGCTACACTCAAAGAATATCTCGCGATTGCGAAGTTTTCCAAGGCAGGTACAAGAGGATCTAGGGACTATATATGCTGGTTTTGACGTGCTCTATTCATTGCTTCGATTGCCGTAAAATCTTCAGCCCGTCCTCTTTCATGGCGAACTCATAGCGCCGCGAAGAGGAGAAAGACATCTTCTTATCGACGGCTTTCATGAGAATCCACTGCAATGCGCTTTGCACTTCACTATCATTACCCATGCAAACTACCCAGATGTCTTTGCCTTTGGGTGTTTCCACCAGCAAAATATCATCAATGGCTTTTGAAAGGACTGGCTGCATTTTCAGGAGCTTTTCATAGAGTAGTTCAAGCTCTTCAGGTGAAAGTTTAAATGCAGCACCTTTCATAACAGACTTATAAGCCCGACTCGACTCTGGAAACTCAATATCCTGTTCAGAGGGAAACGGATGATTGCATCCTGGACATTCCCTCACATCAAAGTTTAAAAATGCATAGGGAATGGCTTTGTAATACAGACTTCTACACTTCGGACATTTGTAAAAATATTTCTCAACGCTGGAACGAGATGCGCTCTTCCCTACGGTTTTATCGAATGATATATATGGAAATTTCTGAGTACACGATTGACACTTTATGAAATATGGGCTCAAGGAAACACCTGTAGGTTCTTGCGTAAACGGCCCTTCAATTGAAGCACAAATTGAGCATATGATCGTCATTTTCTATCTCCTATTCTGCTAATATTATCAAAAACACCTTCAGATATGAGAAACTCTTTATCGCATCCAAGATAGATTACCAATAATTTATCCATATTTCCTTATGATAATTCATTATATAACTTAGTGCGTATCATACATTTTTTATCATGAATTATTCTGCAAGTTTTGAGTCGCCTTTCCTGTTTTCGTGTGCAATTCGTGTGCAATCCCTGTGGAAACAATGGACGCTGTGATACGCTGTGGACAATACCGCACCTGTCTGTGGAACAGAATATTGCGGGTTCAACCCCCATCAGCCACCCATAGGTATTGAGGTTTCTAACAAGCAGCCCTGAAATTTTTATGGCACTGAAGAATGTCAAAAGGGAGCTGATTGACAGGCATCAATTAGTCTGCACTCTCCTTGAGGGCAGCACGGAACCCGAACTGAGCCTCACGCGAGAAATCAACAGAGGTAAGGGAGAGGGTGATTGAGGTTGGAGTCGTCGGCTCGTAGGATTCCGGGGGGACAACGGTGATCGTGTAGTCCCTCGCGGCACACTCGCCCGGTGCCCATGTGTTTATTATGCAATAGCCATCCTCATTGCTGGTGCCTGGGTACTTTGATAACACAGAAGCAAATTGGCCGTCTATACGGAAGACAACACCCCCCAAAGATGGTTCTGAAGGATCCCAAAAGCCGTTGCCATCAAGATCCTGCCAGGCTGAGAGATGGAAATCAACAAAACAGTCAGCGAGGATCACAGGGGACGATATGTCTTCGTCTTGAGAAAATTGTGAGCAGGCTGTTATAGCAAAAATCAACGAGACTGCAATTACGATTTTTCCATATGTTTTCATTTTTATCTCCATAGACATTATTTTGGGAAGGAATTTACTCTTGTCCATCAGCTTGTGTAACTGGCAGCCTGCACCATTATTATATAACTATAATGAGCAAGCAAATCAGGGTTCTTTTTGAAATTTTCACAATCAATCTTGCCAAAAATCCCTATTTACCCCTAAGACGGAGTCTTTCAATCACAGGTTATTCTGCTGCTCATAACATCAGACCACAATCATCGCTGTGCTTACATACACTTATCTTGACGTGCTGAAAATAGATGTCCGCCGCGTGATTCCCTTCTTTGAATTCCTGTTCTGGGTTTCCTGTGATGCTTCAGTCCAGCATTTCGTCCAGTTAGAGAAAGAAATGATCTTTTGGTACCACTCGGTGATAGATTTATTCCCCATAAAAAGTACCCTTGTCTGTTTTGATGAAGTGTTCGCTGATTACATCTGCCTCTCTAATTTAGATTTGAAAGGATTGAGTAAAAGTTCCTTTATCTTGTCAATTTTGTCATTTGTTTTTCAACATTCCCATATAAGATTTGACAAAAGGATAATAAATAGCTATAATCGAGAATATATACTAATATATAGCAACAATAACGAAAGATGGCGTAATGATAAAGTATAAAAACTTCACCGCTGTAAATGGCACAATCCCAGAAAAACATTTTGCCTGGCCGCTTTATGGAGGGGGGGTTGATGAATTAGGAAAGGGTGGATTGCCTGTTGAACGACCTGTACCTGCTTTTACTTCTGATGAATTATTGATGCGCATTGACGCTGTTAGTTTGTGTTATACCGATGTGAAAGAAATCAAGCAGGGCCCAAATCATCCTCGACTTACTGGGCGTGATCTGAAGATAAATCCGATTGTTCCTGGGCATGAGGTCAGTATGACTGTTGTGGGTATCGGCGATAATTTAACAGGCCAATATAAAGTTGGTGATCGTTATACTATTCAACCAGATGTGTGGGTTGACGGAAAGAGCATCCCATTTTGTTTTGGAATGGACGGTGGATATCGACAATACGCAAAGATAGGCAGGGAGATTCTGGAAGGGGATGCGGGAAATTACTTGATTCCGATTCCAAATGAAATGTCATATGCGGCAGCGGCGATTACGGAACCGTGGGCTTGCGTTGAGGCATCCTATAGGATGCAATATCGAGATGGATTTTTAAAAAATGGTTCAGTTCTGTTTTGTGGAACTGAATATACACGCCACGGATTCAGCATTGATAGTATGTTGGAAGGAGAGCATCGGCCTGAAAAAATTACTATCAGTAAAATTCCTGATGATTTACGCTCAATTATCATTGACTATTGTAAAAAGCATCAAATGGATTTTGTAGAAACCTCTTTGCAAAACCTGATGAAATCTAGCGAAAAATTTGACGACATACTATTTTTGGATTGTCCCTCAAATGTTATCAACGACGTGTCGGATAAATTAAAAAAGAATTCAATAATCGCTATCTGTAATAAAGAACCCCTTAAAGAACATATTCAAATAGACATGGGAAATCTGCATTATGACGACGTCGTTTATGTGGGTACTACTTCGTTAAATATTGATAGTGCTTATAAATCTCACCCCATTCGTACAAATCTTAAACCAGGTGGCAATGCATGGTTCTTGGGTGCAGGAGGACCAATGGGGAGGATGCATGTACAAAGAGCCATTGAACTTCACAGTAAGCCAAAAAGAATTTTCGCCACAAACCGAGGAATGAAGCGCCTGCAGGCATTACGTAAATCATTTTTAAATATTGCAAAAGAACAACAAGTTGAATTTATGGCCCTTAGTCCTAGAGAAGAAAATGAAGAATACACACGTTTCTTAGAGAAGATTTCATCAGAAGGTGGATTTGATGATATTGAAGTAATGATAACAAACGTGAAAGTTATTGAGGATTCCATGCGTTATCTTGCAAAAGAGGGTGTCCTTAATTTGTTTGCAGGAATTAATCGGGGCATAAAAGCGCAAATTGATGCTTGGAGCATATATGGGCCTAAGCAAAACCGTTTAATAGGGCACAGCGGATCTGGATTGGATGATCAAAAAGCGGTTGTGAATAGAGCAATTTCTGGAGAATTAAAGCCAGGGATTTCTGTGGTTGCCGTTGGCGGATTAAACCAAATTGCTGATGGTATCCACGCCATGAAGAATTGGATCTTTCCAGGAAAAATCGTGATCTTTCTTCACGTATTGGACTACCCCTTAACCGCTTTAAAAGATTTTAAACAGAAAGATGCTGAAGTATATGCTGCGCTCGGGGAAGGGGAAACCTGGACCAAAGAAGCTGAAGCCATTTTCCTAAATAAGGAGCTTCAATAACCTATGGCAGAAAAAAAGATCGTGATTTGGGGCGCTGGACGGATCGGGTGTGGCTTTGTCGGAGATCTTTTTTCTGAAGCGGGATACCAGCTCACATATATTGACGAAGCGCAAGCGCTTGTTGATGGGTTAAGGAAAGAGCAAACCTATCGAGTTATTCGGGCGGCTGGGGCGGATCAGATTAATACAGTTGATATTGTGGATTTCTCAATTATTCATATCTCTGAAATACATGCGATCAAGGAAGAGATCAACCGTACAGATCTTATTGCGCTTGCTGTATATCCTCGAGACTTTCGAGCAGTGGCTAAAATACTCCAAGGTCTCATTCTGACACGAAAGGAAAAACGAGGAGATAAAGCTACCTTTGACATCATTTTATGCACAAATTTGATCCATGCGGGCCCAAAGTTTGAAACATTCATATTGGAAGGGCTATCCGATTCGGATATTCAGTATTTTAAAGAAAAAGTTGGCATTATAGAAACGCTGGTTATCCGAATTTGCCCGAACCCGCCAGAGGATGTTGCTAAGGCACATCCATTTGTGGTATGGACGAATGGATATCCTGAGCTGCCCGTAGATAAGCATGGGTTCAAAGGGAATATACCGCCGATATCAGCTTTACGTATTGTTGAAGATATGCGTGTGGAAGAAATCCGCAAGATTTATACATACAATATGTGCCACGCAGTCCTTTCTTATCACGGCCACATGGCCGGGCATACTCTGTTGGTCGATTGCCTGTTGGATACTATAATCAAGGCAGAGGCTGAAGGTGCGCTTGGGGAGGTGAGCGCTGCTTTGCAAGAAGAATATGGTTTTACCGAAGAAGAAATGAAAGTATGGGTGGAAGGTGTACTTGACCAGACGAACAACCCCACTATTGGAGATACTGTCATTCGCTCTGTGGCAGATCCATTGCGCAAGTTGAAACGGGATGACCGCTTGATTGGCCCTATTCAATTATGCCTGCGAAATGGTGTTGATCCGAAACACTTGATCAAGGCTGTAGGCGCTGCACTGCACTACTTTGAAGAGGAGGATGCGGCTTCAGTAAAGCTTAGAGAATTGATTAAAGAAAAAGGCATTAAAGATACGCTTATTGAAGTTTGCGGATTGACTCAGGATGATGTGTTCCTAATCAACCGAATCGAAGATGCGTATAAACATCTCGAAAAAGTTGTCCCATGGAACGAAAAGGGGGAGAAAGCTTATTCCTTAGGTTTTAAATACGAGAAGGTTTACCACGGCTGTGGGCAGTGTGCTATTGCCGCAGTAAGCGAGGTGCTGGGTAATTTTGATGATGAGGTATTTAATTCTGCAACTGGCCTTTGTGCGGGTGTGGGATTGGTGACAGAAAATACATGCTCCGCTTTTACTTGCGGTGCAATGGCCATTGGGATGGTTTATCCAAGGCGCCGTGAGCATTTTAATGGAGACAGAGATAATAAATATTCGAATTTTGAATTAGTCCAGAAACTGCGCGATAAATTTATTAAAGAGTATGGCACAACAACATGCGGAAAGATACATGAAAAGATCTATGGCCGCGCATATGATATGCGCCTGATAGAAGAACGTCAGGCTTTTGAAGAAGCAGGTGGTCATGGCAACCATGGCTGCACAGAAGTTGTAGCAAAAGCCGCCCAATGGACTATTGGTGTATTAAAGGACGAATTAGATAAGAAGAAAAAGTAGAGGATGGCAGATACTCAATTATTAAAAATCAGCGAAGTGATTCGCCCTAAAACTGTTGACCTGAATATGAAAAATATTGAGAATAAGGACCAGGCTATTCACTACTTGACGGGGTTGTTAGATACCGCGGGATTGATTATCGATAAGGAGGCCTACATTGATTCCGTTTATGAACGCGAATCTATGGGACCGACATTTATGGAGAATTTTATCGCGATTCCACATGGTAAATGTGATGCGGTCAGAGAAGCGGGAATCGCTTTTGGGCGCTCAAAAAACGGATTTGATTATCAAACAGTCCGTGGTGGCGGAACGGCAAAGCTGATTTTTCTCCTGGCGATACCAAACCGTATGTCAGGCGATGCATATATGGCTGTATTAGCGCGGTTGGCAAGGCTGCTGGTTCACGAGGAATTTAGAAATAATTTATACGCTGCGGAAACTTATGATGATGTGATGACAGCCATTATCAATGGTGAGCAATTATTGGAAGACTTATCAGGAAGCAAATCATAAAAATTGGAGGTGAAAGATGAATATTGTGGCTGTATCTGCTTGTGCGGCGGGGATTGCGCATACCTACATGTCTGCTGAGGCGCTAAAAAAGAGTGCGCGGGAGGCAGGAGATGAAATCAAAATAGAAATTCAGGGATCTATGGGAACGGAAAACAGGCTCACGCAGGAGGAAATTGACGCAGCTGATTTAGTGATATTTGCTGTGAACATAACCATTGAGCGCAGGGACCGATTTGTTGAAAAAGATCCTATCATAATCGATCCCGGCGAATTTATTGCCAATGGTGCTAAAGCCCTGCAAAAAGCAAAAGATATGGCAAAAAAATAGATCTATTTTAGTTCAAAAGAGCCTGGACGAAAGGAGGTTATTTGAGTAAACAAGAACAAATACTTTAACAATCGATTGTAATAAATAATAGGAGAGTGAAATGAAATTGAAAGATATTCAACGGCATCTGCTTACAGGTGTCTCATACTTTATCCCGTTTGTTGTTGCGGGCGGGATTCTGATCGCTTTAGGGTTCCTCTTTGGCGGAATTTATGTCTACGAAGATAGCAATCTAGCGGCTCAGTTATTTTTCCTCGGAAAAGACGCGTTTAACGTTATGGTTGGCGTATTAGCTGCCTATATCGCTTATTCTATTACCGATCGACCTGGCATTGCCCCCGGTTTTGTGGGCGGCTTGGTTGCGAATCGCATAGGCGCTGGTTTCTTGGGCGGCATCCTGGCTGGCCTTATCGCGGGTTATCTTGTTGACGCGATCAAGGGAATCAAACTTCCCACAGCGCTTCGGTCATTGAATGCTGTTCTGTTTGTTCCGCTGTTTGGCACTGCTATCGTTGGCTTGTTGATGTATTATGTGGTTGGGCCTCCGGCGATCTGGTTAAATACTACGTTTACCACACTCTTAAACAACCTTGGAACAACAAGCTCTGTATTGTTGGGTATTGTTCTTGGTGCAATGATGGCGTTTGATATGGGTGGCCCGGTGAACAAAGCGGCTTACTTCTTTGCCGGCGCAGCCGGTGAAGCAGGAAACTGGGCACCGATGGCAGCAGTAATGGTGGGTGGAATGGTTCCCCCGTTGGCTGTAGGTCTTGCGATGCTGGCTGCAAAAAATAAATTCACCGAGGATGAACAAGGTGGATTATCAGGATGCTTCATTGGGGCGGCGACTTTCATTACTGAATTTGCTATCCCTTATGCTGCCGCTGATCCAATTCGCGTGATCCCCTCTATTATGGTTGGTTCCGCGGTAGGAGCTGTTGTCAGCTTCCTTCTTGGTGTAACTCTCCAGGCACCACACGGTGGTTTATTCGTTTTTGCTTTATCAAATAAACCTTTGCTCTGGATACTATCTATCATCATTGGTGGTGTGGCAGGCGCAGCGATGTTAGTGATGCTAAAGCCTGATCTTAAGGAAGAAAAAAAGTAAATAATATAAATAAAAGTGCGGTTTAACAAACCGCACTTCTAAACTGATCAAACACCATGTTTGAAAAAAATATTATAAAATAAGAGGAATTAATAAACGAAACGATATATGTGAAAAACTGGTAATGATTGAGGATGTCTATGGTTGCTAACCTGTTTCGCGAGGAACGCCTGCGCTTGATTATGGAAATGGTTTATGAAAAAAAGAAAGTCTTTGTAAAAGAGCTTGCAGATAAATTTGGAAAGAGCTCGTCATCAATTCGACTTGACCTTGCAGAGTTGGAATCTCGCGGATTAATAAACCGCACACATGGCGGTGCAATAATCAAAACCATGGGCGACGATTATGTCATAAGAAAGAATTTGTTACGCCTGCGGGATGAAACTAACAAAGCCGCAAAAGATCGCATTGGCAAAGCTGTACTTGATCTGATCAGTGATGGGGATTCCATCATGATTGATGGAGGCAGTACGACGTATTGTGTGGGAAAATATCTAAAAGAAAAGCACGGGTTGACCATTATTACCACGTCCTATCATATGCTGCCGATCCTTTTGGAAATTCAAGATGCCAAGGTTTTTCTTGCCGGGGGGCTTATCTATCGTGAATACGAAGAATTGATTGGAGATATCACGATAAATTCTCTCCAGCGGTTTAACCCAGACTGTGTGATTATGGGAATAGATGGAGTGTCGCTCGATCATGGATTAACAATCGCCGATCCTCCTATTGCTCTAATCAAGCGGAAAATGATCGAGGTAGGTAAAAAGGTCATTATTGTTGCGGATTCATCAAAATTTGGAAAAGTCTGCTTGATGCATATGGCTGACTTCAGCGGTGTACACACAATTGTTTCTGATACAGGTGTTCCTGGGGAGTTCATCCAGGCCATTGAGGAAACTGGAGTTGAATTAATTTTAGTATAGTAAAAATCGACATGATGGGGGAGTACAAATAATTGAAAAATTATAATAAAAATAACGGCCGAAAGGTTTTATGCCTTTTTGAATACTCATCGTATCGTAAAATATTTCTCGCGAAATGGAGGTAGTGTGAATAGTACTAAACAAATCCCGGAGAAGCGCATCCACCATCCTTATTGGATATATGAATCAACGCAGATGATACCGGATATGCTTACACAATGTTTGGAAGATGGTGTGCAATCGCAAATCGATGAAGTTGTTAAGCAATTACAGTACAGAAAAATCGACAAGATATTTTTATTAGGAAGAGGTTCTTCATATTTTGCTACATTAAGCCTGCGGTATTTATTTTCAGCAATTGTAGATATTCCTGTAAGCGCCAGCGTAACAAACTTATTTGACACCTATCCGCCAAGAAATATCAATAAAAAAACCGCCGTATTTATCCTCTCTACTTCAGGAAAATCAGAAGGAGATAAGCAAGTCATTCAGTTTGCGAAAAGCTACGGCGCTTACACTATTGCAGTGACTGATATTGAAGGAACAACTTTAGCCAAGAATGTTGATGACATCATATTAGGACCTGGAGGGGCAAAAGTGGAACTGCCGGCAACACGAACATATTCGAGTGCACTATTCAGAATGACGCAATTGATTATTGCTTTAGCAAAAAAGCAAGGCCATGCAGATGAAGCGGTAGAATTGGAGAAAGCCTTGATTAAAATCCCTGATCTGCTAAGGGAATTTATACCAAAATATGAGCAGGAATCAGGGGAAAACGCTGAATTTTTGAAAGATTGTACTGCCTTTTTTGTGGTTGGATATGGACCGAATATTGCGACTGCAGATGAAGGGGCTCTTGCTCTTGCCCAATGCGCGGGCGTTTCGAGCAGCAGTTATGAGATGGAGAATTTTATCCACGGACCTATCCAGGCATTAACCAAGGATATGGGAGTGGTCGGTGTAGCTTCTGGTGGTCCCCTTCAGGATCGCATGCTGCGGACGATGATGGCAGCTAAGACAATTGGCGCAAAAACAATGATTATAGCGCCTGAGGGAAGCGAAGATATGCCTTATGTAGATGTTAAAGTATTAATTTCAAATAAAATCCCTGATTTACTCAGCCCAATCGCTTATATGATTCCGCTCTGGCAAACAGCCTATCAATTTGCTTTATTGGGAAAAGGCGGGCATCCAGATCGGTTGATGATGGATGAACCTGAATTTATTAAGGCATTTGAATATCTAATGCAAAAAGATAAATGGGTTAGTTAATTAAATAAGTATTAATACCTGGTGAAAATTAGTGTCTCGCTTAGAACAAAGATTAATCTTGTTATTCTATTAAATTAGATGGTCAAACTGGTTTATTTTTAAAGACAAAAGTGATTTGATTAGATATGAAAAAAGAAAATAATTGTGGCTGAAATCTTATAAACGAAAATCATCTGTCTGCAAGCACTAGTGAAGTTGAAAGAAGAAGTTATTAATAAAGCAGAGAAACTGCTTGTGCAATAATTGAAACCACACTTGTTGTTATATAGAGGTTGGGTTGCTAATAACTGTGCGAGAGATTGAGGAAAAAAAGGATAAAATATTAATCAGGACCCATGATTTTTACCGTCACGCTTAATCCAGCATTGGATAAAGAATACACTGTTACTAACCTAAAGATGGATGAGGTTCTTCGAGCCTCGTCTATAAAGATAGATTACGGGGGCAAAGGATTTAATGTTTCACGTATGCTGGCCTCTCTGGAGGCAGAGAATGTTGCCATAGGTTTTTTAGGTGGAGCTACTGGAGAATTGATGCAGGTTGGATTGTCTTTAAATGGTGTAGAAACTGATATGGTCTGGACATCCAGCGAAACGAGAACGAATGTGAGCATCGTTAGCAATTCGGATAAACACCACATAAAAATCAATGAACCGGGACCAGCTGTTTCACGGGATGAAATCTCAAACTTGATGAAGAAAATTGAAGCATTGATACAGCCAGGGGATTGGTGGGTGTTAGCTGGTAGCTTACCTAAAGGTGTTTACCATGGAATTTACAGACAAATGATCATGATGATCAATAAGGGTGGAGCGAAAACCATACTTGATACTAGTGGACAACCATTAATGCTGGGTTGTCAGGCAAACCCTTTTTTGGTAAAACCAAACATTTACGAAGCTGCTCAGCTAACCGGTATGCAAGCTGACACCTCAGAGCAGATCATAGATTTAGTATCTTCTATTCATGACATAGGAGTAGAAAATATAATAATTTCAGCTGGAGAGAGGAAATCGTTATTAAGTGATGGGAAAAACCGCTGGTTTGGATCTACGCCCAATATAGATGAAAAAAATCCCATTGGCGCAGGCGATGCAATGGTGGCGGGTCTTGTGTGGAGATTAGATAAAGGCGATTCATTAAGGAACGCATTTCCATGGGGAATCGCTTGTGGTGCAGCTGCTGCAAGCCAACCGGGGACGGGGATGGCTTCACAGTCTCGAATCGAACACCTGATTCAGGAAATAAAGGTTGAAAAGGTGTGATGCACCCAACGAAAGAGAAAGTACAAATATATAATATTTACATTAATACGAGCGGATTTCCTAATAAGGATAGTCTTAGAAGTTTATTCTTTCTTCAAAAATCCACCCATCTGTTTCGCTTGTCTGAAGGTTAACTAAGAGTTCTTTGGATAATCATTTTGTAAACAAGCAAATTTCAACAAGAAAACATTGATACCTCGATAAACTTTGTTGGTAAAGAAGTTGATCGGAATTGGTATGATCTGATTAACTACTTGTCTAACAAGTGAAAATATATACAGAACAAGGTAAGGAGATGCTTAACCATATCTTTATGTGATTTGTAAAAATAGAGTTGAAAGTGCCTACTCATGAGGGATACTAAATTTGAGGGCTTGACGATCATGATACGTCTTATAATACGTTGATAATAAATTTGGAGGTAGAAAATGGATTTTGAAGTAGTTATCTATGATGAACACCAACGCATCGAGGTGGAGATCGGCGATTATGTGATTCGCACGGACCAATCCAAAGTAAAAGGCGGCTCTGGTGTAGGCCCATCACCGGGAAAACTTCTTTTCGCGGCCGTGGCGTCCTGCACAGCATCCATGGCATACAGTTACTGTTATAAAAAGGATCTGCCGCTGCCAACCGGTGTGAGTGTACACGTTGATGGCGATATTGAAAAAATCCATTTCAAGATTCATTTACCGCCTGATTTTCCTGAAAAACGCATCACGGCAGTTATTAAATCAGTTAATACCTGCTGGGTAAAAAAACAATGGCTCAATCCGCCCATATTTGAAACAGAGGTTGTGTGTAAATAAGTAATATATTTTTTGTAATACACGGGCACGGTGGACAATTTGATCCAATATATAAAATAAGGTTATCTGGTTTCAATTCCTTTTTACAGGTTGAGATAAGAGTTAACAAACCTGTTGTGACACTTGTTTTTTTCACTATGGGAAGAGTGAATCTAATTTTTTATATCAAGCGGTACCAAAAAAAGAACAATATATTTAAATCATATATAATTAAAAAACACCGATCTATGTTTTTATCAATGACTGCTTTTTTCATGGGAGGTAATTTAAATGTGTAAAGGGAAAATTACACGAAATGCTTTTCTCATTACTTTTCTTTTAACAATTTCCATTCTCATTCCTTCATCTTCTGCGTTTGCCTCAAAACTTAGTGGTCCACCCTATCCCAATTTGGAGCCATTCTCAATACAACCTGGTAAATCTGAAACCTATACGTCATACCAAAGCGGAGGGCTGACGCCTTCATACTTTTTTCCAGAATTACAGGATTTCAAACTTACCACACTTCATAACCGTTGCCCGTTGAATAGTACCGGGGGAAGTTTTAGATTTTCCGGTACAACAGGCCCCTCTGGTAGCGTAACCGGTTCTTTTACATACTCAGGTTATTCCGAGATGCAGTGGGAGGGAGGGGAGATCGACATATATGAAGTGACGGTTGAAGGGAAAATTACAAATGCATACGCGGCCTTTGACCAATATGGAAACCTTCGTGTCATGGGTGCGGCGCATTACAAGCGGAAATTCGAGTACAGCGGGCCAGTCACCATCACAATGAAATACAATGCTAAGGTTCGGGAAGTTGATGCAAAGGAGGATATTCGTATAAGCGGAACGGTCACTACCCAGGGTCAAATCGCTTTTCTATCCTGTATTTCTGATTTGGAAGACACCAATTTATGTTATTTCAATGTTGGCAAAAGTTATGGGGACTATGGATTTGAAGCCAATTTCGTAAACGCATCCTCCGAGGAATTTGTCTGGTTTAATAATCTGGATTACGAATTCGGATTGATTTCTGACATTAATTTTGACCCGGAGGCGCACCATAAAGAACAACCTCCAGAAGAAGAAGATTTTATTTTAGTAGATGAGTCATACCTGGATGCGCCTGAGAAGGCGGAGGAGATTGCTGATAACCCAGCCGCTGGATTCACAGCGGTAGTATCCTGCGGGAGCCAGATCCTGCCTGAAGATGGCATCAACTGTAATTTGAACATCCTGCATGGCAATGAAGCCCAGCCATATACCGTAAATTGGATCATGGATGGCTACGTATTAAAATCAGGCACAGTTATCCTGGGGCAGGATGATTTTGCGTTCCCGAACCCGCCTCCCGGAGATCATTCTATTCAAGCGCAGGTTATCGATCAGGCGACCAACGATGTGCGTGTTTCATCCGCGAATGTGGAGATTCTTGTTCCTCCTGATATCGGCTTGATAGATCCCTGGGCTCAAGCAGCTGCTGGAGCTGGAAGCGTCTTGATATTGGGGGCATGGTTGTGGGCAGAATGGGCATCCGCAAAAGCGCAATCTGGCTGGCTTGAGAAGAATCAGGAAAAAATTGATGAAGCGCTCAGCCAGCAGCGCGCAAAGTGGTATGAAGATCAGATGGCTCGTAATGATGAAATAAGATTGAAACAAACTGCTCAGGAACAATACCAAACGGCTTGTAAAAAAGAATGGGTACGTTTTAGGGAGGAATTAGTAAAGATCACTGATAAATATGAAAAAAGTGATTATTTGATAGATCTGTATGACGATATGGGTTCTGATGTGCATCAGGATGGAAAATGGGACGGAAAGGCATTGGCGCGTTTAGAGGAGCTTATCAATACGCATCTCAAAATGGATAGGGAGGTCGAAGCGTACGCAGGATGGAAACAGCAGATTGATGCTCTTAATCGGCGGCAGAAAGAATTTACTGATTTGACGGGCAGTTGGACGGCAATAGGAATTGAAGTGGTCAGTGGGGTGCTGACTGGGGGCGCTTCGGAGGTGATATTTATGCCAACCAGGGCCATCGGGAATGCTCTGTACGCCAGCAGGCGCGCTCGACTGATGGGAAAAACCGGCTGGGAAGCTGCCAAGTCCATCATGGTGGAATCAGGCATTAAGCTTGGTACGGATTATATTTTCAGCAAAGCGGGAGAAGCGATTGTTGGAAAATTGGTTGAATACGGGGGAAAAGGTGCCCAACGAGTGATTGGAGAAGAGGGGTTGGAGGCGATTTCTGAATGGTGGGGGCGAACGTCTGTAAAATTGGGAGGAGCGCCCAAACTTGATGTCGATCTTCCTGTAATTAAACAAAATTGGGGAAGAGGGCCGCAAGTGTTTGTGAACAAACCAATTTTCAAGCCCGGAAATATGCCGCCGGTAGATCTTGGAATGGATAATTATTTAAACAACCATATCCGTCCTCTCAGTACTGATCTTGCTGATGATATGGGCAGGTTATTCAGGGAAGGCGTGGATATAGACGTACATGTTAACAATCTTTTAGAACCAGGCAGCAGATACACGGTTTCGCAAACGGACGAGATTGCAGTTAGGCTCATGAATAATCCGGCCTATAAGCAGGCTGTTCGAGAGGGTGTTGTACCTTCCAGTGTGCAGCAGGTGGTTTATCAGACACGCGATAAGATCTGCAAGAATGCCATCCAGGAGACATTTGAAAAATTGGATAATGTGCTCTTAGATGGAAAACCAGCCAGCAGTTACATTGAGAGTGTTGCTGTTACAGGGACGGGAGCGAAACCTCTTTCACCGCAGGCTGTGGGTCGAGTCACAGATTTTGACAGCACGGTAATTGCGGGCGAATCTGAAATCGCTCGAGAAGCAGAAAACCTATTTTCTAAAACCTTCCGTGAAGCAGTGGAAGAATCGGGAGTGCATGCCGGCAATGCGGATGTAAACATGTTCTCGGGCATTCACGCGGATACTGTGGCTCCGCCGCATGGCGGATATGGCAGTGATCCGCTTATTCATTGGCAAAAAGTAGATATGATAAACCGCGGCCGCTCTGCTGTCAGGTTGGAGAATGGGTCAATTATGTTTGATGCGCATCCTGATGTTGCCCCAATAAGAGGTTTTGGGCCTTTAGAGCCAGTCCCGCATTTCCCTGTTCAGCCTGAGGCGGCTGTTGGGGATGTAAATCGAGTTATTCAGGAGCATATTAATGATTCAATTTCACAAACTGCTGAGAGTATGTCCCGCGAATCTATCCTTAGGCAGGAAGGAAAACACGCGATGCGTGTATGGAAAACGATCAATGCGGGTAGAGGGTCGCAGCCTCCGCAGTGGATTAAAAAACTGGAACTTCTGAAGAGGGATCCAAATATTGAGTTATCGACGCGTGAAATAACCAGCCTTTGGAAAAATTACACAGAGTATTTAGATTTACCGGATAACTTAGGAGCATAAGTATGGGAACTTTGAAAGGTTTTACCTCAAAAGCACGTAAAAAAATTCAAAAAACAGTCAACGATCTCGAGTTAAAAGAAAAAGTGGAGAATATTTCCGAAAAAGTAAAAGAATCGGTGGAAGAAATTGGTCAGCAGCCCTCTGATTTCCAAAAACCCGAACAAGAAACGCTTGCTGAATTGAGGATTGATTCCCACCAGCTGAATCAACTGCTCTCGTTAGTGGAGGCTGAACGATCTGATGGCTCACCTCTTCCAAACGACATAAAACGTGTTGAATTGAGTTTTGACTTTGGAAAAGAGCTGCAGAAAAAAGGCTGGATGGAAGTTTCTGAAAGCGGCGGATCCCCTGCTTTTCTAAATGAAACGCAGAATGTCGTCAATTCTCTGCTTGCCCCTATGTATCAGGTTCAATTATTGCTGGGCTCACCTAATGAAATGGCTATTACCAGTTTTTACAGTCGAACGGGGTTTGAAGATAACGCGCTGGTTTTATATACTTACCGAAAAAATGAAGACATGCACATCATCAGGCCAGGACTTTCTCCTTCGGATGTTTCAGACGCGTTATTGGTTCAGTTACTGAATGGCCCCCATTTGGAGGGATTGGCCTTTGAACTGGAATTGGAAGCGGAGGATCTTCTGGCTTATCTTTGTGTGTTGGATTTGATCTATACCCGGCGGATGCAGGGGAAAATCCAAAATTTAAACTTCCCGGTTTTAACATTTACCTCTCAAGATGTGATCAAACGGTTCAATGAAATTCGACTTGGAGAAGATCTGATGTGGTTGTCGGCCTTAGTGCCTTACATGTTCCCTTACGTGGGTAATTCTCTGCAAGAAAAGAAGGTCAACTCAGCCCTGGGTAAATTGGCGGGTGAAGCGCTTTTGACTTCAGGAAAAAAGAAAGTATTCCAACCCTCCGAATTTACTCTCGCACTTGCAGAAGGGTTATTGCCGATGGTGAGCTTTGGCTCTTTTTCTGGTATTGACAATAATGGATCTGGCCTGCACCTGGGTTTCATAATTGGATTAAATGTTAACCTTGTTGTCAGAATTGATATGGATAAGGAAAAGAACCTGGTTCAATTGAATGGGATGAACGGTGTGCAGCTTTCGCGTTTATTATTTGAACTGGGTCTTTCTAAGAAGACGGAAAAAGGTAATGATAAGAAATAGGTAAGGTCTATGCAAATAATAACCAATTTTCTTGGGCGTTTCGTTGGGTTTATTTCCACAATTTTTATTGTGGTTGGTTTTTCCAAATTAATAAAACAGATGAAAAAAACAAACCGCATGCGCGCAAGAACTCATTTGATGAGTATTGTTTTTTCTGTCTTGATGCTCGCTTTCAATGCCCTTGTATTAAAAGATATCAGGATCAACTGGTGGTTCGTTTTCTTTCTGATTTTTGGTGCTGGTTTTGGTTTTGCGTGGGGAACAACAACAACCCTGGATATTCAAGAGGATAAAGTTGTTGGAAAACGCTCAGTTTTGTATATATATTTCTGGGTAGCATCTCTGGCAATAACACAGGTTTTAGCACTTATTGCGAAAGCAAACGTGGTTGCGATAGGGTTGGTCGGGATGTTCTTCAGCACTGGAGCGTCGCTTGGTACTAACGGCAATATTCTTTATCGCATGAAGCACCTGGTCACATTACCTCAAAAGACATCCAATATTAATAAAAATATCCCAAAACGAAATGCTAAAGATAAGTACTGCAGGAAATGCGGCCATCTCATTAAAGAGAAAGAGAAATATTGTAGGCAGTGCGGATCGAAATTATAAAAGAAATTGATAGTGTCCAAAATGTAAATGGAGTAATTCTTTATGAAATGTACTAATTGCGGTAATGAATATAGTTCAGAAGATAAATTTTGCGGAGTATGTGGTGTGAAAGTACCTCAAATTAAGCAAGATACAATTAATTTGGAAACACATTCTGCTCAAGAAAAAGCTCCTCTCGTAAAACCGAAGAAAATCTCACCCCGGTTAATGATCGGTTTAATTGCCGGTATATTTATTATCCTTGTAGCCGCATGTTTCTTGATAAAATTTTTATCCGCGGACCAGGCTTCTCCAGCCAATGTTGAAAGTGGAGATAGAGAAGCAGTACCCGATGTTCCTGAATCCTCGCTTGACGAAAGCCAACAAGAACTGGAAGATTCTCCGCCAGAACCACTTGCTGAGGAAATTGTTGAGACTCCTCAAGATGAGAAAACAACCAAGAATGTGCTAATCTTCTCAGAAGATTTTGATTCTGATGACACCATCGCGGTTCCTGTTTTTTCAGATGAATACATGCATTTCTTTAGGCCTAAGGGCTTTGGGTATATTGAAAGCACATCATATACTGGTGTATTACCCATCATGTTCCCGGAAATTAAACTTGGCAACTTCATTGTTGAATTCGATTTTAAGATGCCTGAAGCGTATGATGACAGCAGGTGCGGACTCATTTTTCGTTCAGATCCAGATATCACCGATGGGCTGGATGAGTATTATGCGCTCTTTTTATATCCAAAGAGCAACCAGGTAAAAATGGGAGTATGGATAGATGATGACTGGGCATTTTCCGAGTATATGGAACCAGACCCGCATTTCCACCAAGGTTCCGACCTCAATCATGTTAGATTGGAAGTGAGCGGAGAAAGCCAGAAGGTCTATATAAACGGAGTGTTTTTGGCAAACTTTAGCAATCAAACATTAATAGATCCAGGGTTGGTTGGACTGTTTCTCTATCCCTCAGCTGCAATAACTGAAGGCGAAGTGGATTACGTCTTTTTCGATAATTTTCAGGTGTTTGAAAATTAGATGGTGATGTCAAGCTCTAAAATTTAGTACTACATAGTTAGATATTAAAAACCATATGTGAAAATTAGGGTTGTTTTCCTGTTAATAATGTGTGCAATTTCTATAAAAACAATAGACACGGTGGATAAAAAGAGCAGCTGACTCTTAACCAGGTAGTTGGCTGTTCTAATTCTCCAGTAATTTAAACCCATCCTTAAATATCTTTAAACAGGCGTCCACTACCTTGGGGTCTAACAGTGTATCCTTTTCCTGCTTGATTTGAGCCAACGCTTTTTCAATACCAAGCGCCGGGCGGTAAGGGCGGTGGGAGGACATGGCTTCCACTATATCCGCCACGCATAGTATCCTTGCTTCAAGCAGTATGTCGCTACCTTTGAGCCCCTGTGGATAACCGGAGCCATCCATCTTCTCATGGTGCTGCAGAACCATCTCGGCTATCGGCCAGGGGAATTCAATGTTCTTCAGCAAATCATACCCAACCTGGGGATGGGTTTGGATTATCTGGAATTCAAGATCAATGAGCTTACCTGGTTTGCTGAGAATTTCAGCGGGCACATTGATCTTGCCCAGGTCATGGATGATGCCTGCCATTTTGATGCCTTCCACTTGATCCTCGGAAAGGTGCATCTCTCTGGCGATGGCAGCAGCCAGGTCAGCCACGCGTGTCTGGTGGCCGGCTGTATAGGGGTCGCGTGCTTCAACGGTGGCTGCAATGGCATGAATGGTGCCCTCCACGGTTTTCCTCAAATTCTGTAATAATCCGATCTTATTCCAGGCGGAAGACAGCTGGTCAGCAAAGGCAGTGGCAGTCGGAACATCTTCCCGGGTTAACGTATCTGACTGTATTGAGAACAAACCAATGACCTGATCGTCAACTATGATTGGGGCAAAGATATGTCTCTGGACACGCAGAGTTTTTATTATTTGAGTTAAGAGCTTCTTGGAAAGTTTCGAGAATACTTGCCGCAGCATCTGTTCTGGATTTTCTATAAAAACAGTTCTCTTCTCGCGGATCACTTCTCGGTATTCATCAGCCACTTCAATCAGGAATGAGAAATCCTCATGTTCAACCCCCAACAAATTCTCAAACGCAGATAGTAAGGCGGACTCGAAACTCATATATTTTGTGAACAGTTTGTCCTGCGTCTGGTCCAGCGGGAAAAGCATGCAGGAGATACCAATTTGTTCGATCTCCTCGGCGACCGCATTGAAAATTTCTTCTTGTGTTTGGGCGGTTCCCATGGCAACCGCCGCCCGGTTGAGTGCGTTCAACAGCTGTTCTGTGCGCACCCGCTTGGTAATATCTTCTCCAGAATTTAATAAGCCAATATTGTGCCCTTTTTCATCCTGTATAAATGAGCGATGCCAGCCAACTATCCTTTCGCCTCCAGATTTGGTCAGGACCGGGTTTTCGTAGTATTCATCTGGTTTGATTTCTCCCGCCATTGTTTTATTGAAAAACTGCTTGACTTTATGTTTATCCTTTTCTGGCAAACAGGTCTCGAACCAGTTCGCCCCGATCAGTTCACCTTCTTGATAACCCAGGATTTGGTTTCCTTTATGGTTGATGAGGGTGATCTCCCCTTTCTTGTTGAGCACTAACATGATCACTTCGGCGATATCCAGATATTTTTGTGCTTTGTCTTGTTCCTGGTGAAGCGCCTGCTCAGCCTGCCTGCGCTGGATGGCAATAGACGCTTGTTCAACAAACAGCTTGATTGTTTCCTTGTTCTCTAACTCAACACCCTGGGGAAGAAAGATGGCCGCGGTTCCAAACAACCTCTTACTTTGAAGAAAACCCATTGTATATATTTTATTCAGGCGAAACAGTTTCTCAATGGTATTGCAAGCGGGTTTCGGAACGGTCCCGAGAAAAATTCCATATAAACCCTCTTTATAATCATGTAACTTGCCGTCGTTAAGATAAGCAAGATTTTCATTGTTCGCATCATATTCCATTCCCTTAGGGTTTCTTGCGGTGAGCTTTATGATGTCTTTAGCATATATCCCCATTCCTACAACCGCGCGGGTGGTTAAAATACCTTTTGCATTATCAATTGAATTAACCACCACAATGGACCCTCCAGCAAGTTCACTGATCTGCTCGCCAATGAAATGATAGATATCATTTTCTGGAGGAAAATCAACAAACTGCATGGCTGTTTTGCTTAGAAAGGCAATACTCTGTAAATGTTGTTGTTCTTTATCCTGTGCTTGCTTGATCTTAGTGATGTCTTCACCGAACGACTGAATGCTTGTTTTCTGCTCTTTATCATCGAAAAGCGCGCGGTTTGTCCAGCGTATCCAGCGGATCTCACCGCTATATTTGATAACCTTGTTCTCAAATACTAGCATTGGTGATTCTTTTGTGAGTGAGGCGACATTTGACGTAACAGATTCTCTGTCTTCCTCCGGGATTACAGACCGGATATTTGTACCGATCAGTTCTTGATATGTTTTTCCAAAAAATTTACAGGACTCCTGGTTCACGAATGTGATCGTCCCATCAGGGGTGAACCTGTTGATCAAACCGGGTGAATCATCGGCAACCGATTGGTACCGTTCCTTGCTCTGACGGATATTTTCAAGCAGGCGCGCATTCTCGATCGCCCCGGCTAATTGATTTCCGATCGATTCCAGAAAGTCCAGGTTCTTTTGCGAGAAAGCATCTGCTTTGGTCAAATTATCGGCATAGATGATGCCAATAATTTGCTTTTTGTAAATGAGCGGCACAGCGATCTGGGATCTTGTAATCTTGAGGCTTGGTTTATCGATCAGCTCAAATTCGGGGTCTTTGGATACATCTTTGATCAAAACCGGTTTCTTAGCGTGAAATATATTGCTGACCTGGTGACCGTCAATTGAAAATTCAAGCCCTTCAATTTCGCTGTCATTGAAGCCAGCCCATGCCCGAACTCGGACTACTTTTCTTTTTTCATCATAAAGAAAGATCGAGGAAGCTTCAGCAGGGGGAATAACCTCCACGATCTGATTCACGATGAAAAACAGCAGATCATCCAGGTTGGGCTCAGCGTTTGCCTGGCGGCTTAGCTCCAGCAGCATCTCTTTTTCATGCTGCGTTTGCACCCGCTTAGTGATGTCGTAAATAATTCCTTCGTAATGTGTAATTATTCCCCGGGAATCTCTACGGATATAACATTTATCTTCAACCCACTTTATATCTCCTTTTTTAGTAATAATCTTATAAGGGTCATGCGCGATTGTTTGCAGCCCCTTTTTTTTGCTGTTGCTGGCTACTTCTCCAGTAACTCTTTCTAAATCATCTCTGTGAATAATATCTCTATAAAAGATCTTTCCACCCAGGAATTCCTGTGCTGAATATCCAAATATATTTTCTACATTCTCAGACACGAACTCAACAGGCCAGCCTTCCTCGTTTTTCCAGAGGAAAGCCACCGCCGGGCTGCGGTTTATAATATTGTTCGCTTCAGACAGCGCCCGATCCGTCCGTTTGCGTTCTGTGATATCTTGAGTTGTTCCCTGAAGGCCGATCAGCTTACCCTGGCGATTGAGAAGCACCTTACTGGAAATCTCTATATCCACTTCTTCGCTTTTGCTGTTTAGCATTTTAGCTTCGAAGGTAACATCAGTAAAAGTCTTATAATTTGTAATGGCCTTGGCAGCTAATCCACCAACCTTTAAAAATTCTTTTTTCGTAAAATATGAGCTTACATTTGTGCCCACCACCTGTTCCGGTTTGAAGCCCAATATTATTTCCACAGAAGGGCTTATATAAGTAAATCTCAGCTTGGTATCCAACGTCCAGATACAATCAATAGAATTTTCTGTTATTAAACGGAATTTTTCTTCGCTCTGCCGTAATTCAATATTGGTTCTGGTGAGTTCGTCCGTACGCTCTTTCACCAATTCTTCAAGGTGCTCACGATGACGAATTAACTCGGTTTCGGACTGCTTGTGTTCTAGTGCGCTTATGATTGTAGTCGGTAGGGTAACAAAATAGTTGCAATCCGGGTCTTTGATCAGGTAATCGGTAGCCCCGGCACTCATCGCCTTAACGGCGACTTCTTCATTGCCGCTCCCCGTAATAACAATAAAAGGTATGTCTCCTATATCACCAAACAGATCAAATGCTGTCCCATCACCCAGTGAATGATCTGTCAGCACGATATCGAATGGCTTGGTACACAGGGCTTTCCTGGCTGCCGCGACAGACCCGCAGATTTCACAGTCATAGGGCAATTTCTCGCGCTTGATAAAGCGTTTAAATGCCATCTGGTCAACCAGGTCATCTTCGATAAATAAAACCCTGAGATGTTCTTTCATATTTCACCCATTTAGAGGTAATTCACTCAATGTCCAATACATATCGATCGTTTTCATACCCTCAATAAAATCCTGGTAGGCTACTGGCTTGACGATATAGCCGGCTACTCCTAAATCAAAACTATCCACTTTGTCCTGCTCTTCTTTGGATGAGGTCAGCACTACCACCGGAATCTGTCTCAGTTTCTTATCTTGCTTTGCAATTCTCAAGAATTCGATGCCGTTCATGCGGGGCATGGATATGTCCAGCAGGATAACACATGGTTTTTTGTTTTTCGGATCCCTCAGGTGTGCCAGAGCTTGCTCACCGTCGCCGGCGATGTCCAGGCTGTTGGTCACTTTAAGATCTTTTAGAGCGCGCTGGACGGTCATAACATCTACCTGATCGTCTTCTACTAGTAAAATTGGGTTACTTCCTCTCATTTTTTGCTCCTTCTTTGGGTAATGTGAAAAAGAACATGCTGCCTTCACCAACCGTGGATTTCAGCCAGACGCGCCCGTCCCACAGTCCGACAATCTTTTTTACCAGCGGCAGGCCGATGCCAGTGCTTTCGGTTTTTTCGCTGCTGGGCGCTAAGGTCTGGAACATTTGAAATATTTTATCGAAATACTTCTCATTGATTCCTGGCCCATTATCAGCTACACTGAACTGCCAATGCTCGCCCTTATCCACACAGCCAATTTTGATGAAACCCTGCGGTTTGTCCATGAAATTAATGGCGTTGCTTAACAAATTTTGAAATACTTGTTCGAGATGAATGTGCAAACCTTCAACGGTGGGCAGTTCATTTTCAATGGATATCTGCATATTTTCAGGTGGAGATAAAATATCGATAGTATCTTGTATGAGCTGGTTGAGGTCCACACTTTGCACCTCTGCCGTAACGCGCCCAACTCGGGAATACTTCAGGATACTCTCAATCAGGTTATGCATGTGATTGGTGCGGCTGACGAGCAGGCGCAGTTTATCCTGTCCATCCTGGTCAATAGTTTCGATGTAATCAGACGAGATCCAGTGTGCTAGCTGGCTGATGCCCCGCAGCGGCGCTTTCAGGTCGTGGGAGACAGAGTAGGCAAAATCGGTGAGTTCCTGGTTGATATCTTCGAGTTTTTTGGTGCGTACTGCTACCATCTGTTCCAAGCTTTTAGAGTATTGTTTCAAATCTTTCTCAGCTTGTTTGAGCTCGGTGATATCACGCAAAGTCTCTATTGCCCCAATGATTTTACCCTGATAGTCTTTCAATGGAGCAGCGGTGAAGAAAAGCCATTTATCATCGAGGCCAGGAAAGAAATCCTCGACTTCATACGTTCCTTCTATGAGAGGGGTTTTTTTATACTTGCCGCTGTAATATCTGGAAATATCTTTCTCTGCCGCTTTATCAATAATTAAATCGGCCAGTATAGGTCTTTCTTCGGAGTAGAAAGGCAGCCACTGTTTTTGAGTAGCGACCATTTCGCTTGCAGGAAAGCCTGTAAGGTTTTCACAGGCTTTATTCCAGTGTGTGATGATGTGCTTTTCACAGATAACAAATGTTGCTATTGGATTTCCATCGACTATTTGCTTAAGCCTTTCCTCGCTATCGCGCAGTGCGTTGTCGCTCTCACGCTGCCCGCGCAACAAGTTCGATGCCAGCACGCCTCCCACCAGAGAAGCGAGAATAAAAACAGTTCTAGTGAAAATATGGTGCGCAGACACATTCAATGTAAGCGAATCCAGAAAAGAAGATTCAGGTTGAAATACCAGTGTATTGATAGCACTATCAACGATCCAGAATAAAGCCCCGACCAGGAATGCTGCGCTGATGACAAAGCTTGTATTGGCCTGGTAATGATCCTTTTCTAATTTAAAAAACTTTCTCACAAATTCCAGGTTCAATAATACATCAACCAGCAGCAAGATGATATATCCAACCACTGCCTGTTTCACGACCACAAAGACTGAGAAATGCATCGGGATCGTATCAGGTGCGTTGGAAGCCCATGCCCAGGGGGGTGGATTTAAACCTATCGCCCATCTACTTAATGTAAACAGGTTTATTGAGTTGAGTATCCGAAACGGGATCTCAACAACATATGCACTCAACCACCATTTAGAGCTGGTTTGTTTGCTGCGGTAGTCGGTCATAAACCCGTGCCATACGATCCATAGTGTAAAAGGTGGCACAACTGCAAATGTGGCGTAGCCATTGCTCGGGCCCCATATCCACCACATCGATTGGCAGCCGCCAACCAGAGCTGATAACAGGCCGTACTTCCACCCCCAGGCAAGCGTTATCAGCATTGGAAATATCAACCCAATTAGGACGGTTGCCGTATAAGGTGGAAAGGCAAAATTGATGGAATAGAAATTTAAGGCAAAGCCTGATAATCCGAAGAGAATTGAGATAATGGTTTTATAAGTAAAATTCTTATGGATCGTCTCTTTCATGGTTCCTCTATCTCTATTTTGTTTTACGCCGGAAATATCGTCAGCTTATTTGATAACCGATAAATGGTATGTAAAGAGGGTCATTTCATTGTTAATAATTATACACACATAAATACATTTACAAAATACGAGGGTAAAGTTAATGTTTTGCCAATAATATAAAGCTTGTTGAGCTGGCAATAAATATTAATAAAATTTGAAATTCTGTGTCACGTTTCTAGGTTTCAGGAGCAATAGGGTTTTGTGAAATTAGCAGTAAATCTAAAATAAGGAATCTGTGAATTAAGTCGCCTTTCCTGTTTTCGTATGCAATCCCTATAAATGCAGTGATTAGTTTTTCACAGAATTGTGAAATGTGTGACTGCTGACTTGATAGAAAATCAAAGTTCTATTCACCTAATGTCTGCCCCGGGTGGCTGAAATCATTCATCAGCATAGAAGAATAGAATACCCCCCCTGTTTGTTTGACAGGGGGGTGCATTTATTGTGGGATTGTGTTTTTTACTGGTTGATGTTGTCGAACAGGTTGTACCAGTAGGAACCATCATTGATATTGTACAGCTTGATCGCTATCTTCTCGCAGTACTGAAGTTCTGGCGGGATCGCGATCGTTATAATTTGTGAGTTGCCTTCCTCTGTTTCGATACCCTGTGTTTCATACCAGTTCAAGTCAGCCAGAGCACCGTTCTTCAAGAATACCGCATAGCGCTGATTGGCGGGGAAGTAGCGTGTTTGAATGGTAACCGTCGAGCCTTTTGCAACAGACAGGATATTCCAGGCAGGAACCCCGGCTCCTAAATTGTTGTAAGTTGTGCCGCTGCTGGTTGAACCTGATGTGGCAATACCGGACTCATTGAAAAACCAGTTGTAGCTGAAGTACTTGGATTCGGTCACACTCTCAAAACGGATTGTGATGATATCTTCACCTTTTAGTTCTTCAGGGATGTAGAATTTTGCCAGGAATGTACCGCCTTCGCCGGTTGTCAATTTAGAGACCAGGTGCCCGTTCTTTCCCTGGGTATCTCTTTGCCCCATATACACATGGAAAGTGTGCCCACTGGGAAAATTCGCTGTGCGGATGATCACTGTATCGTCCTTAACAACTGCATAGATGGACGTGGTGGGTACTGCAGCATATACGGGCACAATCATGGTTGCAGTCAGGATGATCGCTAACATAAGTGCTATTCTTTTTTTCATAACTTCCTCCTCAACAATAATAAAACTTTTTCGAGATCAATGATGATCAGGTAATCCGCTGAAAATGCTTTGATATGTAATTATGTACATCTATTATAGCTATTTCAAACAGAATATCAATCATCTGTTATTGCTAATAGGTGCAAGAACCATGCCTGGAATTTAATATCCCAAATCCAGAGTGCCTTCGTTGACATACTGCGTGAGTTCGTCCACGCTCAGGTCTTTAATGCCTAATTTATCGATTGTACGCCCCCGCCGATAGTAATCCGTATGGTGGATGATGCATGCCAGGCGGATAATACTGTCCATCGCCCGCACTAAAATGCCATACTGCTTACCGATTGATGCGATTGGCATTAAGCTCATCGGCACATCCTCAAAGATATAGCGGTGGGTGAGAGTTGGTGGGGCTTTAATTCCGTAATATCCACTTTGATTGTGAATCGATTCATACAGATTGTTTCCCTTGACGTTGTATGCTAATTCCAGCCATTCTACAGCCGTTCGGGCGCGGATGCCCAGTGCGGAAGCAACAGTTACCCGTTCACGATCCAGCGCTTCCAGAACGGTCGCGACAGATGGGGTTACGCCGTCGATATAGAATTCAAAATCACCGTGTGTAGATTCGATTCTCCCTGCGTTCAGGATCGTCAGCGCGGGGTGAAAGATAGCTCCCATATTATTTAATCCGGTATGGAGTACGTTTACCCCGTCGATGAATTGCGGGTACACGTCTTCAATTGCCTTTAACACTTCTTCTGTGCGTGTTGCTGGCAGTGCTGCTATCGGCACAGCTTCCTTGATGCGGAAAATGCGTCCCTGCGCGGGTCCATCCGCGCGGCTGGCGTAAATGAAGGTTTCCGCTTCCGCCAGAATGATCTTAGCTGTGTTGCCTTCTTTACGGCGTGTCATATCAAATTCGATTGCGCCGAGGGTTCTGCCTGGGTTCAGGATGATGATCTGCCCGTCTTTCATAAAAGGAGCCATCACTTTTGCAAGATCGGCATGCGCGGATGAAGGGACCACCAGCATCACCACCTCTGCATCACGCAGGGCTTCTTCTATATCAGAAGTGGCCAATTTTATTGAGCCGAATCCATGCGGTCCGGATGGATAGCTTTCTAGTTCGATCCCCTTGCGTTTTGCCAGAACCTCGATCCGGGAGTATGTGCGGTTATAAACCGTTACCTCTTTTCCCATCAAAGCCAGATGAGCAGCCATTGATTTTCCCCCGTGGCCGGCGCCGACTATTGTATATCGTGTGGGGTATGCCATTCTGTCCTCCAAATCTTATAAGAACTTTTTCAGTCGTTGTGTTTCTGTGATTTTATCCCCTTTTCTGTCAACAGCTTCACATGTGCCATTGATAATCCGTGTCTGGATTGTACCAGGTGCGAAAGGATTGTTTTTCAAATGCGGCGCGTCCAAGATTCCGGTGGAAACTGCTCCTGCTAAACACTCCGGGTCTATAAATGGATCACGGGTGGTGTTTTTTGCCGAATTGCCAATCGCAGTGAGCGTAATGCGTGCTTCGCTGATAAGTTCATCTTTTCGCTGATGGATGGCAGAATCTTTCAGCATGTCTGGCTGTCCTTTGAGTGCATTCTCGATCGAGCGCCGAGCCATCTGGCAGGCGTCAATGATATCATCTGCAGTTGCGGCATGGTGTGCTTCCGTATGCCCGACCACATGCAGAATGTGCGGCCGCAGTGCCATCTGCAAGTACACACTGGCTGCAAGATGTGCCCTCGCGGCATTTTGCTCTAAAGGATAACTGAGCAGGCCCGTACGAGTTTGCCGCCAAATGTGGAAAGACTCATTTTCTAGCTCTTCGCTCAAAGCAAGCGCCGCGCTCATTTTTGCCAGGTCCATCGCATCCGAGGTGCCGGGCGGGCTGTTGAACATCATCTGCGCGATAAAATCCCGTACGCCGAATGCGCGTGCGTTATAGGCGGATAGGTACGCGGAAACCACAAAGATCACATCCGGCGCATCCCGCATGCCCCAGTGGTGCGGCTCGTTCACTTCTAACGGAAATCCGCGTTCCCCATAGAAGGCCATTACTTTTTGGTGCTCACGAATACTGCCAGCCAAGTCCCATGGCCCCCGCCCATCCATCTGGTTGAACCACAGCAGAGGGATTGCCGGCCAGGCGATATGAATGGTATCAATATACATCTGAGCTAATTCGAGAAAATCATCTGTCCCGGAATAGGTGCGCATCAATGGGAAATTCCCGCGTCGGCTGGCGTTGAATAAGTCCCGGTAATCCTGAGGGCTGCGTACTGGAACACCCCCCGCGCCTGTCTGCCGAACATCCTGCTTTTCCGGGTGGAAGAAATTTGCCTGGGCATCCTGGTCGATACCCAGCGAAACAACATCCAGGACTTTTGAATCCGCAATCTTCTCGACCCCTTTTCTTGTGGCTTCCATTGTTGGCAGACCGAAATGATGCCGCACAAGGGGGTATGGCGCCTTCCATTTTATTCGGTCAATAGTGGTTTGGGGATAACGGATTTCTTGTGCGGTGTGTGCGGATTCTCCTTTGAGAAATGACAGAACGTCCTCATAAGTTTGCGTGCCGTTAAAAACAGCGTCAAAAAAACCTAATTTTTCTGCCCGCTCTGCTACCGGCGGGGTTCCACCAAAAGCGAATTGCACGCCCTCTTCGCGCAGATGGTCTGCGCTTTCAGCGAATTGCGCCAGCAGGCGCTCGCCCGTTTCCGGCGTCAAACGGTAAGAAATCGCCAAAAGCTCGGCATTCTCTGTTTCAGCGGCTTGGATGGCCTGCTTGATCGAGACTGCTGGCCCCAGAAAAACAGTCCGCCACCCTGCCTGTTCCGCCAATTTGAGGAAGTTGAGCACACCGGCAACATGGACACATTCCCCTAAAGCACCCGCCACTACTGTTTTTTGTTTTTTATTATCCATAAGTTTCTTTAATAATCATATAGCATTTTTCGGTTAAAATGTGGAGAATTAT
>Ga0255393_10010_pt1 | contig 32991 bp, 19 predicted proteins | sample ANMaggSeSYBR01C8_FD_182122 | JGI IMG/M metagenome (GOLD analysis project Ga0255393, IMG submission 182122) | Sediment cell enrichment communities from methane seep in Santa Monica Basin, California, United Staets - ANME aggregate JGI... | ecosystem: Environmental > Aquatic > Marine > Cold seeps >... | reverse complement strand
CCGCTCACTGCTCGGACTTCTGTGACCGTTCCAGCGAAAGGAGCGATGATCTTAGACTGATTGATGATATTCTGCAGCGCCTGTACATTGGCTTCTGCCGCAGAAATCTCTTCAGTTTGGTCGAGATAGCGGTTATACGCTATACGGGCTTCTTCCACATCTGCCAGTGCCTGATCGTATTGAATGAAATCAGTTTCCACCGCGTGGTCGTAATACGTACCCAGTAAATTACTCAGATAATGCAGATACTTATCAGATTCTTCGATGGCCTCTTTCCTGTCTTCATAGGCAGCCAATCGTTCGGGGTCATCTGCGGCAAGGTGCGAAAGCGCGTCATATGCAGCTTCTTTTTCCCAGACGATTTGCTCCATTGCATAATATTCCTCACGTGCTTTTTCGATCGAGTCCCATGAAGCGCCTTTGTAACTGTAATAATCACGGTCTGCTTTATAACCTCTCAGCTCGTATTCCGCATCTGCCAGAACTTGCGCGGCATTATACAGATCCGAGTTGGCAACAAGCATATTTTCAAGCACGATTTGTGCTTCCAGTAAATCTGTCTGCGCCTGCAATATTGAAGAGGCTAATGAACTGTCTTCCAAAGTCAATAAAATCTGATCTTTTTCTACCGTATCACCAACCTTGAGGTCAAACGCGCTGACAATTCCGCCTGATTCCCAGGAAAGTGTAATGGACGGTACTGCCTCGAGCGAGCCAACCACATCAATGCTTTCGGTGATCGCTCCGCTTGTGACTTCCATATACACTATCTGTGTTTCGTCGGAAGTGTTGTTTCCCTGTGAAATCAGCATGGCAGCCCTATGATCACAGCAACCAGTACACCCCCCCCCGATCAGCACCCATTTTTTTTGAGATTGATAAAATTCCAATATTTTTTCCTGCATGTTCTTAAGATCCATTTTTTCTCCTAATGATTCATGAAAACTTTATTTTTTTACAAATGAATAATACATACAGGTTGTAAAAAAGACACATGGAGGAAGTAAGCAGACACGGTGAGCCTGGTCACACATTAATATGACTGGTGTCACATCAATAATTCAGGTAATTTATGCTAATATCTTTTCATGGCGAAAGAAATCATTGACCAGCGGGTTCTTCGAATCCTGCGCTGGTCCGTTTTTGTGCAAGTCTTATTCTTACTTCAGAGTTCCTTCTCTCCAAGGTTCTATTTTCTGGAACATGGGACCAGACCGGATATTGACTTCATTTCTATTGTGCCAATTCTGTTAATGGTGCTGATCCTCCTCCTTCTGTCTATCAAAGGAGCCCGCAGCAGGATCACAAAACCGACTTTCTTTATCATCCTGAATGTGTTAGCGCTGATAACTGTTTTCTCCCGTCAAATCATCTCAACTGCTTCAATAAAAAGCTTTCGTTCAATAATGCCGTTTTCAACTTTTCGATGGGATATGATTTTCTTCCTGATTATCCCTTTGGTGTTCATTGCCTGGCAGTATTCCATGCGCGAAGTGATCTTTTACTGTATATTAATAGTTTTTGCGGAAACAGTCCCGCTTTTCTTTTTAAATGGAAAAAAAGACTTATTTTTTGTGGTTGCGAATATTTTTGGTGATATTGCCCGCAGTGTGATCCTGGCAATAGTTGGATGGATAGAGAACCAGCTGGTAACACTGCAGCGCGAGCAGCATATGCAGTTGGTGGGAGCAAACAAGCAGCTGCGAAAATACGCGCTTGCTAATGAAAAATTAGTGCAGACGCAAGAGCGCAACCGCCTGGCTCGTGAACTGCATGACACACTTGCCCACACACTCAGCAGTGTATCTGTACAATTGGAAGCGACAAAGGCATTGTTTGACCGTGACCCAGAGGGAGCAAAGAAAATGCTGGGGCAAACCCTTGTGAATACCAAGAATGGCCTCACAGAAACACGCCGCACACTGGTAGATCTGCGTTCCTCTGAATTGGAGAGTTATGGATTAACTCAGGCAATCCGAAACATGGGTAAATCCGCCTCTGAGCGGGGCGGCTTCAAGATTAATTTTCACCTGGATAAAGGCATGGATGTCCTTTCCGATGAGATTGGGCACTGCCTGTATCGCGTCACGCAGGAAGTATTGGAGAATACTCTGCGGCATGCGAATGCGAAGAACGTGTCTATTAACTTGTTGTTCGATGAAGATGCCATTAAACTACAGGTCATCGACGATGGGATTGGGTTTGAGGCTAGAGAAGTGAAAAAAGACCACCTCGGCATTCGCGGAATGCGTGAACGGGTGGAAATGTTGGGCGGTACTTTCACTGTTGAAAGTGATCCCAATAGCGGCACGGAAATTACGGCAGTACTGGAAAGAGAAGATGATTGACATTATCATTTGCGATGATCAAGAAGTAGTCTGCCAGGGTTTAAAAGCCATCCTCAGCACCGCGGAAAACTTGAATGTGGTTGGGATAGCTAACAACGGACTGGAAGCGCTGGATCTGATCGAGAAACATAAGCCAAAGGTAGTGCTGATGGACCTCAAAATGCCGATCATGAACGGCATTCATGCTACGAAACAGATCAAGGAAAAATATCCAGATACAAAAGTGCTGGTTCTGACTACGTATGATGCGGATGCCTGGCTGTTCGATGCTATTCGAAACGGCGCGGATGGCTATCTTCTTAAGGATACTTCCCGGGAAACGCTGATTAACGCCATTCAGGAAATCCATGAAGGCAAAACGCCGTTGGATTCAAAAGTGGCTGGAAAATTGTTTCGGCAATTATCCCGGCAGGCCCTCCCTGGCGACACCACCCTGGGCCAAGACCTCACCAAACGTGAAAAAGAGATCTTAAAATTCATCTCACATGGCATGACCAATGCTGAGATCGCGCAGAATTTATTCCTTTCCGAGGGCACAGTGCGCAATTATGTCAGCAGGATCCTCGAAAAACTGCATGTGGACGACCGCACACAGGCGGCTGTACTGGCGCTGCGCTATGGGTTGGTTGAATGATTTAATGTTGCGAAAGAGATAGTTTACCTAGCTGCGCGGAGTTCCCAATTATAGATTGCTCGGCACCGATTAAAATCCCTTCACGATCTGGGCAAAGCCCCTGTCTACGGAACAGGAAGTTGTGGTTTTCCTGTGATGCACTAGGACAGGAAACGCCCGTCAGACACCCTTTTATAGGGGAAGCAACTGACTCTTAATCAGTGGGGTTAGGGTTCGATTTACTGGTGCGTCATATTTTCACTTAATTGTCAATGTAACTAAGGGAAGTGTCTTTAAGCGGGAATACAGGAGTACCGTTAAGTACAAAGAGAAAAGTTAGTGGTTGGCAGTTTCTCCCATATGCGATTGTGGATCCCTGCGAATGATGCCGGCCCAATTAACAAAAAGTGGGAAATAACTCTCAGCGAGAAGATACTTCAACATTTGTTCATGGCGGGATGAAAAAGCGCTTGTACAGCAAGTAAGAACAGTATTATTTAAAGTGGTTGATTAAAAAATAAATCAACCTATAATGTATTTATATATTGTTTTAGAGGAGGAGTGATGAATAAGCGATGGTTATTGGCTCTAATTTTGTTAATGGTCACAGCCTGCGCACCTCAGGATCAGGTCCCACAGGCAGAGGTCATTGAAGCTCCGGATAACGTCGATGTTCTTTTTACTCCAGATTGCATCCTGGGTTTTGAAACTTACCCTTCTGCTATTTCCCCAATTGGGGGGGTTATTGTGGACCCTTCACCACCGCATGTTTTCACGTGGGATTTGGACTGCATACCGATGGGCTACATGATCAGATTATATAAAAGCGACGACCTCACAACATATACTGAAAAATTTTCTGATATTGAACCTACGGATAAACAATATACCAGCCAGGTTCAACTGGATCCGCTTACTTCTTATACATGGAAATTACAAGTGCATGTCGGAAAGGCTCCCATATCTTTTGCTTCTGGAGATTTCCAAACCGGAAAATTGAGTATTGAATATAAAGCCCTGGAATTTAAAGCACTTAATAATGCCAATTGCCGTAAGGATCCCTGGGCAGGAGAGAATTATGTGAGTATCATCTGGGAAGGTGATACTGCCGAAATCCTCGGATTGAATGAAGATGCTACCTGGGGCATGTTCAAACTAAAGAATGAACTCGAGTGCTGGGTGAACATGGCGCTGGTGCAACCAAACCCACCTGATGCTCTTTTCTTCCCAAATTCCTATCCAGTACTTGAGCACGGTGAACCACCGGTAAATGCTCCTGCGCCTTCAGCCGTTGATGAACCATCAGGCGAAGAAACCCCCACTGGCTGCATGGTACCTACAGGACGTTCAGGTACACTCACCTGTCAGATACCTTGCCCCGATCCGAAATATGCCGCGCGGGTGTGCCCTTAAAAATAAACTCACAAAACTGCTTAATGAAAGTAGCTAGTTTTTCTTTTTACTCAAGCTGGCAACTCTGAAACTGATAGGGCATGCTGATTTTTAATCTTTATTTCGAAAAAAACAAAGTCAGCGCCCTGACATAATGTATGTGCATAGGGCTATTGGAACTTAACATACCGCCATATCTGGGCAAAAAGGCATAATAGCCACGAAATAGGCCACATCTGGATGTAGATAGCGTCTTTCATAAGTCATAGGACTCATAAGCCCTTGTTCATGGTTTCCCATGAGGAAATAGGACTGTGCAAATCCCTCTATCCCCATCTTTTATGATAAAAAATAAGAATACATGGTGGGTAATAATGCCTTATCCCCTCTTTGTTTTATCATCGAGTATTTTTGAAAACCATTAATCTATGGTACCTCAAGATACCAGAGGAAATATTTGTAAACAGATAATCTTCCTGTTTATGAATTTATTTCGCTTGAAGTGCGCTGAAGAACATTTCAGCAAGTTCTTTCCCGCCCATAACAATTGGAAATTCCAGAGCGTAAGCATCACCTGACTTTGTAGACAAAACAAAGGTCGCCATGCCTCCTGAAAACTCATATTCAACATCAATTTCATCTTTTTGCCAACGGGCAACTTCCTGCTTGAACTTAAATTTGAATCCTCTAGGAACATATTTAAAAGCATAAATCGATTTTTCACCGACTGCAAGAAAAACAGGATTGGGGAGGTTGCTGGTCTTCCCACCTCCACCGCCTTGTCCCATCAGTTTGGAAACCAATAGGGAACGCATCGAACCAGCATGGCTGCATGTTATTGCAGCTGTAATCTTTTCATCACAATGTGGTTGAACTGGATCAACCATCTTCGCCATTTGTTTTTCAGATTTCTTACTCATACTTTTACCTCCTACAGAATTGGTCAGCCTAATACAATCCATATACATAGAATCTATGTGGTTAAATTAATTATACATATTTCCCCCATTTACGCCCCAGTTTTCCTGATGTGTTCCTGGATGATGCTGTTGGAGAGTCTTTCAATCTAATTCTTGGTGACATACGAATAATTCCACGGAAATTCATCCCAGAATAGAAAAGCCAAGGAATAGAGCACAACTGGATTCGAAGGCTGTTTGTGATAGAAACATTGTAATTTCCTGGGCTTAGAACTCATACGCCCTTGGTTGTGGGTTGATCAGTACCTCGCAAATCCATCTCTCGTCATCGTTTTAATTATGCCTGAATTTAGACCGAAAAAATTTTCTTGTAATTTTTGAAATGTGATGTGTCAAATTGCCTTTCCTTCTTATGCAAATGGTGCAACCGTGGTGCGACTTGAGTAGAAACTATGGAAACAATAGACGCAATAGACAGTTTTACCCCTACTTTTGTCACTCTGTAGACATAATAGAGACAATAGAGAGGATAGAGTGAATTACGGATAACTCTTAATCAGTCAATTAATTCTCATCAATGTTCGGTAAAAAATTGAGAACGAAATGAACAGTATTTCTATAATTTCCCATGAGATATGGGTTCAAATACGTTAAAATAAATATTGCATTCGAAGTTATTCTAACGGCAGATAAAATGGGAACTACACAGCATAGTATAACTATGGATAAAAGACTTTCGAATTCTTAGACAATTTCATTTCATAATTATGGGAAGTAATAGTAATCATAGTGAAGGATAACATCGTCACCTACAGCCCAAATGTTGTCATGCGATGATCCCCAAATGTCATAAAGGGTCCTTGGTTTAGCAGGATTATGAATTGAATCGCATCTTCCTGGGGTGAGATAATAGAGTCCGTTATCTACAGTTGCACGACCAACCGCCCAAGTCATAACCTCGGTAAGACCGTATCCCCAAACTCCTTGAAAATTATGCCCCGCACCATAGCTTGTATTTGGCACCCAAAACGATGTCCCAAGATATTCCAAACTCATATTGATTCCTGAATCACCTACAATAAATCCTACGTTGTGCATAGTATCAATGTGGATATCACGCAGTGTTGTCGTTTGATCTAAAATGTCAAAACTTGCTTCTCCAAAATAATCGAGGTGCCTTTCCCATGAAGATCCATCCCAGAAGAAAATAGATAAATTAGTTCCGGCCATCCAGATATTATTAGATGATGTACCATATATCCCATAGAAGCTTTCACTATAGATCGAGTGGTCAAAAAATCCTATATCGTAAGCTGTCCAAGTAGTGCCATCCCAATGCATAACTTTCGCTAACTCACCAACAGCCCAGACATCATCCGCCGAAGAACCCCAAATATCCATCACAGCGGTCCACGCATAATTAAAAGTAGGCGTTGGAACAAAGCTCCACGTCGATCCATCCCAATGCAGAAGTCCGCCATCGATAGCACCACCTGCCCAATAGTCATCAGGGCCGGAACCCCACACGGCAAATAAATCACTACCTGACACCTCGCTGGGCACATCGAAAGCTGTCCAGTCATCACCATCCCAGTGGTACATGGGATAATAATCATCGCCAACTACCCAGATATCATCCGCAGAAGTCCCCCATATCGCCCTGCCGCCTTTATCAAGCTCCGCGATTTGCCAGATAGGTTCTTCCGACTTGATCGGACCATCACAACTGCTCATGCAGATCAGCACAAGTGATATGCACAGTACCTTCAGTATATTCTTCGTCGTCATTATTTCCTCCCGAGAAACTTTTGTTCTCCTCTTGAATGATAATCAATGAATATGGATTACATACTTTTTCTATATAAGTAAGAAGGTTTGAGGATATTTTCATTATACAACTTGTATCTGTAGATACAATAGATATTATAGACAGAATAGAGTGAATTGAGAACAACTCTTAATCAGCAAATTCGTGGCTAATATGAGTCGCCCTTCCTCCACTTGGTCTATTGCAGCTATCGGGTTTGACTAAATCATGTCAATAACCGTAGCATAAAACGCACAGGCACCCAAAATCTGATTAACCAGACATTTTTCATTACGCATATGGGCAAGTTTGTGCTCCCCGGGTCCAAAACCGATCGTTGGAATACCTAAATTGATAAGCGCCACCGCGTTGGTACTGAAATCCCAGTAATCAAACTTTTCTGGGGTGTGTCCGAACACTTTAGCATACGCTTTGATGAATGTTTTTGAGAGGTGGTGGTCGAGACTGATCTCCCAGGCCGTGTGGAGGGGTTTGTAAGTTATTGCTTCGCCAGTCCAGGTTTTTCTGTGGACGGTATCGATCTCCCATGTTGCATTTTTACCTGCGATGATCTTCTTAACTTCATCCTGTATAGTTTGTTCTGTCTCGCCCATGATCATTCTGCGGTCTAGGTAAATCTCACATTCCGAGGGTACAGCGTTTAGAGATACACCTGTGCTGGAAATGCGTGAAAGGACAAGTGAGCCTCTTCTACCAGTATTTTTCATGAGTTCCAGATTGGTTTGTTTGACCCTTTTAATGATTTCAGCCATTTCATAAATGGCGTTTACCCCTTTTTCTGGTGCTGAACCATGGGCTGAGACCCCCTTTGTCTTGATGATCATCTGGGCTTTGCCTTTATGGCCGGTAGTAATTTGATTGCTTGATGGTTCACAGATAACCGCATAGTCTGGCTTGAGGTTGTATTCTTCAAGCATATGTTTGAGGCCTTCTCCGTCGCAATCCTCTTCAAGCACCGAGCACGAAACGTATACTGTCTTTCCGGAAATCACCCCTAAATTTTTCGCGATCGCCGGGGCATAAACTGATGCGGCAATACCGGATTTCATATCGACGGAACCGCGGCCGCAGAGAAAACCGTCAATTATTTCACCGCTAAACGAGGGCACATCCCAGAGATCTTCATCATACACTTTCACTGTATCGGTGTGGGATTCAAACAGAACTACCTTTTCTCCAACCCCAATTCTCCCAAGCACATTTCCAAAGCGGTCGATCCTAACCTCGTCATAGCCCAAAGCTTTCATTTTTAAAGCGATGGCCTTTGCAACCTGCTCCTCCTGTCCAGAAAAACTTTTAATGCGGACCAATTTCTGCGCAAATGCCACCAGATCGCTGGCTACGTCTCTTCCATTTATCACCAAATCAACCAAAATCATTCTCCTGCGGATAAAGCCATAGAAAAACCCGCTTTTTTTCTGACAGCACTGGATTATAGTCCATGTTTGGGAAGGAAAGACGCAGCATAAAGCCTGGTGGATATGCTGGCAGCCTTAGAGGAGGTCAGTGATATTTTTAGAAGTTAAAAAACAGGCTTACTTGAAATTAACTCAATATATATGTATCAAATTCTCCCCGGGATTTGCGGAAGAAACATATTGTAATTAATCTGGCCATAGATCATGGACGGAATAACAAATCCTCGACCGCAATTAACAGGATTTGGTCTTTTTAGTTGCAGTTTGCTTCAATTAATCGTCTACTGGTGAACCGCGAAAAATGCGTCGAAAGAAATCGATAATCGATTGATAGAAGGTAACCATGAAGTTTTCAGAAGCTGCTTTTTCAATGATATATACTTCACCAGCGCTGAAAGGGCTGTCAAAGTAATTACCGTCAAGATCCTCGATATTGTCGTTGTCAATCACATTTAGTTGGATGGTTCCGTCGCCAGTGCCGGTATTTACCGTGACGGTGTACGTATCCCCGGAACCGCTCATAGATGTGATTGAAGCGCCGCTCACCCCGGTGGTGGTCAAGGAAAAGCTGGATATGTCCACATCGATAACTGCAGCGGAGAAGGTGACGGTGAAGTCTACACTGTCCGCGCTGGCGGGATTGGCATTTGCAAGAGTGACCGCGGTCACTGTCAGAGCAGTCTTTTCAATACTATATGCTTCGCTGCTGCTGAAAGGGCTGTCAAAGTAATTACCAGCAATATCTTCGATATTGTCGTTATCAATCACATTTAGTTGGATGGTTCCAGAACCAGAGCCGGTATTTACCGTGATGGTGTACGTTTCCCCGGATCCGCTCACAGACGTGACTGAAGCGCCGCTCACCCCTGTGGTGGTTAGGGAAAAGTTAGATATATCCACATCGATAACGGAAGCGGAGAAAGTGACGGTGAAAGTTATACTGTCCGCGCTGGAGGGGTTGGCATCTGCGAGGGTGACTGCGCTCACTGTGGGGGTAGTTTTAATAATGGTATATACTTCCCCGGAGCTGAAGGGGCTGTCAAAGTAATTGCCGTTTATATCTTCGATATTGTCGTTATCAAGCACGTTCAGTTGGATGGTTCCGTCGCCAGTGCCAGTGTTTACCGTGACGGTATAAGTACTTCCAGAGCCGCTCATAGATGTGACTGAAGCACCGCTTACCCCTGTGGTGGTTAGGGAAAAGTTAGATATATCCACATCGATAACGGAGGCGGAGAAAGTGACGGTGAAAGCTACGCTGTCCGCACTGGTGGGGTTGGCATCTGCGAGGGTGACGGAGGTGACTGTGAGAGAAGCACTGTTTGACTTTAATGTGGTAGTTTGAACCTCATCTGCTGCGTATTGGGGCAAAGCTAATACGTCAGTAGTAGAAATTAGTATGGTGACTATTATTAACATCAGGCTAATAAGTTGTGATTGTTTGAAATGAAGTTTCATGGGTTATCTCCAGCAATAATACGATATAGGGGTAATATTTCAAGTAATTATTGTTATTTTTTTATCAGAAAAAGTATAACACTCAAAGGAAAAAAGTAAACGCTGTTGTTCATGTCAAGCCCCAAAATTTAGTACCACTCATAAGTAGACACTTTCAAGGGCGGTTGGAGAATTGTAAATCTTAAAATCTAAGTCACCTTTATTGTTTTATATGCAATCCCTGTGGACACAATATTGACAATGTATTCCTTGCCTGTGGAACAAGATATTAAGATTTTCTTGTAGTGCGTCAGGACGGGCGAGCTTTGTCAGCACCTCAAGATGTAGGAATTGCTATAAAACCCCCGTTTTTTTTCTCAATCTATAAGAAATTTTATTAACGGAGTCTGCTTATTTTGTATATACCACTTCGACCATTCTTTCGTGAGGGGTGAAGTCTGCCCCATACATTCTCACTTTTTCAAAATAACCATCTGCGTTTTGGCAATTTTCATCCAGCTGTTCCGCAATATGTGACCAGGAAAGATCCCTCCGATGCCTTTTCCACGCTTGTTCCAGGGCATCCCCGATACATCCTGCACCCGCTGTGTAGATGCCAAGGTTCATGCGCCAGAGGTCATCATAGGTCAGTACCTCTCTGGGTTCTTTTCGGGTGATATTGGAGATTATCTGGTAGGTCTGGTTGCATCCTGCTTTTAGGGTTTTTGCCAGCAAGTCAAATTCCATCGAGGTGCCAATTCGTTTCATGCTTTGACCAATCAGGTAATCCTTGTGAAATTTTCCTAACTGTGCGTATCCAGCATTACATTGGTTTTCATCTAAATTCAATAGGCATAACTCCTGAAAGTACTCTGGATTCCATAATAAAAGTTGATCCATGCCATTTTCTGTAATATGGCCAAAACCGTACTCACCCGGATTCACCGTATCCCGCCAAAATTGAGACTCCTGACCAATAAGACCTTTTAATACTTTTGGAGGAATACCATTTTCCCTGCTGGCGTTCAAAATTTGGCTGTTAAACATATTTTGGATGTTGGTTACTTGATCTTTCGCTTCCCGCATGCCGCATGGGCTGGCGGCCAAGTTTCCCATCAAGCCGCCGTCTGAGCAGCTGCTGGCATCAACGATTCCCATCCAGATCAGTTTTCCTGCCAAAATATAGTAATTTGTCTCAGTGAACAAGTCCTGTGATGAAAGCGGCACGTCATACAGAGTCGAATTATTATTTAAAGTCGGGAATATTTCCCATTCATAGACACATCCGTTTAGCTGCCCTTTCCAATTGTCAGTAATGATGTCCAGGTGATATTCTTTTTTATCTTCTAAAAATATATTACGGTAAATGATTTCTTTGGGTTCTGAAGTTATGCCATTTGAGTATTCCCCCCAGTATTCAATTACTGCTCCTTTTTCATCCGTTAAGGGCAGCTTGTACGTGCAATTTGTCGGAACGCAGTTGAGTTCTAAAGTGCCATCATCGATATAGATTTTCTCCAATTTGACGATATCAGAATTCTGTGGAATTGAAAATTGCGAATGGATCATTATCAATGGCTGTTCCTCACATATGCCGTTGAGCGGGCAATTCACAATACCTGGTTCTAAAGCAATGATGGTTGTTTTATCGTATATGTCCATTTGAACAGGGAAAGTGCCGCTGCGGTGGAGGTAGAGCCCGGAACATTCTTTAGTATTATTTCCTTGATATGGATAGCACATCTGTGCCTTTTTCCATTCATCATGGATCTCCTTGCCGCATGCGATCAGGATATCTTCTGCGTTTGGCTCATTCTCTGAATACGTACGAAAACCGCAAACTAAGGAATTGTTCTCCCATTTATATAACCCCCATTCATGAATAAAAACGACTTGAGTTTTACTCTCTTGATCATCAAACAAAAAACGTAAATTATTATCAATATTTTGAAAATGAAGCATCCCGGGAAAAAGACTCATACACAGAAGAATATTCGGCAAGATTCGATTAATTAAAGAGAACTGAAAACTCTTCCGTTTCTTATTCAAAAGTAGAACTATCCCGGGAGATTTGTTTCGTTCCATTTATGATTTCTGAATCAGGAGCTTCAAAATCTGAAGCTCCTGATTGCCTTACACGATTATTTTGCTTTATGGATCACGATCGATCCGCCACCCAAAGCAGTGGCAGGTTCAGCGTCATCCACTTCGCCCATCTGGTTGTCGTACACCATTGCATCTGTGTCCCGATCCCAGATCTTGATGCGGAAGCGGTCAATACCGTCTCCACCCTGCAGGTCACCGTCGTTGCAGCTCAGCATGAATCTGTAATTACCTTCGCCGTTGATGGTGCCCTCTCCCTTGAACATGGCTTTCTTGCCTGCTACTACCAGCCAGTCATAGGAACTAGACTTGAACTTCAGGTTAGCCATTCTGAAGTGGAACTCGGTCACGCCGGTTGGCACGTCTGCGCCTTTCTTATACTTCGAGACAAAGCCGAAGGTGGCTTTGCCTGTCAGTGAACCGTCTGGTGCGTAAGCGCCTGCTGGTGAGTTGATCCACCCGCCGCCTGTCACAAATCCACCTTCTGGATCATAGATGACCAGGTACTGATAATCTTCCACTGCCTCGTAACTTGAAGCAAAAGCCATCTCGATGTCGTCTTCGCTGCTGTCCCAGCCGCCATCATCGTCTTCTACTGTGGCTACGAGAGTGTACACGCCGGGCACGCTGTAGGCATAACTGCCCACTGTGGTACCGGAACCGTTCTCTTCGCTGACGAGGCCATCTGTGAAGCTGCCGTCGCCCCATTCCCAGGTCGATGTGTGGGTATCCAGCGTGCCTGCATCCGTGAAGGATGCGCTCGCTTCCACTGTCACGCCCACTTCGATTGGGTCAATTGGGGCGTTGACAGCGCCCACCTCTGGGTTTGCATTAGCGATGCTGGCGGTCGCGCTGGCGATTACCGGCTCGTTGACTCCATCGCTCACCGTCAGGGTCAGCGTAAATTCGCCGTCATCCTGGCAGGTAAAGCTGGTGTTCACTGCAGTCGGGTCACCAAAAGCGCATTCGCCTTCATCTATCTCGTAACTCCAGGCAAATGTCAACTCGTCGCCTTCTGCGTCGTTCACGTAAGGTGCGAGGTTCAGCGTGCTGCCTTCCACGCCGCTCAGCGGGTCAAGGACTACGTCTGGTGCCAGGTTCAGCACTGTCACTGCTGCACTGTCGCCCACCGGCGCGTTGATACCGTCACTCACTTCCAGTGTGACTGTGTATTCGCCAAGCAGTGTGCAGGTGAAGGTTGTCTCTGCGGCATTGGGATCGCCAAAGCTGCAGTTGCCCTCATCTGGTGCGTATGTCCACGCGTAGGTCAGCGGGTCGCCTTCTGCGTCGCTTACCACGGGTGTTAGCGTGATCGGGTTGTTCTCGTTGGTTTCGTATGGCCCGCCTGCGTCAACTGCAGGAGCTTCGTTTGCGTACCATCCCACCTCAGAGTAATCCCCATCGTAATCCCATTCATCGTTTGCCCATCCACCGTATCCGGAAAGAATATCAACAGTGTTCTGCTCACTTGGAGTGTCTCCAGGAATTGAGAAATCTGCTGTCCATTTACCGTCCCCATCCGTGTCAACCCAACGTTCCACTTTCAACCATTCGTTGGATTGATCAAAAGCAACGACGTACACTTTGCTGTCCAAATTTGGTGAAGCAACTCCGCTAACGATGTCTGCTGCTATATCTACAGAGGTTATCTCAACGTGGGTTACCAGCAAGGTCTTAGTAATACCAGAACCGATAACTGTCACAACATGGCCAGGTTGTAGATCATACAACCCGCTCAAGTCGAAAAATGCGACAGGCATCGAACCTCCCCAAGGGGCAGGTGCTACGGTCATCGTTTCTGTGTATATGTAATCATTTTCCAGATCAAAGTCATTATCCAACCACATGGTCACTTCCGTATCCATTGGCCAATCGAGAGCAACCACATCATCATTGTCAATCACGGCCGCAACCCATGGTTCTATCGGAGTTTCCTCAGCATACCACTTTACCTCGGTGTAGTCTCCATCATCATCCCATACATCATCCGCATACCCACTGTAGCCGTGTACGATATCAACAACACCAGTGAAATCTGCTATCCATATACCGTCCTCATCTGAGTTAACTATGACTCCTGTTAGCCATTTACCGGATTCATCTGCCACACCAACACGCACTTCAATGGATTTAGATGCGATTCCGCTGACGGTGTCTGCCGCTATATCCACAGAGGTTATTTCAATGTATGTTACCTCATGTGTTTTTGTTATACCGGAACCGCTGACCGTTACAAATTGACCGGTTTGCAGATCATGCAACCCGCTCAAGTCGAAAGTTGCGATAGGCATCCCCCAAGGGGCAGGTGTCATGGTCATTGTATCTGAGTATATGAACCCATTTCCTATATCGTTGTCATTATCCAACCACATGGTCACTTCCGTACCCATTGGCCAGCAGAGAGCGATTACATCATCAATGTCAATCACGGGTGCAACCCATGGTTCTAACGGAGAATCCTCAGCGTACCACCACACTTCACTGTAATCCCCATCGTCATCCCGCGCATCGTTCGCCCATCCTTCATAGCCGAAAGAAATATCAACAGTGTTCTGCTCACTTGGAGTGTCTCCAGGAACCGAGAAATCTGCTGTCCAGTAACCGTCCCCATCCGTGTCAATCCAGCGTTCTCCCACTTGTATGCCAGATTCATCAATCGCACTTACTAATACTTTACTGTTTAGATTGGGTGACGTAACTCCGCTGATGCTATCTGCTTCCATATCCACAGAGGTTATCTCAACGTGGGTTACCAGCAAGCTCTTGGTCACATCAGCACCGCTGACTGTTACAACCTGACCAGGTTGCAGATCATACAACCCACTCAAGTCAAAGATTGCGGTGGGCATCGGTCCCCAGGGAGCAGGTGTTGTGGTCATCGTTTCTGAGTATATGAACCCATTATCTAGATCGTTGTCATTATCCAACCACATGGTAAGTTCCGCGCCCATTGGCCAACTGAGAGCAACCACATCATCATTGTCAATCACGGCTGCAACCCATGGTGGTTCTGTTTGATCAACGCTTGTAGAATCGTAGTCATCGTCGAATAACATAGCTTTTGGATAAAATCCCTCATGCAAATCAACGCTTATTGTGCCAAAATTAGCTATCCAGTTTCCACTTGAGTCAGCTTGCACATCCATTTCGTGGTATTGGTCATTTGATTCGTCATACACATTTACATTTAACAATGCATTCACTGGTGCGGTGCCCTTCACAACATCCAGATCCATATTGAACACATTCAGAGTGATGTTTTCCAATGTGAGCTCTTTTACTAAACCACTTGTGTCATCGCTCACTCGTATGAACGTGCCTGGCTGAAGGTAAAAACCGTGTTCGTGTCCTTCAAACCAACAAACTCTTCCGTATCCGTCAGTTGGGACGGATTTAGTTATTAATGGGCTGCCGCCAACATCGTAGATCTCAATAGTTGCTGATGAGTTTGGTGTAAAGTGATCCACTTGAATAAAATGGTAGGTCAGATTCCCTTGAATGCTGGGCGGTTGAGGTAGTTCAGCGCTTGTGGCATCGCCGTCAATGTCGAACAACATGGCTTGCGGATTCAATCCCTCATACAAGTCAACGCTTATTGTGCCAAAATCGGCTGTCCAGTTTCCACTTGAGTCAGCTTGCACATCCATGCCGTAGCCCTGGTTTATTGAGTGATCATGTACATTCACAAACAACCATGCATCCTCTGGTGCGGTGCCTTGTACCAGATCATTTTCAATGTCAAATACATCCACACTAATATTTTCCAATGTGAGCTCTTTCACCAACCCGCTCGTATCATCGCTCGCCCTAATAAACGTGCCTGGCTGCAGGTTGATACCTTCTTGTCTATTGAACCAACCACGTCCGTTCCAGTCAGTTAGGACGATTTTAGTTAATAATGGGCTGCCGCCAGCATCATAGATCTCAATAGTTGCTGATGAGTTTGGTGTAAAGCGATCCACTTGGATCCAATCGTGGGTCAGATTTCCTTGAACGCTGGGTGGATCAGGTAATTGAGCAAGCGTGGCATCGCCGTCAATGTCGAATAATAAGGCAGTTGGAACCATACCATTATTTAAGTCAACAGGCTCAGTTTCAGCGCCAAAATCAGCTGTCCAGTCTCCGCCTATGGCTTCCACATACATGTGATACCAATGGTTAATTGATTCGTCATACACTTCCACATTCACCCATGCACCCGCTGGTGCGGTGCCCTGCACTTGATCGTTTTCAATGTCAAATACATCCAGACTAATATTTTCCAATGTGAGCTCTTTCACCAACCCGCTCGTATCATCGCTCGCCTGTATAAACACGCCTGGCTGCAGGTTAACACCTTCTTGCCCATCGAACGAACCATAGCCGTTATTGTCAATTGGGAATGTTCCAGGTTGATCTAATAATGAGCTGCCGCCCTCAGATTCGTAGATCTCAATAGTTGCCGATGAGTTTGGTGTAAAGTTATTCACTTGGATCCAATTGCCTGTCAGGCTTCCCTGAACGCTAGGTGGATCAGGCAGGTTGGCAACCGTAGCGTTGCCCTCCAAGTCGAACAACATGGCTTCTGGATTAAATCCCTCATGCAAGTTAACGCCTATTGTGCCAAAATTAGCTGTCCAACTTTCATCTGATTCGGCCAACACATCCATTTCGTGGTATTGGTTATTCGAGTCGTCATACACATGTACATTCACCAATCTACCCGCTGGCGCGGTGCCTTGTACCAGATCATCTTCAATGTCAAATACATCCAGACTGATGTCTTCCAGTGTGAGTTCTTTTACAAGATCACTTACGCTGTCGCTTACCTCTATGACCATAAATGGCTGAAGGTTTACGCCATGTTCATGTCCTTCAATCCAAAGATCCCCGCTCCCGTCAGTTGGGACGGTTTTAGTTAATAATGGGTTATCGTCAGCATCGTAGATATCTATAGTTACGGAGGAGTTTGGTGTGAAACTATTCGCCCGAATCCAGTTGGAGGTCAGATTTCCATGAACGCCGGGTGGGTCGTAATCAGCAACCGTGGCATCGTCCTCCAAGTCGAATAACATGGCTTGTGAATTCATTTCCTCATATAAGTCAACGCCTATTGACCTAAAATCAGCCGTCCAGTTTCCGCCTATGGCTTGCACATCCATGTTGTACCACTGGGTTGTCGAATTGTCATGCACATGGACATTCAACCATCTACCATCTGGCGCGGTGCCCTTCACCACGTCCAGTTCCACATCGAATACATTCACACTTATATCTTCTAGAGTGAGCTCTTTGAATATGCTACCTTGCGTCGCAGTGATAGTAGTGCCCACCACAAGGTCGATGTCTATTTCACCTCTATTATTTAACCAACCAGTACCATTTTCGTCGGTTGTCACGCTGAAGAGAGATCCATCAATGTCAATGCTGACATCTGTAAGTGCTGCGAAGTTCTGCACCCTAACCCAATTGTAGGTCAAATTTCCTTGAAGAGTAGAAACGTCCGCTTTAACATTTCCGAATGTCGCTAAGATTGAAACTAAAATAATTGAAAAGCTCAGAGCTATCCTGATGCATTTCCGGCCAAACACATTTTTTGTAAACATTGCTTTCCTCCACTTATATATATGTTTTATTGTTTTTGACCGCGCTGATCAAGAATTTTCATGAAAGAACAGCGCGCTATAACGAGTGGATCTGCTTTTTAGAATACCATCAGCAAACCGTCGTTTGGGCCGGTTTCGCTATTAGCTCCCCAACATTTTTTAGCGACCAAATATGTTTGCTGGTTCATCGCCTCCCATTATTCGTTTCCCACTTAATTCCCTTTTATTTGCCCGCCGCACCTCCTGTATTTTCCCAATGTTCTTGAATGAATAACAACTAAGAAACGATTATCGGTTGTAGTGTTTTTCACTCACTTTAAATAATGTGAAGTTAAATTTATTATACAGAAAAAAAATTAAAAATCAATACTTAATTACACATAGATCGGTTTTCATATATCACATAAATCACCTGTCTTGTGTTGTGTGCAATCCCGGGAGATTTGTTTCGTTCCATTTATGATTTCTGAATCAGGAGCTTCAAAATCTGAAGCTCCTGATTGCCTTACACGATTATTTTGCTTTATGGATCACGATCGATCCGCCGCCCAAAGCAGTGGCGGGTTCAGCGTCATCCACTTCGCCCATCTGGTTGTCGTACACCATTGCATCTGTGTCCCGATCCCAGATCTTGATGCGGAAGCGGTCAATGCCGTCTCCACCTTTCAGGTCACCGTCGTTGCAGCTCAGCATGAATCTGTAATTACCTTCGCCGTTGATGGTGCCCTCTCCCTTGAACATGGCTTTCTTTCCTGCTACTACCAGCCAGTCATAGGAACTAGACTTGAACTTCAGGTTTGCCATTCTGAAGTGGAACTCGGTCACGCCGGTTGGCACGTCTGCGCCTTTCTTATACTTCGAGACAAAACCGAAGGTGGCTTTGCCTGTCAGTGAACCGTCTGGTGCGTAAGCGCCTGCTGGTGAGTTGATCCATCCACCGCCTGTCACGAATCCTCCGCTGGGATCATAAATGACCAGGTACTGGTAAGTCTCCTCGTCCCAGCCGCCATCATCGTCTTCTACTGCGGCTATGAGAGTGTACACGCCGGGCACGCTGTAGGCATAACTGCCCACTGAGGTGCCGGAGCCGTTCTCTTCGCTGACGAGGCCATCTGTGAAGCTGCCGTCGCCCCATTCCCAGGTCGATGTGTGGGTATCCAGCGTGCCTGCATCCGTGAAGGATGCGCTCGCTTCCACTGTCACGCCCACTTCGATTGGGTCAATTGGGGCGTTGACAGCGCCCACCTCTGGGTTTGCATTAGCGATGCTGGCGGTCGCGCTGGCGATTACCGGCTCGTTGACTCCATCGCTCACCGTCAGGGTCAGCGTAAATTCGCCGTCATCCTGGCAGGTAAAGCTGGTGTTCACTGCAGTCGGGTCACCAAAAGCGCATTCGCCTTCATCTATCTCGTAACTCCAGGCAAATGTCAACTCGTCGCCTTCTGCGTCGCTTACCACGGGTGTTAGCGTGATCGGGTTGTTCTCATTAGTTTCGTATGGCCCGCCTGCGTCAACTGCAGGCGCTTCGTTTGCGTACCACCATACTTCAGTGTAGTCTCCATCATCATCCATCTCATCAACTACATTGCCGCCAGTTCCAGGGATGATGTCAAGCAAATCGCCAACGTAAGCAGACCAGTAGCCTGTAAGACCATCTGAGCCAACTTTAAAATCAACTCCAGATGAGAATACTCGGATTTTTCTATCGACGTCTGCATAACCGCTGACCGTATCTGTATCAATATCAACATCGGTAACTTCCAGATAAGTCACAACCAAAGTCTTGCTAATCGGTTCTTCGTCAACCAAGCCGCTAACTACTACAACATCATCGGCAGCCAAATCATGGATTCCATCCAATTCAAAGTATGCAATCGGCCAACCCCATGGAGCTTCGTAAATGGTCTCAGTAGCGGTGTGGTCGCAGATGCCATCAGGTGCGGGACCATAGTCAAGACATAGATCTACTGTTTCACCCATTGGCCAGAAAGCTGCGAAGACCTGTTCACGATCAGTTATGGCTACAATGAATGGTTGTCGTGGTTCTTCTGGCAGTTCCGCGACCGTAGCATCTTTGTCGTCGTCAGCGAACATAGCTTGTGCACACATGTCCTCATGCAGATCAATGCCAAAATCAGCTATCCAGTTTCCATCTAGGTCGGCCTGCACATCCATGCCATAGCCTTCATCCAACAATTCGTCATGCACATTCACGAACAACCATGCGTCCGCAGGTGCAGTGCCTTTAATTAGCTCCGTTTCTACATTGAACTCATACAGACTGATGTCTTCCAGTGTGAGCTCTTTGACAATATCTCCTTGTGTTGCAGTGATAATAGTGCCCACAACCAGGTCGATACCTGTTTCTTCGCCATTTAACCAACCATTACCATCCCCATCGGTTGTCACGCTGAAGGGAGACCCATCGATGTCAATGCTGACTTCTGCATCCGCCGCGAATCTCTCCAGTCCAACCCAATTATGTGTCAGATTCCCTTGAATGCTGGGCGGTTCTGGTGGTTCTGGCAGTTCCGCGACCGTAGCGTCTTTGTCGTCGTCAACGAACATAGCTTGTGCACACATGTCCTCATGCAGATCAATGCCAAAATCAGCCGTCCAGTTTCCATCTAGGTCGGCCTGCACATCCAAGCCATAGCCTTCATCCAACAATTCGTCATGCACATTCACGAACAACCATGCTTCCGCAGGTGCAGTGCCTTTAATTAGCTCCGTTTCTACATTGAACTCATACAGACTGATGTCTTCCAGCGTGAGTTCTTTGACAATATCTCCTTGTGTTGCAGTGATAATAGTGTCCACAACTAGGTCGATACCTGTTTCTTCGCCATCTAACCAACCATTACCATCCCCATCGGTTGTCACGCTGAAGAGAGTTCCATCAATGTCAATGCTGACTTGTGTATCCGCTGCGAATCTCTCCAGACCAACCCAATTGTGTGTCAGATTCCCTTGAATGCTGGGCAGTTCTGGTGGTTCTGTGTATTCTAACTCCGCGCTTGTCTCGTCCCTGTCAGCGTCGTAAATTCTTGCTGCTGGCCACATTTCTTCTGTGAGGTCCTCACTGAAGATTACCAACCAATTCCCCTCTGGATCAGCCGTGACCATCATATGGTATTCTGTTCCGTTATACACACTGACTTCGATCTCTTGACCCGGGTCTGCTGTCCCTGCAACCAGGTTAAGACCAGGATCATACACATCCAGGGTGAGGTAGCTCATCTCCAACTCTTTCACCAGGTTGGTTGCCTCATCTCTGGCGGTGATGAAAGTGCCGGGATGCAGGTCTACGATATCCACGTTATCAAAGGTGGCATTTCCATGTTCATTTGTACCGAGTATTTCTGTGTGTTGATGCTCACCTTCAAAGGAATCATAAATATCTAGAGTGACTGTATCAAAAGGTGAGAATTGGAAAACACCGATTCCCTTATGGATCAGTGACGCTTCTATATGGGTATTTTCAAAGCCCCAGTTGTAGCGTGTATGGCTGGAGCTTTCCGGGTTGTCATTTTGCGCAGCTGCGCCCCATGTGCCATATGCGATATCAGCGATGCTAGAGAAATCTGCTGACCAAGTTCCATCAACTTCGCTCGCAGTTACCACAATTTCGTGGTTGGATGGATTTTCAAACCATACCATCACATCCGTTCCCGGTACCGCTGTGCCGCTGATCACTTCTGTATCTACATTGATGGACGTGATTTCCTGGCTTTGTACCACATGTGTTTCTGTTATTTCCCCATCGAAAAATGTGATAATATGTCCCGGCTGCAGGTCCCAATCACCCCTAAACTCGAAGTTGATTGTGATGTTTTCCACATCTGTCTCATGTGCAACCTGAGAGTCTGAGTAATTTGCACCCTCTCCGTCGCTTATATTTAAGTCAACTGTAGTGCCAATCTCCCAATCCGAACCAGCGATCTGGTCGTGTTGTGGGTGTGCGATGATGTGTCTGTCGATTTCGCAAATATCACCAATGCCATTCCCATCACTGTCGATTTGGTCGGGGTTGAAATCAAAGACACAATTGTCACATACATCACCAACTTCATCCGCATCCTGATCCTCTTGTTCAGGATTATAAGTATTTGGACAATTATCGAGGTCGTTAAATATTCCATCTCCATCATCATCAGGTGGTGGTTCTTTGTATTCAGCGCTGGTTATGTCGCCATCCGCATCATCTAATGTAACCTGATTGTCCAGCATGTTTTCAACTATATCAAACCCAACGCTGGCAAAATCAGCAGACCATACTCCCGATGAATCGGTTTCGATGTCCTCGAAACCAAAATATAAGGGTTCTAAACTTACACCGACATCTACAATAGATCCGAGCGGCGCGGTTCCCTCAGCGTAATCAGTTACAGGATTCAGAATATCAAAAGTGATATCGCTTAATTCCAACATCTTTTCGATGCCTGTATAGTCACCTGTCGCGGATATATACATGCCAGGAAGAAGGTTTATCCCAATTTCTTCTGGCTCCATCTTTCCGGTGCCTCGCTCATCCACGGTAACAGTGAAGGTGGAAATTAAGCCGCCATTCTCAGGATCGTAAAGTTTGACTGTCACAGTTGGATCGAGATTAAAACGATAGACATTGATCCAATCCCCTGAGACAGAGGCTTCAATCATAGGTAATAAAGCCATGGTAATATCACCATCCGCATCAAAAATTCGTGCAGATGGCACCATGCCAAATATGATGGTGGTTTCGGCAGCACCAAAATCCGCTGTCCAGTTCCCATCCAAATCTGCGGTTACATCGAGTTTGGGAACATCTGCTGAAAGTTCTACGTTTACTATTGAGTTGGCTGGTGCCGTTCCACTTACCAGATCGTTTTCAATATCAAACACACTCAAGCGCAGATCTTCAACAACAAGATTCTTGGTAATTTCTGTTGTGTCATCAATGGCTGTCAGGAGCATTCCTGGAGAAACCTCGAACCATACATACTCTCCATATCCTTCACTATCCGTCACAATCGATTCCTCTAGTAAGACAGCACCTCCCGGAGATGCGTATGCGACCAGGGTTATAGTGGCGCTTGGAGTGAATTCTCGGAATGACAAAAAATGATAGTGAGATGCTTCAATTATTGGGTTAATCTCTTGTGCCTGAACAACGCCCTGCGGTTGCACGATGAAAAAACAAGAGAGCATCAGCGCGGCAACTTGCAGGACCGCCCAGGCTTTGTTTTTACTTAAAGCCCACATAGCAATCCTTCCTTTTTTTGTTACTCATTTATGGTTTGTGACCGCGCTGGATAAAATATTTGTCCCTGAAGAAACAGCGCACTGCAATGAATAGACCTGCTGCCTTGAATACCGTCAACAAACCGCCATTTGGACCGGTTTCGCTACTAGCTCCCCAGCAATTTTCAGCGACCAAATACAACTGCTGGTTCATCGCCTCCCATTATTCGTTTCTGTCCCTCTTTTTATGCCCTCCGCACCTCCTCTCTTTTCGCAATGTTCTTAAAAACACAACCGCCAAGACATAATTGGCGGTTAATAATGTTATTCACGCATGAGTGTTCTTAGTTTCTGAAAAAGACTCCGCTTATTTTGACTAACGTGAAGGTATATTTATTATACAGAAAATAAACAAGAAATCAAAACATAATCGTACATAAAATAGATTTTCAAACATCACATATATTGCCTTTTCCTATTTTATGTGTAATACCTGTGGAAAATTAGTATTTGTCTATGGAGCCTAAAGTTGCAGGTGCATTTTTTGACGGGGACATCCCACTCGGCTATACTTAGAAAAATAATTAATTTACTAACGAGGAGTTTTATTAATGGTGAAAGGAACACCCTTCAAACTTACCTACGCGACGATGTTTAATCCCCCGGAAGAACTGCACACCCGCTTTGAGGATGCGCTCGCCCATGTGAAAGCCAATTTAGGTAAAGAATATAGTATGTTCATTGATGGGAAAGAAAAACAGGCGGAAGAAACATTTAAAGACCACAGCCCAATCAACACAAATATGGTGCTGGGTATATTCCAGAAAGGGGATGCTCGCGATGCGAATGCGGCAGTATCCGCGGCGAAAAAAGCTTTTCCTGCCTGGAGCGCCCTTCCCTGGAAAGATCGCTTGGCCCTGCTGCGGAAGGCAGCGGATGTCATTGATGAACGTGTTTTTGAATTTGCGGCGGTGATCACTCTTGAAGTAGGCAAGAACCGCATGGAAGCATTGGGCGACGCCGCGGAGGCGGCAGACCTGATTCGTTATGCCTGCGGCCAGATCGAAGCGAACGACGGCTTTATCAAGAAGATGGGCAACGATCCTCTTCAGGGATATAAAGCGACCAATTATTCTGTTCTGCGCCCATATGGTGTGTGGCTGATTATCAGCCCGTTCAATTTTCCCGCTGCGCTGACCGGCGGGCCAGCTGGCGCAGCGTTAGCAGCAGGGAATACGATCATGATCAAACCCGCTTCAGATACTCCCTGGACATCGCGCTTGTTAGCAGAATGTTTCCGCGACGCAGGTCTGCCTGCCGGGGTTTTCAATTATGTGACAGGACCCGGAAGCACATTGGGTCAGGCGTTGATCGATAACCCGGATGTGGACGGGGTCACGTTCACGGGTTCATTTGATGTTGGGATGGGTATCTACCGTTCATTTGCGAATGGCCCCTATGTGCGCCCCACCATTCTTGAATTGGGGGGCAAGAATCCGGCGATAGTATCTGCGAACGCGGATGTGGAAGATGCCGCAGTTGGGATCGTTCGTTCATCATTCGGATTGCAAGGGCAAAAATGCTCTGCTTGCTCACGTGTGTATATTGAGAAATCTGTCTATCAAAAAGTACTGTCCCGTATTATTGAATTAACCAATAAATTGGAAGTTGGTGATCCAACTGAACGCAGTGTTTATCTGGGTCCAGTTGTGAATAAATCCTCTTATCAGGACTATCAGGATTTTGTGACAGAGATCAGGGCTGCTGGCGGGCGTTTTCTTACTGGCGGCAGGGTACTTACCGATGGTGATCTGGAGAAAGGGTATTATTGCGCGCCAACCATTGTGGTTGACCTGCCATTAGAGCACCGCTTTTGGACGCAGGAGATGTTTTTACCGATTACGACTGTAACTCCTGTGGATAATCTTGAAGAAGCAATGGCGCATGCTGTGAATGTGAAATATGGACTGACTGCCGGTTTCTACGGGTCATTAGAAGAAGCAAAATGGTTCTTTGAGCATACTCAAGCGGGCGTCAATTACGCTAACAGGCCGCAGGGCGCGACCACGGGCGCATGGCCGGGTTTTCAACCCTTCGGTGGATGGAAGGGCTCCGGTTCCAGCGGAAAAAACGCGGGCGGATTGTACTATGTACAGCTCTACATGCATGAACAAATCCAAACCCTGATACAGAAAGAATAGCTATTTTTAGAAATTTATTGAATTTGAAAAATCAGGAAAATATTGGCAGCCAACCAAATGAGTGATCATTGGTTGGTTTGTTTACTGAAGAAAGTATACTTAGGTGAAAATGACTGTAAAACCTGTTGATATCCTAATCCATTATCCTTTACCAGAAGCGGTACTTGAAGCGCTTTCTGCTATCTCGCCGCGCGTACGCTTATCTTTCCACCCGGAGGATAGTTTGTCTGAGATTCCGGCGGATGTGATCGGAAAAGCGGAGATCCTTCTCACAGCAAAAGATATCCCTGACCCGGAAATTGCGCCTGAGCTGCGCTGGATACAGTTTTCCTATGCGGGCATTGACTTTATCGGGGGACATCCCCTGTTGGAACGGGAGGGGTTTAGAGCGACCACATTAAGCGGGGCGGCATCTCCTAAAGTAGCGGAATATGCATTAATGGCGCTGCTTTCGCTGGGGCACAAACTGCCTATGATGGTCCAGTATCAAGGGAAAAAGATCTGGCCGCCGGACCGCTGGAAACGATTTCAGCCGCTTGAACTGCGCGGAAGCACAGTGGGGTTGCTGGGCTATGGAAGCATCGCCCGTGAATTGGCTCGTCTGCTGCAGCCCTTTGGCGTGAAAATACTGGCGACAAAAAATGATCTTATGGATTTAGACGGGGATGGATATATTCCGAAAGGTACTGGAGATCCAAGCGGGGATTATTTTACCCGCCTATATCCTCCGCAGGCAGTACATTCTGTATTGAAAGCCAGTGATTTTGTGGTCATATGTGTACCGCTCACTGACGATACACGGAATCTGATCAGCAGCAGGGAGTTAGAAATAATGAAACCAACTGCTTATTTAGTGGCAATAGGACGCGGTGGACAGGTGGATGAAGATGCTCTGCTGCACGCGCTGCGCGAAAAACACATTGCCGGGGCAGTGTTGGATGTATTTAATACTGAACCACTTCCGCAGGAAAGCCAGCTTTGGGGAGCGCCTAATTTGGTGATCACGCCGCATATCGCGGGTGATACAGGACGTTATCATGACTTAGTGGCAGAGCTTTTTACTGAGAATTTACGCCGTTATTTAATGGATGAAGATTTGCTAAATAGGTACGACCCGAAAAAAGGATATTAGTAAATGTCAGATATTTGGCCGGATTGGATTAGGGGTGATATTCCCCGTATGGTTTCAGTGGATGTGGAGACGGCTGGACCTAACCCTGCTGATTATGCTCTGTTATCCATTGGCGCGTGCACGCTGGTTGACCCCCGTAAAGAGTTCTATGTTGAATTAAAGCCAATCACTATGAAAGCGGATCCACAGGCGAAAACGATCCACCACTTGGACTTATTGGAATTAGCAAGAACAGGAGAATTGCCTGCGCAGGCGATGCAGCTATTTTCTAACTGGTTGGATGAAGTGGTACTAACGGACAGCCATCCACTTTTTCTTGGATTTAATGCGCCGTTTGATTGGATGTTCGTCTGTGATTATTTTCACCGTTTCATAGGGCACAACCCATTTGGCCACTCGGCACTTGATGTCAAATCATTCTATATGGGGTTCGGCCGAGTCGAATGGAAAGGCACCAGCATGGAAAAAATCTCAACTACGCCTTTACGCCACAATGCGTTAGATGATGCGTGTGATCAGGCAAGGTTATTTAAGCGAATCGTAACGAGATCTGCTGTATAGTAGTTATATGGATCCAAAGATTGCGAGGTTGTCATGAATGATCAGAAAAAAAACAGGCAATTAGAGCAGATTATCCAGTCTGCACAGCGGTTGGGTATCGAACTGGATCAGGCAGAGGCACTGCAGTGGTTGACTGCTGTTGCTATGGCACAGGGGGAAGACGACATTTCAGTGGATATTAAAAGTGGTGTGTTTGGTCATAAAGTCACCATGCTCGATTTTAGTTCTGATGAATTGGCCCATTTCCGCCGTGTTGGTGAACTGGTTGGATTTGAAGATATTCCTGGAGAAGTGGAAACTGCTTTGGCGCTTTCTGGGTCAGCGGCGCAATCCAAGATCCAAAAATATCCGGGAGACGCGGATTTCTTTGAACGTATCAATATCCTTGCCCCTACTAAGGAGGATGCATGCGCCGTCCTGGCAAGAGTGATCAAGGATAAAGTACATTCTACGCTCAAAGGCCCTACTTACCAGATGATTGAAGTTAAATTTGGTTCTTATCTTAAAGATGTGATCATAAATGGGGAACGCATCGGAACTGGTGGGCCGATCTCATGGCGTCCTGCTGAAGTGCTGGCAGGTGAGAAAGTTGTCGAGAGCGAATCGGGAGAACCGATTAAGATAAGCTGGGAAAGCGCCAGCATGGATCCTGGATGGTGCAAGCTGGACTGGGTCGTTGCGGATACTGCCCATGGGCATCTAGTTAACGCCAGCAATATGCTGGATGTAACCTGGGAATCGCCGCAGGGAGATATTATCCCTTTGGATGGCTATTTAGATCCTTATTTTCAGGAAGTCTATCTGGAAGCGGAATCCATCCCATTATTCTCAAAATTGGCGAAGCACGTTTCCAGTGATGCGCTGGATGAATATGTGACTGCGCTGCAAAAAGAGGTTAAAAAATACATCACCAAGTCAATAAACTACGGAAAAGCTGCCCGCCGTATGTATAATATTTTCCGGCTCACCGGGGAGTATGAAGCGGCAGCATTCATCCGGGAACTGTTTGATGAACCATCCACGATTTTGTATCAGGTCTGGTCGCTGATCCGAACCATGGATGATTGTTGTGTTGAGGGAACCAGCATTACGATTGAACAATTATTAGACCATATGGACCAATTGATCATGAATGTGATTGAGGTGCTGGAAGGGGGTGAGGAAGCGGAAGTGGTGCGCCTTTTGCTGCGCTTAAGAGATATTCTCTCACGTGAAGAGACTGGCCATACGTTTTCCCCTCAGGCGGAAGCTGCCCGGGCTGAATTGATCAATATTGTCAATAACTTCTTCTATGAGAAATTGATTGCCGTCCCGATTATTCAGGGATATATGAACGAAATGGCAAAATAAACCAAACACAGTGGAAGCTGTAGTAAGTAAACCTGTTGCCTGGATGAACGGCTGGGCAGTTTATTTTAATCGCAAGGGAAATTCAATTGGAATGAGCTGTTTATCAGGGGTGAATCTTTAGGAAAATCTATGTAGGTAACTATTGGTTGTAATTAAAAAATAATTATTGCTATTCTATAGAATAGATAGCAATCCGTTGATTTTCACTTTCAAAAACTAAAGTCCAGTTTTCCGGGTGTGCAGTAAAATAATCTGGGAACGAATGATACTTAGAGTTTAAATAGAAACGATCTATAATGATTTTCCCGAATGTAATTTCATCGGCGCGTAAAAATTGGCCATCGGTATTGAGATATTTAAAGGTACCATCCCAGATTTTGCGTCCACAAAAATCATGGATATATATCGGCAAGATTCGATCAAAGGATATTTTCTTTTCTCGATCGATCCAAATTACTTCATCTGGACTGTTGTTTTCCGACAAATAATTACGAAGTTCTATGTAATGGTCAGCGCCATTGCGAATAAGTTTAGGATTGTTTATTATTAAGGAAATCCCTCGCAAACATGAAATTGAAAGCAAAACAACCAGCAGGATATTTATCAATGGATTAACGATGTAATCTTTTAATTTTATTTTTTGAGAAATTTTGATTAAATATTTCTCAACTGCCGCAACTCCCCCTATGATCAATGGGGGTAATATTGGGCTCCAATAGCGGAAAATGTGTAAGCGCAGCAGGACAGTATCTTCCCAGGAAAGAATAATGGGCAGCAGACCAAGAAATGTAAAAAAGCAATAAATTAATAAAATCCAAGATAAAAGAAAAACATGCGGCTTATCTTTCCTGATAGTTTGGATGATTAAATTAATAATGCCTACCACTCCGAGAATGGCTGCGCCTTCTCCTCCTCTTCTGCTGAGCAAAATTGGAAAGAATTTTATGATCCGCGCTGCATCTCTTTCAATATGCCCCATGGTTTCTCTGGGGTTAGCAGAAAGAAGCCGTACAAACGGGTTGTCATAATAAATTAGGCCAAAAAGGGCTTCAATTCCAAACATTAATAAAATGCCGGCACCAATGGGGATTAGATTGCGGTAGGAAATATTAAATACCCAGAAAAAGACAGGGATCAGCAAGATGAATATTATGAAGTATTCTTTAAATAGATAAGACCACCCAAACAAAAAGCCAGTTAGGAAAAATAACCAGTTATTCTTTCTTTTTATTGCCTGAGAAATTTCATTTTTATGCAAATCCTTAAATGATACAAGGATCGCAAAGCCAACTGTAATACAAGCCGTTGCCGGAATGTCAGGCAGTAAAATGCCGGATTCAAGTAAGACGCTTGGGATAAAAATTAACCAAAGTGCTGAAAAAAACCCTACACGGCGATTGAATAATCTGCTGCCTAGAAAATAGAGGCCGATTGAGAAAATAGTCATGCTTACCAGCGGCAGGCTGTAATAAGCAATTTCCGCATTTCCGAAAATCCGATAAAGAACAGCGACCGGAAGGATTAAACCAATTCGCAAACTCCAATGATTGGGCTGCTCAGGGAGATGGGGAAACTTGGTTGCAGTAAAGTAATACTCCAACGGATCACTAAGTATGGGTGGATTTAAAAAAAGTGCCTGCATGATGAGTGAAACGAGGAGAAGAAAGACAACATTTCGTAAATCCCATAAAGATGATTTATTCATATACTACATTATACAAAGAGATTGGTTGAAAGTTTCTTAGGATAGTGGTTTGTTGTTGTAAAGATCTTCGATCACATACTCCTCAAGATTGTTCATGTTTGCGGAAGATTCGCTGACTACCTTACCCATTACAGAGATGCCAGCGCGGTGGATAGAGTTGGGATCGCCACTGACCAGAGGGTGCCAATCGGGCAGAGGTTTGCCTTTCAAAATCAAGCGGTATGCGCAGGTTTCCGGCAGCCATGTCAGGTTTTCCACTTTAGAAGGTGTGATCTTAATGCAGGTTGGCATCGCGCTTTTTCTCTGATCGTATAGCTGGCAGGTGCAGGTCTCGAGGTCCAGGAAGCGGCAGGCAACGCTGGTCAGACGAACTTCCCTGCTGTCCTCATCTTCGATCTTATACAGGCAGCAAATTCCACATCCGTCGCACAAGGCTTCCCATTCTTCCAGGGACATTTCTGATAACGTCTTGTTTTTCCAAAAATCTTTCTCGATCGTCATCGTGATGCATGGCTGCTATGGTCTGCTGCAGTAGTGAGCATCTCCGCCAATTCTCTTGCGTGTTCAGCGTTGATAAAAATGTTTGTTTCGCTTGCGTAAAGTATCTTTTCATCCTCAGGGCCGTACTCCTGCACACACACGCAAATGTTGTCCTCGTATTCTTTATCTTTCTTGTCGAAATAAATTTCGATCTTCAGACTGCCGTTGAGCAATTTGATCGCCATCTCAACCTCCGAAAAGATTAAAAACCGTTTCTAATATCATAATGTATTTTCCTGCTTTCCGGACAATGTTTTTTAAGAAAAATGTCGCTCTTTTTATTGAGGTTTTTGATATTAAGAAAAAGGAACAGCAAATTACTTGCAATGATTGCAGAAACCATCAATCAATCAGCAGATTTTGGATAAGGAAAAAAAGATGTGTAATAAAGGGCGGTTTTTTCATGCCATGTCCTATAATATTGTGACATTAATAATGTACTATTATGTTGTAATTTTTTTAGAATGGAGTGATATGAGTCTTTTTATGAAATCGAGATTTCGCTTATTAATGAGTTTTGCATTGATGGCAGTTTTCTTTATCACCGCGTGTTCTGGATCAACTACAGAAGAATCGATTGGAACTGTCGAGGAATTGGAATTATTTGAAGCTGGCATAGGAATACTTGCTTTTGCCGCCCAGCCTGAAGGTGGAGATGCCTATGATATTTTTATGCTTGATCTGCCGAGCGGTGATGTTACCCGCATTACTGAAGATCTTTCAGCGGATATATCCCCTGCTTTACCCCAGGAGGGGGGATGGCTTATTTTTTCTTCAGACAGGGGGGGAACATATGATCTTTATGAAATGCTCTTACCTGCAGGTGACCCTCGGCCCCTCACGAAAATTGCGGCTGATGAAACTGAGCCCCGCGTCAGCCCGGATGGGAAGTTGATCGTTTACCAGACGGATGCTTATGGCGATTTTGATATCATGATATTGAATTTAGAGACATCAACTGAGATGCGCCTGACTGAGATGGACTCCCAGGAAACACAGGCAAACTGGTCTCCAGATGGCAGGAAGATCGCTTTCCTTTCCAACCAAGACGGTGATTTTGAGATATTCCTAATGAATTCAGATGGATCAGAGCAAACCCAGTTAACGCATAATGATACCTATGAGGCATCTCCTGTGTGGTCTCCAAACGGAGAACAGATCGTGTTTCTTTCCAGGCGTGGCAGCTATTTCCAACTGTATCAGCTGGATGTAATCACAGGTGATGAAAAGCAGTTAACAGATCTCTCCGCGACTGTTCACTCGCCGTCCTGGTCGCCAGACGGAAAGTATTTAGCATATATTCAGGAGGAAAGTACTGGCAGCCAGATCAATGTGCTTGAAATGGAAAGCGGGCGGTCTTTTCTGATTGCGGATGCGTTCAATAAATATGCTGGGTTGGTATGGATTAACCCCTAGTAAAATAAGCCGTGTGAACAGCACGGCTTATTTATTAAAACGGGGAGTAAATTAATGTGTACCTTTGCTGTTGATCGATCCTAAACCGCTGATGTTCTGGTACACATCCGGGTTTCCAAAATAGGATACAGAACCGACCCCTGTTATTTCAACATCTAAATCATCTTCAGCCCACACAACTGCACTGCCCGCGCCAGACAAATAGATCTCCGCGTCCTTGCTTTTAAGGTCGCCGCCTTCATAGCTTCCCACGCCAGAGAGGTTGATATCCTGCTTGTCTACCGTTCCCGCAATGATGATCGCGCCCGCGCTGGCCAGATTAACTTCTAACCGTTCCGCTGTTAGTTCGTCGATCTCAATACTGCCTGCGCCGGTCAGGTTGACGTTCAGTGAGTTTGTTTCCAGGCTAAATGCCTTGATAGAGCCAGCTCCAGAAAGGGAGATGTCCTCCAGATTTTTTACCATGATGGTGAATGTTGCCTGGTGGACAGGGCCGCCGATGAACCCACGGCGGGTGCTGATGATCAGTGTTTCATTCTTCACTTCAGTTGTGATATATCGCAGATAATCGCGTGGCGCTTCGATTGTCAGGGATTCTTCATCTCCCTGTTCGATGATGAACTCACCGAATGTTTCGATTGAAATGCGATTGAAACCGCTTACGTCGTCACTCCTGGTTTGATACGGACTGGTGCAGGCAGTCAGTACCAGACCAAAGAAGATCAGGATTGCAATAAATAAACTAAAAATATTTTTGTTTTTCATATCTCACCTTAATGTCGGATTAATTTTTACTTTTCAATACTTATATACGTACACATGCGAGAAAAGATGCGGGCTTTTTCCTTCTTATATGAAAGAATATTTACAATCCTGTTTTTATTTATGAAGTTGATTGTGAAGTGTTGAAAACAAAAAAATGTGATGATCGAGTAAAAACAACAGATGGTATCATATGTATAAATATTTTATGGAGAGTCACATGGAGTGCAGGCATTGTGGAAAAGGGGTTTCAGGCGAAGATAAAGTTTGCCCATTCTGCGGTGAGGAAATCGCAAATGTGGTTGAAAGTGACAGGATGAAATGTCGTCATTGCGGAAAATCCCTCAAAGAAGATTTTAATACTTGCCCGTATTGCGGGACACCCAGAAAGATCGTCTGTTCCAATTGTAAAAAAGAATTGGAGGAGGATTATTCGTGCTGCCCTTATTGCGGTGAAAAA
>Ga0255393_10005_pt2 | contig 36194 bp, 31 predicted proteins | sample ANMaggSeSYBR01C8_FD_182122 | JGI IMG/M metagenome (GOLD analysis project Ga0255393, IMG submission 182122) | Sediment cell enrichment communities from methane seep in Santa Monica Basin, California, United Staets - ANME aggregate JGI... | ecosystem: Environmental > Aquatic > Marine > Cold seeps >... | reverse complement strand
GTCATTCTGAGCGAAGCGAGGAATCTCGGTCTGCCAATCTCCTTATTCTGTCATCCTGAGCAGCGTGAAGGATCTCGGCCTGCATCCAACACCCCTAAAAAAACCAGAAATCAGAACATTCATCATGGGCTTACCACTTTCCAGTGTGTAGGGTGCGTTGGAAACGCACCAGCTTAAAGATTATCTCCTTGCAAACCCCGCAAAGTGAGGTGTGGCAATCTCCCTCTTCTGTCATCCTGAGCAGCGCGAAGGATCTCGACTCATTGAGCATACAAGCTTTAACTGCAATCAATTCCCCAAAAAATCATGTCAACCTGAATTGTAGGTTGGGTTGTGTTTTTCTAACCCAACAGAACAATTTACTCCCTTTGTATTTTGCGCAACCTCCTCCTCTCATGAACGAAGTATCTTCCTCAAATAATATCTCCCAACGCACCCCCAGTACTCGTCATTCTGAGCGAAGCGAGGAATCTCGGTCTGCCAATCTCCTTATTCTGTCATCCTGAGCAGCGTGAAGGATCTCGGCCTGCATCCAACACCCCTAAAAAAACCAGAAATCAGAACATTCATCATGGGCTTACCACTTTCCAGTGTGTAGGGTGCGTTGGAAACGCACCAGCTTAAAGATTATCTCCTTGCAAACCCCGCAAAGTGAGGTGTGGCAATCTCCCTCTTCTGTCATCCTGAGCAGCGCGAAGGATCTCGACTCATTGAGCATACAAGCTTTAACTGCAATCAATTCCCCAAAAAATCATGTCAACCTGAATTGTAGGTTGGGTTGTGTTTTTCTAACCCAACAGAACAATTTACTCCCTTTGTATTTTGCGCAACCTCCTCCTCTCATGAACGAAGTATCTTCCTCAAATAATATCTCCCAACGCACCCCCAGTACTCGTCATTCTGAGCGAAGCGAGGAAACTCGGTCTGCCAATCAATACACCCAAAACCTGGAATCTGAATATTTCTTATGAAAGAAATATGGGCTTTCAACTTTCCAGTGTGTAGGGTGCGTTAGAAACGCACCATCATATAGATTATGCCCTCGCGAACCTCGCGAAGCGAGGTGTGGCAAATCCCTGCTCCAAACGCTTAAGATTGTATAATAATCAAGGATTAAGAGAGATTTAATTAAACATAATGCCGGAACCCGAACAAATCGCGCGTAAAAAAATCGATCATATGCTAAAAGCCGCCGGCTGGATTATACAGGACCGCGACCAGATAAATCTCGTGGCAGGTCCAGGTGTAGCTGTACGTGAATTCTCGCTTGAAACAGGCTATGCGGATTATTTGCTTTTCACTGATGGAAAAGCCTGTGGAGTCATAGAAGCCAAACCCTACGGCACAACTCTGAGTGGTGTGGCGGATCAATCCGGAAAATACATCACTGGATTGCCCGAAGATATCCCTCATGTAAATTTCCCCTTGCCCTTCGCCTATGAAAGCACCGGCATGGAAACTTATTTCCGCGACGAGCGCGATCCCGAACCGCGCAGCCGACCGGTTTTTTCCTTTCATAGGCCGGAAACGCTGGCTGAATGGGCGGCCGAGAATACCACCTTGCGCCACCGTCTGCGTAACAGCATGCCGCCCCTTATTACAACTGGTTTGTGGAAAGCACAGATTGAAGCTGTCAACAATCTCGAGTCATCCCTGGCAGACGATAATCCGCGCTCCCTCATTCAGATGGCTACCGGCAGTGGCAAGACCTTCACGGCGGTGACATCCCTCTACCGCCTGATCAAGTTCGCCGGCATTCGCCGCGCGCTCTTCTTGGTGGACCGTAATAATCTAGGCAAGCAGACGCTCAAAGAGTTCCAGAATTACATCACCCCCGATGATGGGCGTAAATTCTCGGAGCTCTACAACGTCCAACGCCTGACCACCAACTCCATCGACAAGACCAATCAGGTGGTCATCACTACTATCCAGCGCTTGTATTCGATGCTCAAGGGAGAGGACCAGTTTGATACGAATAACGAGGAAGGCTCCTTGTTTGAGTCTATTGGCTACCCAGCTAACAATCAGCCCATGCCGGTGGTTTATAATCCCAACATCTCCATTGAGACATTTGATGTTATCGTTACCGACGAGTGCCACCGCTCTATTTACAACCTCTGGAGGCAAGTGCTCGAGTATTTTGATGCCCATCTCATTGGCCTGACTGCCACACCCTCCACGCAAACCTTCGCTTTTTTCAACAGAAATCTGGTCATGGAATACGCCCGCGAACGCGCGGTAGCGGACGGTGTCAATGTCGATGGTCAAGTCTATACCATCCGTACCCGCATCACCCGGGAAGGCTCAACTGTAGAAGCCGGCTATTCCCTCGCCACCCGCGACAAATTAACCCGCGCACGCCGCTGGCAGGAGCTGGATGATAACCTGGTCTATTCAGGTGATCAGCTCGATAGAGATGTAGTCGCCACCGACCAGATCCGTACGGTTATCCGTACTTACAGAGATAAACTCTTCACCGAGCTTTTTCCCGGGCGCAAGGAAGTACCCAAAACTCTAGTCTTCGCCAAGGATGATTCCCACGCCGAGGATATCGTTCACATCATTCGCGAAGAATTTGGTAAAGGTAATGAGTTCTGTAAGAAGATCACCTACCGCACTACTGGCGCCGATCCAGAGCAGCTCATTCAGGATTTCCGCAACAGTTACAACCCGCGCATCGCCGTCAGCGTGGATATGATTGCCACTGGCACCGATATCAAACCGCTTGAGGTACTGCTCTTCCTGCGCATGGTCAAATCGCGTACCTATTTCGAGCAGATGATCGGCCGCGGTACACGTGTCATTACCCCCACTGACCTGCGCGGTGTTACCCCTGACGCGCACCGTAAAACCCATTTCATCGTCATTGACGCGGTCGGTGTGCTCGAAGGGGAAAAAGTTGATCCTAAAACCCTCGAGCGTAAGCCATCTATAAAATTCCCTAAACTGATCGAACGTGTAGCGGTTGGTGTGCGGGATGAGGATACCTTGCTCTCCCTGGCAGGGCGCCTTGCGCGCCTTGCACACGGCCTTTCCCCGCGTGATGCACAGCAGGTCTATGGGGAAATCAATGTGGCTGTAGAAAGCGCTGGCTCAGGTAACTGGCAATTTCTCGAAAAGCCCATAGATATCCACGATCTCTCGCATGCTCTGTTAGATGCCTTTGATCCGGATGTAATCCTGGAGACTGCTCAAACAATGAGCGGGAGGGAACACCCCTCGGAAGTAGACGTAAAAACCGCAGGGGATGTTCTGGTGCGTGAAGCGGCGCTGCCCTTCGTCGCCGGTCCTGGCCTGCGTAATCTTCTCACTCACCTTCACCAGCGCCGCGAGCAGGTTATCGATGACCTCAGTTTGGATGAGGTGATGGACGTTGGATTTGATCAGGCAGCTGCGCTTCAGACGATTCAATCATTTAAGCAATTTATTGAAGACCACAAGGATGAAATTGATGCATTAAATCTGCTCTATGACCGCCCGGCGCGCTTGAAGAAACTCACCTTCCGCCAGATTCAGGAGCTTTCCGAGCGCATCCAACAGCCGCCTTACGCCTTCACCACCGAAGCGCTATGGCACGCATACGCCCACCTGGAAAAGGGTAAGGTGCGCGGCGCCGGCGCCCGCCGAGTGCTAACCGATCTTATCTCTCTCGTGCGCCATACACTGCAGTTAGAAGATGAACTGGTGCCCTTCCCGGAACGCGTCCACACTCGCTACCGCGAATGGCTGATATCCCAGACCGCGCAGGGTGTGAATTTCACTGAAGAACAGCACTGGTGGCTGGGCCGTATCGTGGAACGCATAAGTGTGAACCTGCAGATTACCATGGATGACTTCGATTACGGGGAATTCTTTATAAAGGGAGGAAGAATTGGTGCAACCCGACTATTTGGACAATCCATTAATGAGGTCCTCGAAGATCTGAATTGGCAGCTTGTGAAGTAAATTATGCAATCAATACCTAACCATTGGGAAATAATTAAACTAAAATGTATTGCCAATGTATTAAATGGGTTCGGTTTTCCTAAAAAATTCCAGGGAAAAAAGTCGGGGGACTATCCATTTATTAAAGTACAAGATATTAGCGATACCGTGAAAATTGGGAAGATATATATTGATACTGCGAATAATTACATAGATGATGAAATTTGTTCAGAACATATTAAAGGAAAACCTTTACCTAAAAATTCAATAATCTTCGCGAAAATTGGTGAAGCTATTAGGAAAAACAGGAAAGTGATATTAAATCAACCTTCCCTTGTTGATAATAATGTAGCAGGTGTTTCTATTACCAGTAACAAAGTAAATGATAAGTTCATATTCTTCTTTTTAAAAAATTTTAACTTTGAGATTTTTATTAGGGCCACAACTGTTCCTTCTTTCCGTAAAAGTGATATAGAAAATATAGAGGTTCCGTTACCTCCTCTTGAAGAACAGCTACGCATCGTCGCTAAAATCGAAGAGCTTTTCTCTCGGCTGGATGCTGGCCGGGCCGCACTCAAGCGGGCGCGTGCCAATCTGGCCCGCTATCGCCAGTCTTTGCTCCAAGCCGCCTTCTCTGGGGCACTAACCCGCGTCTGGCGTGAAGAGCATAAGGATGAGCTGGAGCCCGCTGGCGATCTGCTCAAGCGTATTCGTTTTGAGCGCCGCGCCCGTTGGATTGCCAATCTTCGCGCAAAAGGTAAAGACCTTGCCAAAGCCAAGTACTCCGAACCTGAACTGCCTGACACCGCCGGCTTGCCGGACCTACCCAATGGATGGGGGTGGTGCAACCTCGGAGAGATAGTTATTCAGATAAAGGAATCTATTAATCCAACAAATATCAAAGAAACAAAATATATTGGATTAGCAAATATTGATAAGGAAACTGGAAAATTATTATCTTTTGGTTTTTCGACAGATGTGAGAAGTACAAAATCGAGGTTTAAAACTGGCGACATTCTTTATGGGAAACTTAGGCCATATCTTAGCAAAGTATTAGTTGCGGATTTTGATGGCGTATGTTCAACGGACATCCTTGTCTTGAAAAATAAAATCGGCGTTGACACAAAATTTATAAAAAATTTAATGTTAGAAAATTCCTTTGTTAGTTTCGCTACTGAATCTATGAGTGGAGTTCAGCATCCAAGAACAAATTTCAATAAGATATCAAATTATATCGTTGCATTACCACCTACTATTGAACAAATCGAAATATCAGAAAGTATTGATTTAAACCTATCAATAATTGAAAATCTTGAAAGATCTCTTGAAGAGGTCATCAAGAAAGATAAAATTTTGCGTAAATCTATATTAGAAAAAGCCTTCTCAGGTCAGTTGGTTCCGCCTACACTTGAAAGAGAAGAGAATAATATTATTAAAGAGAAAGTAGATAAGGAGGTCTGATGCTATTTCCTGTCAGTAAACTCATTCAGGAAAAAGATCCGCCGTTGTGTACCTCTGCTTCCGATTCTGTTGAAACTGCGCTCAGTCGCATGATTGAGCACGATTATAGTCAGCTGCCGGTAACAGACTCGACTGGACGACTGATTGGCATGATTACTAATCAATCTATTATCCGTATGGTCTTTTACACAGGAGGAAATATTTCCCCACTAGTTCTTTCAGTCGAACACTGTCTAGCGAATCCAGCAAAAGTTGAGCCGGAAATGGGCATCTTAGATGCAATTGATCTCTTGGATAAAAATTCAGCGATCTGTGTGGTAAAAGATGATATACCCCTTGCTATTTTGACATATACCGATATCAATCTTTTCTTCCGTAACCTTTCTGAAGGGCTAATTCTTGTTGAAGATATTGAGGTCACCTTGCGCCTGAAAATTGAGGAAAAATTCCCGGATCCAGATAAATTGGTCGAAGCTCTCGCTCACATATTAAGGCATCCAAGTACCGGTGAGCCCCGTGAAGTAAATGACCTCTCGGATCTTTCATTCTACGAAACAATACAATTTATCTGTCATAAGACAGTCTGGCCAAAATTTAAGTCAATTTTTGAACATAAGGACATATTCCAGCAATATATGCATGGCGTGCGTGAGATCCGCAACCAACTGGTTCATTTTCGCGGAGATTTGGAACCTGTACAGAAAGCTCAACTGCGGACAGCCCATCAGTGGCTAGAAACAAGAACTCGTTTTTCATCTAGTCCAGAAAAAAATAAGATTCTTGAATCCCAATCGCTTGAGATATCAAAGTGGACATCATCAATATTAAATCAAATTGAAAATATAAACGATGTAATATCAGAAGATATTTCAGTATCAGGAATTTATAATAAATTGGAAAAATATGATAAATTGCGTTTTTGGTTAGAGACGGAATGTGAAGATAAGGATGAAGTTCTACTTAAGTTTGAGCATATCGAAGAGATTACAGGGTACGCCCTCCCTCGTTCAGCTCTCGTTCACCGCGCGTGGTGGTCCAACGACCCTAGCAGCCATTCCCAATCGCGCGCTTGGATGAGTGCCGGTTGGGTTGTAAACCAGGTAGATATTGAAAGTAAGATTGTGAATTTTAAGCAAGACTATTATGCACGTATGCAGGTGATGTTTAGTAGCCTAGTCAGTGAGTTAAAAGACAAACGACCAGAAGCAACCACAGCTAGCAAGCCCTCCCGTCAAAACTGGTTCTCCTTTTCAGCCAGGAGCCGGGGGATGAATTTTGCTTGGGTATTCAACATCCGTGGCGAATTAAGTGTGGAGTTGTATATTGACCGGGGAAAAAAAGAGGTGAATAAGGCAATATTTGACAAACTACACAAGCAGAAAGAAGAGATTGAGCAGAAGATTGGCGAGAAGTTGCGCTGGGAACGCCTTAACGACAAACGCGCAAGTCGCATATCAATTGGCATACCAATAAATATAGACCAACCACTATCGAGAGTAGAAGAAGAGAAGAAGTGGGCTTTGGATACGATGGTTAAATTCCTGGATACTTTTAAACCTTTGATCAGAGATATATAGAGGAAAACATGAACAACCAAACATCAACCATTGTCCAGCGTGTTTACAACTACTGTAACGTCCTACGCGATGATGGTGTCTCCTATGGCGATTACATCGAGCAGTTGACCTATCTGCTTTTTCTCAAGATGGACCATGAGAATGCTACATTGCTTGGTAAGGAAAGCGCTATCCCGGAAAAATATAACTGGGCTACTCTGACTTCAGAACGCGGCGCTGAACTGGAAAGCCACTACAATGAACTGCTACGCAAGTTGGGTAAGGGCTCCGGTCTCGTACCGGTCATTTTTCGCAAAGCCCAGAACCGTGTCAGCGACCCCGCCAAACTCCAGCGCCTGATTGAACTGATTGATTCCGAAACCTGGATTGGTATGGACATGGATATCAAGGGCGAGATCTATGAGGGCTTACTCGAAAAGAATGCTCAGGATGTCAAATCCGGTGCCGGTCAGTATTTCACTCCACGCGAACTTATCAAAGTTGTAGTGGCAGTCATGCGCCCCGAACCCGGCATGACCATCTGCGACCCTGCTTGTGGTACCGGTGGCTTCCTGCTTGTCGCGCATGATTACATCAGCGAGCATTTCAAACCTCTTGATAAAGCCCAATGGCAGCACTTGCGTCACAAAGCCTTGCACGGCTGGGAGATTGTCGATAACACCGCCCGGCTGTGTGTCATGAACCTTTACCTGCACGGTATCGGTGCCAACGGTGGAAAAAGCCCTATCCATGTGATTGACAGTCTGGCCGCTGACCCGGGTGATCGTTTTGAAATGATCCTCACAAATCCACCTTTTGGGCGCAAGAGCAGCGTCACCTATGTCACTGAGGGAGGCGAAACCCGTACCGAGGTGCAGACCATTGTACGTGGCGATTTCTGGGTTTCCACCAGTAACAAACAACTCAACTTTGTTCAGCATGTTAAGACCCTGCTCAATATCCACGGCAGAGCGGCGGTGGTCGTACCTGATAATGTTCTCTTTGAAGGTGGGGCGGGTGAGACCGTGCGCCGCCGTTTGCTGCACGAATGTGATGTGCATACCCTCATTCGCCTGCCGACCGGCATCTTTTATCGGCCCGGTGTGAAAACAAATATCCTTTTCTTTGACCGAAAACCTGCCTCTGAAAACCCCTGGACTAAGGAGTTGTGGATTTATGATTTTCGCACCAACAAGCATTTCACTCTTATTCAGAAGCCGCTCAAACATGATGACCTGGATGAATTTGTAGCCTGTTACAACCCTGAAAATCGCCATGAACGGCAGGAAACATGGACTGAGGATAATCCGGGTGGTCGTTGGCGGCGCTTTACATACGAAGAGATTGTATCGCGCGACAAAGCCAGTATGGACATTTTTTGGCTGCGCGATGAGAGCCTGGAAGAAAGCGCTAATCTACCCGCGCCGGAAGTGCTGGCGGAGGAGATCATCGCGGGTCTGGAATCCGCTTTAGACCAGTTCCGGGGTGTGGCAGAATCTCTTGAAGAAAAATAATTTCAAGCCATCTAACTGATCGCCTCCCCGCTTTACTGCCCGTTTGCCAGCTCCTTCGGGCCAGAAAGTCCCTTCTTCTCCCTCCCATGCTGGCCTGCTTCGCAGAGAATTTCAAAGAGTGTCTCATCCTTAGAAAGCAGTTTTTCCTTCTTCATCGCCGCCTGCGCCGCACGCAGGCGCGTGAGCACATCACCCTCCCCGTGTGGGTGATGGAAGTTGAAACTTTTAATGCTGTAGATTTCTTGCTTCACTCTAAGAACTCAAGCGCAAATTATCAATAATCTGTCACGAAAAACTTCGGTTTGTGTATGCATAATATAGATATTATGATATTATCTATACATGAAAAGAATTTCTTTGACAAAAACTGACCTGGCAATCTTGGAAAACGCCCTGATCGAATTTGGCTCGGTGGTTTCATTTAGTCAACTATGTATGCTTTTTGATGAAGAAATAGAATATGCCAGAATACGAATTAGTAAATTGGTAAAACAAGGCTGGCTAAAACGCATCAAAAGAGGTGTGTTTGTTATTTCTGATCTAAGTACCAGAGGGGTACTGTCAATATCACATAATGTGGTGGTTAATATTTTGGTGAAAGATGCCTATATCTCTTTTGAGGGAGCTTTACAATTCCATGGGATCTATGATCAGTTACTAACTAACATCAATGCGGTTTCCTTAAAAAGATACAGGACCACATCTATTGATAGGTATATATATAGTTTCATTTATACTCAAGAAAAATACTTCTATGGATGGGAAGAATATAGTATTGATAATCAATCTGTAAAAATTGCCAATATTGAGAAAGCATTAATTGACCTGATCCAGTTCCATCGCAGCCGCTACACAACCGACCTTGTTTTAGAAAAACTGAGTACTTTTCGGGATGATATCGATCACCATAGATTAACCGAATATGGTTTTAAAGCCAATCTGACCACACAGCGTATTTTAGGGTTCTTATTGGATTGTGTTGGCATGGATTCTGGCAGTCTCCACTCCGCTGTCCAGGATAGGCACAGCGTATCCTTTATTAGCAAATCAGAGGAAAATTTATACAATCACAAATGGAAACTATATTATGACCAACACTTCAAACAATACCTTCAACATTAACCTGACCAGGCAGCAGCTTGAACTAATTAATCGAAGAACTCTTCGTTATCCCCTGCAAATTGCAGAAAAAGATTATTTCTTAGCGCTAGCGATCAAGTTGATCTATAACTCTTCACTCAAAGACAATCTTATTTTTAAAGGTGGAACAGCGTTGCATCACTGCTGCATAGAACAAAAACGGTTTTCAGAAGACCTTGACTTCACATCTCTCGATCCGAAAATATCGTTTGATGAGGTTGTGTCTATCTTGGAGGCAGGAGGAATTTTCCGGGCGAAAAAAGCGTATCAATCTAAGTGCACCATCAAAATTGAGCGCTTGCAATATCTTGGCCTGCTGGGGCAGCCAGGAAATATCAAGTTGGAAATTGATTTCCACCAAAACGTTGTCCTGCCTGGCGTAAAGATCAAATATAAGAACGTCTGGAAGGTAGATGCTTTCCCTGTTGTTATGGATCAGCGGGAAATGTGTGCAGAAAAGTTGCGGGCGGTTTCTCAGCGGGCAAGGTATCGAGATTTTTATGATCTTTATTTTCTAATCGAAAGGCTAAAAACTGATCATAAAAAAGCATTGGATGTGTTGAAGAAAAAAGAGATCCGAACACCTATCATCGCAAGCAACATCGCAAAAAATTGGTCGATCGCAGAAGAACAAAAAGAAGGGGATTTGGGAGGCATTTACTGTTCCGAAGAAATCGCCAATAAAGATATCGAAAAAATGATTCATAAAATTCAATTTGATGATATTTCAAATTCTAGATTAGAGCGCTGATTTGAAAGGCCTCTCTTCCTGAATTGTAGGTTGGGTTGTGTTTTTCTAACCCAACAGAACAATTTTCTCCCTTTGTATAATGCGCAATCTCCTCCTCCCGCGTGTACGCCATCTTACGGCAGCTGCTTCAGTTCTGAAATTCCCTTCTTTTCCCTCACATTCTGGGTAATTTCGCCGAGAATTTCAAAGAGTATCTCATCCTTGGAAAGCGGTTTTTCTTTCTTCATCACAACCTGCAATCCCGCCGTGCGCAGCACCGCCTGCGCCGCCCGCAGGCGCGTGAGCATGTCGTGCTCCCGCATCGCCTCGCGCATCACCCCGATCGCTTCCGAGACCAACCCGCTTAACTCGTTCTGGTGCCGTTCATGTAGCGTTCTCCTCCGTTTGGCCAGCTCAACACGGAAATCCTCATCTTGGTTTCTCCACGAGTTGATCGTTTTTCGGCTGACCCTCACCCGTTTCGCGATCTCCCCATCCTTCATTCCTTGCAGCGCCAATTCGATTGCCCTCTCCTGCTTTGCGCTTAACTCACTTTCATCAAATTCGATCATGCTCATATTTTGCAGGTTCATTCCTCCATAATAGAACAAAAGAGCTATCGTTGCAACCTGTCAAAACATGAATCCCCCAAAAATCCCCCGCCACTCCCCCGAAAATCCCCCAAAATTTTTCAAAACTGTAACCTTTTGTAACCTTTTGTAACCCCCCTTATGCCAGACTGCTGCGCCTGCGCGCGGTGAGCTTATCCGAATCTGCCCTGGATGTAATCCGCGGTCTTTTTTACCCTGGGGTTGAAAAACAGCTCTTCCCCGACCCCATATTCGATCAATTCCCCCTGTAGGAAGAAAGCGGCAAAGTCCGCAACCCGCGCGGCCTGCTGCTGGTTGTGTGGAGCGAGCAGAAAAGTGTAATCATCCTTTGCTTTTTCAAGGAACTCCTCGATCTTGCGGGTGGACACCGGGTCCAAAGCGGAAGTGGGCTCATCCAGGAGGATCACTTCTGGCTCCAGCGCCAACACCCGTGCCAGGCATAAGCGCTGCTGCTGCCCGCCGGAGAGTGAGCTGGCCGGATCATCCAAACGGTCGTAGATCTCATCCCACAACACCGCCTGGCGCAGGGCGTGTTCAACTTTCCGCGAGATGATCTTCTCGTCCTTCTCGCCGGCTACTTCTAGACCAAAACTGATATTCTCATGGATCGTCATAGGCAGGGGAATTGGCCGTGAAAAAACAACCCCCACGCGCCTGCGGAGCTCGATCACATCAATCTCTGGATCAAGGATGTCCACCCCGTCCAGCAGAACTTCCCCCCGGATCTCATCCACGTCGGACAGATCGATCAGCCGGTTCAATACACGGATCAGCGTGGACTTACCGCCGCCGGAGGGGCCGAAAATCACATTGATCTTGTTTGCGATGATGTCCAGGTTGATACCGCGCAGCGGGGTTTTCCCGTCCTGATAGCGAACGTGTAAATCACGGATACTGATCTTGAAATTGCTCATTACCACTGCCTCTTTGCTCTCGCGCGGGATCGGATCACGGAAGCGATGATATTCATCGCCAGGACGATCACCAGCAGCACCAGCACAGTTCCATACTGAATGGTGATCGGCATTCCAGGGATCTGCGTGGATATCACATAGATATGGTAGGGAAGAGCCATGGTCGCGTCTAATGGAGAAGAGGGGAGATGTGGGAGGAAAAAGGTCGCGCCGGTGAAAAGAATGGGCGCGGTTTCTCCAACGGCTCTTTCCAACCCGAGGATGATACCCGTTACGATCCCGGGTAATGCCTGCGGGAGGATCACCTTGCGGATCGTTTGCCATTGGGTGCCGCCCAGTGAAATTCCAATCACCCTGAATTTATAGGGCACGCTGCGCAGGGCTTCTTCCGATGTGCTGATGATTACAGGAAGCGTCATGATCGATAACGTCAGCGCGGCGGAAAGTATGCTGATCCCGAATTCAAAAAACAGCACAAACAGGCCCAGTCCAAAAAGCCCATATACTACGGATGGTATCCCCGCGAGACTGATGATTGCGATCCGGATTATGCGCGTCCACAGGTTTTCCGGTGCGTATTCGGCCAGATAGATGCCGGCCGCAATCCCTAAGGGAATTGAGATAATGGCCGTGCCGAGCATCAAATATAAGGTGCCAACGATCGCCGGCAAAATGCCGCCCGCGCGCATTCCTTCCCGCGGCATAGCAGTCAGAAATTCCCAGGAGATCGCGGGCATGCCTTTGATGGCGATAAAAACTATGACAGCGAAGATTGGAAAGATCGTGACCACGGTGATCAAGCGGATGCCCATGAAACCAATTTCTTGGATCAAATTCCTGCTGACCCTGAATTTTGGCTCTTTAGAATAAGAGGATAAGTTCATGAGATCACCTGGTCTTTTCCGCTTTTTGGCCTTGTACTTAACGAAGAGGAAGTGATATTAATGATCAAGGAAAACAGGAAAAGAAGGATCCCGATGAAGAAAAGAACGTGGTAATGGGAGCTCCCTGAAGCAACTTCTCCCATCTCGGAAGCGATCGTGGCAGTCATCGTGCGCACCGGGGAGATAAAAGAATTCAACCCGGAAAACAGGGTGGGCGCGTTGCCCGTGACCATCATCACTGCCATGGTTTCACCCAGTGATCTGCCCACTCCCAGCATGACCGCGTTCAGGATCCCGCTGCGCCCGGCCGGAAGAACCACATACCAAATGATCTGCCAATGCGTCGCTCCGAGGGCGTACGCCGCTTCTCGATATGAGTTTGGGACTGCATAGAGCGCGTCCTCCGCGATGGATACGATTGTCGGGATCGAGATCAGAGCAAGAAGAATGGATCCTGTTAAGGCGGTTAATCCGGTGGGCAGCTTCAAACCTGTACGCATCATCGGTGACAGGACGAGAATGCCGATAAAACCCAGCACAACTGAGGGAATCCCTGCCAGAACTTCAACTAAGGGTTTCAGAATTTCTTTCAAGCCCGGAGGTGCAATCTCTCCGATGTAAATCGCTGTACCAATGCCAAGGGGAAAGGCGATCACCATTGAGAAAATTGTCACAATAAGGGACCCGCTGATGAGGGGAAGAATTCCATATAGCTCTTCAATTGGGTACCAGCGCTTGGATAATAGTTCGCCAATTGAAATTTCTTGTATTGTTGGAAGCCCCTCTTTCATCAAGAAAACAAAGATCAGCAATACGAACAGGATGGTGGATGAACCAGCGATCCGAATGGTGTTGGTGATCAGTTTTTCTGATTTTCTCATGGTTTGTTAATTGCTGATGACCGGAACAAAACCCAGTTCAGTGATTATTTCCTGTGCGTCAGAAGAGAGAATCCATTCCAAGTACGCCAGTTCAGCTCCTTTGGGTGCTCCATGAGTATACATAAATAAATGCCTTGAAATGGGATAATTCCCGCTGATCACAGTGGCAGCGGATGGGAGTATATATTTATCATTTACGCCTTGAGATAGGGCAACCATTTTAACGTCCTCTGTGACGTACCCCAATCCGTCATATCCAATTGCGTTTGGGTTATCTCTAACCTCAACAATAATCCCTTCGGAAGATGGCAGGAGCAAAGTGTCTGCCGAGAAAATGCTGCTGTCCTCTTTATCACCCAGCCGAATAACTGTTTCGAGAAAATAGACATGTGTTCCAGAATTTGTTTCGCGGGATAACTTGACGATCGGGCGGTCTTCACCCCCAACCTCGCTCCAGTTTGTGATCTCTCCTTTATATATCTTTGATACTTGTTCAAGGGATAGATTGTCAACAGGATTTTCCGGGTTGACAATCACCGCAATCGCGTCATCCGCGACAATAAACTCGATCGGTTCAAATCCGTTTTCATTAGCAGCTTCAATTTCTTCTGGCTTAATCTGCCTGGATGCGTTAGCGATTGAAATTGTCCCGTTAATCAATGCCGCAAAACCTGTGCCGGAGCCCCCGCCGGTCACAGAAATTTGTACACCTGGGTTAAGCAGTTGATATTCTTCAGCCCATGCCAGCGCAAGGTTCACGAGCGTATCTGATCCCTTATTTTCGATATAGGCTTTTTGAGAATCAGGATTTGCTTGCCCTGAATTAGCCATATCCGGAGATTGGCAGGCGGACAGGGCGGCGCAGAGAAAAACCATTAAAATGATGGGCAGTTTTTGTCTCATGAGAAGAGATTATAACTTAAGGAATTTAATCATCGTTTATAATTAGGGGGTCTTTTTCATCCCCAAACCGATCGAAAGTTGGGTACGTTATAATCATAAAGAAATTAATACATAAAGGGATTTAATAAACATGGAAGTTGGCGTTGTTAAGCAAATAGATATTGATCAGGAGATGAGAACCTCCTATATTGATTACGCGATGAGCGTGATCGTCTCACGCGCGCTGCCAGACGCGCGCGATGGTTTCAAACCTGTTCACCGCCGCATCTTATACGCAATGATGGATATGGGAATGCGTTCGAATACACCGTATAAAAAATCTGCCAGGATCGTAGGTGAAGTGCTTGGTAAATACCATCCCCACGGCGATCAAGCTGTCTATGAATCGATGGCCCGTATGGCACAGGATTTTTCCTTGCGCTATATGCTGGTTGATGGGCAGGGTAACTTTGGGTCAGTTGATGGAGATTCGCCAGCGGCCATGCGCTATACAGAAGCGCGCATGGATATCATGGCCGAAGAGATGGTACAGGATATTGATAAAGATACCGTTGATTTTATTGGCAATTTTGATGGATCTCTCCAGGAGCCTACTGTCTTACCCGCGCGTCTTCCGAATATGTTATTGAATGGCTCTTCTGGCATTGCTGTTGGAATGGCCACCAATATCCCTTCTCATAATATTAAAGAGGTGTGCAGGGCACTTGCATATATGATTGAAAATCAGGATTCAATGGACGATGTAACCGTTGAAGATTTGATGAAATTTATCCCGGGCCCAGATTTTGCCACCGGCGGGGTCATAGTTGGGTCTGAAGGCATACGCCAGGCCTACTCGACTGGTAAGGGGAAAATCACAGTTCAAGGCCGTGCTCAAATTGAAGAGATCCGCGGAAATCGTTTTCAAATCCGGATAACTGAAATTCCATACATGGTAAACAAAACTACTTTACTGGAACGGATCGCAGGTTTGGTTCGCTCGGGAAAATTATCCGAGATATCAGATCTAAGAGATGAATCTGATCGCAATGGGATGCGCATCATAATTGAGTTGAAGCGGAACTCACAGCCAAAACGCGTTTTAAATCGGTTATATAAGTTCTCGCAGCTGCAATCCACATTTGGCATAAATATGCTCGCGCTTGTGGAAGGGGAGCCGCGTTTGCTTCCTATCAAGCGGTCGCTCCAGATCTTTATCAATCACCGTGTAGAGGTCATTACGCGCCGTACGCAATTTGAATTAAAGAAAGCAAAAAGCCGTGCCCATATTCTGGAAGGGCTGCTGATCGCGCTGGCTAATCTGGATCAAGTTATAAAAACAATTCGGAATTCAGCTGACTCAAAAGTTGCCAAGAAAAATCTGATGGAGCGCTTCAAATTATCAGATATTCAGGCGCAGGCAATTTTAGATATGCAGTTGCGCCGGCTCTCACAGTTGGAGCGCGAAAAGATTCAAGATGAACATAAACAGTTAATCGAGTTAATTGCTCATTTGGAAGATCTTCTTGCACATCCGAAAAAGATTTTGGAAATAATCGGTGAAGATCTAAAGGAGATCAGCAGAAAATATGGTGACAGCCGCCGTACACTGATTGTGGAAGGGAATGCTGAGAATCTGACCGAGGAGGATCTGGTATCTGATGTGGCCGCGCTGGTAACGATCACTCGTAATAATTATATAAAGCGAGTTTCTCCGCGTGTGTATCGCATACAGAAAAGAGGCGGGAAGGGTGTTATTGGACAGAATGTAAAGGATGAAGACCAGGTGGATATCTTGATCCCATGCCGCGCACTGCATACCCTATTGTTCTTCTCCGATCGCGGCAAAGTGTATTCTGAACGTGTATTTGAACTAAATGAATCACGCAGGACGGATAAAGGGATACCAATTGTCAATATTCTGGCATTAGAACCTAATGAGAGAATTACAACGGCTATTTCAGTACCCGATTTTAATGCTGCCGAATTTATCACGCTGGCAACAGTTAAGGGGCGAATTAAACGTATGCCTCTTTCAGAGTTTACGAGTGTGCGGACGTCCGGTTTAATTGCAATTAATATCCTGGAAGGAGACCGGCTTGGCTGGGCGCAGCTAACAGGCGGCGAGGATGATTTGATCATGGTTACAGCTAACGGCAACGCGCTCCGTATTAAGGAAGCAGATATTCGTCCAATGGGGCGGGCAGCTGGCGGAGTGGTTGGCATTAGATTAAATCCCGGCGATCAGCTAACTTCTTTGGAGGTTGTTGTAAATAAAGCTCATTTATTGGTAGTCACTGAAAAAGGATATGGTAAGCGGACACACCTCAAGAATTACCGAACGCAGGGGCGTGGGGGAAAAGGGGTGGCTACGATTGATCTGAAGATGATCAGTAAGATTGGCAGAATTGCTTCTGCGCGCGTGGTAAGTAAGGGAGACCAGATTACACTGATCTCAAATAATGGCATCATGCTGCGCTTGGACGTTGATAAGATTTCATTATCAGGGCGCACTACCAAGGGCGCAAGAGTGATGAGATTAGACCAGGGCGATCGTGTAGCTTCGGTCGGTAGGATTTCAGACGCACGTAAATAGTAAAGTTGGTTATTAAAAAATTAGAAGCGCACTTATCTAGTGTGCTTCTTTGATTATAGCGGGCGCAATTTTACATCGCCGATTGGGAAAACCTGTTCAGTGCCGTCTATAGTCTGGATGACTATTTTCCCCTGGTTGTCAACCCCGCGAAGGTGTCCTGAATAGACTTCTCCACCTCCAGCATCTAAGGTAATTAATTGATTTTTATATGCCATGCTGCTTTCGTATAGCGGGATAAAAGTGGGTGAGAGAATAGATTTTCGGATCCTGATGAGCGCTTCGATTAAACAAGCAAGCATTTCTGCCGGGTTGATGTTGTCTTTTGTATGCACCTCGATACAAGTAGCGGGAAACATTAACTGATCAGAATGTGGGATGGACGGCAGCATTAAATTGATGCCAATTCCCAGCACTAATCCTTGTAAATTTTCTCCCTGCCATAATGATTCCGCCAGGATACCGGCAGTTTTTTTGTTATTGATCAAAACGTCATTTGGCCATTTTACCTGAGCCTTGATGTGATATTTATCTTCGAGAACCTTAAGCACGGAAAAGCCACCCAACAGAGAAAATAACCCAAGTTTTTCCTGTTCCTGGATTGAAGGATGAAGGATAATGCTAACCGCTATTGACGACCCGGGAGTTGTCACCCATTTGCGCCCATTTCTTCCGCGGCCTGCAGTTTGAGCTTCTGCGATAACCAGGGAGTATTCAGGGGCGCCCTGGGATATCCAATTAAGCGCCTGAGTGTTTGTGGAATCTGTTTCTTCGAAAAAACGAAATGATGGAATTTTGAGATCATTAAAAGCTTGCTTCAAATCTGCTTCATTCATGAGAGTGATTTTATCGGAAAAGTGAACTTAATACAAAAAGAACGGTAACCTGATGTCTTGAATAAAAGGAAAGAGAGTTCTCGCCACTTAATTGGTTATTGGCTTTTCCTCTTCGGTTTCGGAATAATTAGAGGGGCGTGTTATTAGGTTTACAATAAAGGGAAAGGGTAAAATCTGGTTTAAGGCAAATAATTTTATGGTTCCGCAACACGCCAATATTGAAATCAAGGAGCATGGGATGAGGAAATTTATTATTGATTGTGATCCAGGTCATGATGATGCGATAGCGATAATTTTGGCAGCAAAACATCTGGATATCCTGGGTATAACGACAGTAGCCGGAAACCAGACAATAGAAAAAGTTACAACAAATGCGCTGAAAATTCTTGAAGTTTTACAGCTACCTCATATACCTGTTCACCCCGGTTCTAATAATCCCTGGATTCAAAAACTAGAGATTGCTCCGCAATTTCATGGTACAACAGGATTAGATGGACCTGTGCTGCCTGCTCCTGCAATACAACCGCAAAAAACATGTGCCGCTCAATTTATTGCTGAAACTGTAAAGAAGCATAAAAGAATATCAATCATCGCTACTGGAGCCTTAACAAATCTCGCGACAGCGCTGCAATTAGAACCGAGCATTTCCAATGGAATTGAAGAGATCTTTATGATGGGCGGATCAGCCACGTTTGGTAATTGGACACCCGCGGCAGAATTTAATATCTATGTGGACCCGGAGGCAGCTCATAAAGTGTTCAACTCGGGAATTCCCATAAAGATGTGCGGGTTAAATCTGACCAGACAATCTTATGTGTCAAGAAAAGATATTGAAATCCTGCGGGAAATTAATAATAAAGTATCGCTGTTTTGCTATGATCTTCTAGATTTCTTTATTGGCTCCACTCAAAAAAGTGTTAATTTACCTGGAGGAAATCTTCATGATGTGTGCGCAGCAGCATGGGCTGTTGATAAGACACTCATTAAATCAATGGATATGCATGTTCAAATAGAACTAAACGGGAAATATACAAGAGGTATGGCGGTTTGTGATCACCGCCACTTGCGAGGGACTGATCCTGAAAATGACTTAGACCATCAAACGAGTATGCCGCGTAGAGGTCAGGCACCAAATTGTGCAGTAGGCCTTGAACTTGATGTGGAGGCTTTTTTCTCACTTCTTTATGACACAATAAGAAGTTATTAATACGCTGAATTCAATTGGTATGTGTAACTTCGAAATGTGAGATTGCTGAGAGAGGTAAGGCTGTGGAAAGGTGAACTGCTAAACTGGATTGGGAGATGCTTGTTTAATTAATAAAAGCTGATCTACTTAATAAGGATGTTTATCGAGTTATATTGAGATTGAACAATCTCAATAAATACATGGGTTTCTAACCACTAAATCTGGTGGGTTGTGGTAAGATTTCTGACTTAGAAAATTAATTAATAATGGAAAATAAAATAACGATAATTGAAGGTCCAACGCCTGTATTTGAAGATGTTTCTGATGGGTGGGCATTAGGTTTAAATGAGGGCCCTTTTCTTTACGATACGATATTCACTCAGGTGCGAACACTGAATGGCCCAGCATTGGTTGAACGCTGTCATACAGCATGGAAAAGCAATTCCTCCATTTTTTTACATTTTAAAAACCAAATGGGGATTGAGGAAAAAGCACCCATTACCGCTGTTCGAGCTTTGGAAACTGATGAGGGACAAGTTCTCTTGTTATGGGTTCGCCAACTCCCTAGTTATGATGATCTGCTAGATATTGTGGATGAGATGAGTGACGATGACTATTTTGATGAAGATAATTTTGAAAATTAGGTAATTATTAAGCTTATAAAAAACTCTTGGCAGATTACGCCAAGAGTTTTTTTATTATTCTCACTATTTTTGCTCTGGATTATCCCGATCAAAGTGGGGAATATCATCTGGCAGTTCTAAGAACAATTCGACAAGCCCGCTAAACTCACCTTCAATAAAATATGGTGCTTGATAAACAAGGTGCTTCTTGCCATCCTTTTTGATGGAATAGATATTAAATGATTGCGTTTCGTAGATCTGGCGCACCTTTTCTTGAGTTCTGGGAGGATGACAGGTGATTGCATTTCGACCAAGAACGGCGTACCCACCATCGTTTTCAAATAATTTTTCGGATCCTTCATTCATTTCTATGACGGTGCCGTCTTTATCTGTTACAGTGATTGCACCGGGAAATACTTTGTACCAGGCATGTTTTTCCATATTAATTCTCCAATTGTGTTTTTTGAATAAACATTATATCCGAATAAGACTGAAAATTTTCAATGGTAATATTCGAGGATACTAATTTGCTTAGATAAATATTTCTTTTTATTGGAAAGACAAAAAGAGAAAATAATAGAACTGAGGTGAGATAAATGAAGAAAGAAAAACGCGGAAAATTATCATTAGAAAGCAAAATGGTTTATTATCCACCAGAACCTTGCTCAATGTCTATCAACGACCCTATCTACATGTCGAGTAATTACCAGTACACTGCAGAAATTTACCAGAGGGTTTTAGATGGGGAGCGAAAAACAGTAAATATCTACTCCCGCTGTGGCAACCCCAGCGAATATAAATTTGAAGAACAAATGGCCTGGATAGAAAGTGGAGATGCTTGTTTAGCAACTGCATCTGGCATGGCGGCAATTTCCACCATACTTTTTGGTATTCTAAAAAGCGGAGATCATATTGTTGCGGATTGGACTACCTACAGCACAACCCATGAATTTCTAGATCACCGGTTTACGGATTTTGGAGTTGAGACCACATTTGTTGATACAGCAAATATTGAGCATGTGGAAAACGCGATCCAGCCCAATACAAAAGTGATTTATTTTGAAACAATCGCGAACCCGACAATGAAGATCTCCGATATTGAGGCAATTGTGAAAATGGCGCATCAAAAGGGCATCATCGTGATTTGCGATAATACCTTTGCCAGTCCCTATGTATTCAGGCCGTTAGAATGGGGGGTGGATCTTGTTCTTGAGAGTGCTACTAAATTCATTTGCGGCCACAATGATGCGCTTGGAGGCGCAATTATTATGAAGTCGGATTTGCTTCCTGAAGATATTTTAGAGCAAGTTCGATGGTCTACTCTAACAAAATTGGGTGGAGCTCTTTCTCCTTTCAACGCATGGCTGCTGTTAAGGGGAATTCAAACACTTCATCTGCGTGTCGAGCGTCAGTGTCAAAATGCTGCTAAATTAGCGGCGTATCTAGAGAAACATGAAAAAGTGAGGAAGGTTTGGTATCCTGGTTTGGCTTCCCATCCCCAGCACTTGATCGCGAAAAAATTACTTCCAAAATTCGGCGCTATGCTTACTTTTGAGATCGTGGATGAGCCAACTGCAGTAAAGGTGTTGGATTCGTTAGAATTAGCAACGTTTGGAGCCAGCTTGGGTGGTGTCCGAACGACGACACAGGTTCCCTCTACCATGGCATTTCTTGATGTGCCGCCAGAGCAGAAGAAGCAAATGAACATTCGCGATGGGATGATTCGAGTTTCAGCTGGAATTGAGGACGTGGACGATATTATCGCTGATTTTACCGAGGCATTAAAAAGGATCTAAAGAATTCCAATTTCCCAGGAAAATATCTTTGCACACTCATAATAGGGGATACGTTTCACATAAAACGTATGATTTATTTCTTAAATTAACCAAATAACCTTAAAAATAGTTGAAAACGGCAAGATATTTTGATAATATTCTATCGAGACGTTTGCGCAAACGTATTTCTCATGGAGGAATGAAAAATCGCTACAATAAAAGAGGTCGCCAAACACGCAGGAGTTTCTATTTCCACAGTGAGCCATGTGATAAACGATACTCGATTTGTCAGTGATGAGTTGAAAGCAAGCGTATTGTCATCCATGGAAGATTTGGATTATCAGCCAAACCTTATCGCGCGCAGTTTGCGCAAGAAGAAAACTAATTCCATTGGATTAATTATTTCAGATATCGTTAATCCTTTCTTTTCTGAAATTGCCTGGAGTATCGAATATCTCAGTTTCTTAGAGAAGTACAGCCTGTTCCTTTGCAGTACAAATGGAAATCAGGAGAAGGAAATCTTTTATATCAATCAACTTTCCGAATGGCAGGTGGATGGAATTATCCTGATCTCCCCGCAAATCTCTACTTCATATCTGAAGATTTTGGAAGAAAGAAATATTCCAGTTGTCCTTGTGGATAATGAATCTCCGGGTTGTGATGTTGATGTGATAAGAGTTGACAACTATCGTGGGGGAAAAATAGCGACTGAACACCTTGTTTCTCTAGGACATCAGAAGATCGCCTGCATTACAGGACCATTTACTGATAATCCAAGTTATGATCGTGTGAGAGGCTATAAAGATGTTTTAAAAGAACATGGGATTGAGGTGGATGAGGATTTAATAATTGCTGGAAATTTTGATGTAATCAGTGGTGTTCAATCTGCTAATCTCTTGCTTGAAAAAGGAGACAGACCAACCGCTATCTTTGCATGCAATGACTTAATGGCTATAGGGGTTATCCAATCTGCGGCTGCACATAATATTGTTGTTCCAAAAGATCTTTCTGTCGTTGGCTTTGACGACATTACTCTGGCAAAGTATATTGTGCCACCTCTTACCACAGTCAAGCAACCTATGCGGGAAATAGGCGAGCAAGCTTTAAATTGCATAGTAGAGGTAATTAAGAATCCACACAAAGCACGCCGAACAATTACATTAAATGTTAGATTAGAAGAGCGGAAATCAACCCAAATGATAAAAAAGAAAGCAAAGGTGGAATAATTATGTATGTGATCTCACTTGGTAGTATCAATATGGATCTTGTAGTAAGAACACCGCGTTTTGCAAATCCTGGAGAAACTCTCGTTGGCCTTGATTTTTATACTGCTCCAGGTGGAAAGGGCGCCAATCAGGCAGTTTCGGCAGGTAAATTGGGCGTTGATGCCCTTATGTTCGGACGCATTGGTGATGATTTTTTTGGAACAAATTTGTTAAAAAATTTACGAGAGAACAATGTAGGTATAGATGGTGTGAAAACAGACGATACACTCCCAACTGGAACTGCGTTGATCACGGTTGATAATAATGCTGAAAATACAATTATCATCATACCTGGCTCAAATGGTGCTGTGGGTGATGCTGAAATAAAAGATTTGATACCCTTCCTCCAAAAGGCAGATGTATTGATGCTGCAATTAGAGATCCCATTAGATACCGTAATGGCTGCAGCGAAGTTAGCTAAAGAAAATGGGGTTAAAGTGCTCCTGGATCCAGCCCCCGCACGCGAATTACCTGATGAATTACTGCAGTTATGTGATTTCATCACACCTAATGAAACAGAAGCGCAAATCCTAACCGGGATTAAAGTTAATGATCCTACGGATGCAAAGAAAGCAGCGGAAATATTATTAAAAAGAGGGGCGCAAGCTGTTATTGTGAAAATGAGCAGCCAAGGGTCCTATTATTATGATGGATCAAGAGAAATTCTATTTCCTGCCTATAAAGTTGATGCTGTGGATACGGTAGCAGCTGGTGATGCTTTCAATGGCGGGTTTGCGGCTGCTTTTTCTGAAGGTAAAACGATTGAAGAAATACTCAAATGGGCAAACGCGTGCGGCGCGCTTTCAACCACAAAACCGGGCGCGCAGCCCTCGATGCCATCCCGTGAAGAATTAATTACTTTTATGAAGGGAAATCCCAGATAAAGATGCAATAATTCCTTGACAATAAAATGATAACAAAGCAAGGAGGTGGATATAGAAAGATACAGTAAAAATAATTGAACAATAAAACAATATTAAAATAAATTTGAGGAGAAAAAATGAAAACTAGAAGAATTACAATTCTAAGCCTGTTAGTAATTGGCTCAATTCTATTGGCTGCTTGCGGCGGCACTGCAGAACCTGCTGCTGAAGAAGTAGTAGAAGAAGTAGTAGAAGAAGTAGTAGTAGAAGAAGTTGTAGAAGAAGAAGTGCTGACCGTTATACAGCTTGTAAACGGTACACTTGGCGATAAGTCCTTTACTGACTCCGCACACCGCGGTTTGGTGCAAGCGTCAGCAGAATTTGGCTTTACACACATCGTAAACGAAGCCGGCGCTGATCCCGCAAAATGGGAACCTGCTTTTATGGATGCCCTTCTGGATCCAGATATTGATGTTATCGTCATCGGTTCCGGTGACTTGATGGACATTATGGTTGAAAATGCACCATTATATCCAGAGAAGTACTTCGTCATGTTCGACAATCCTGTTGATTTCGAAGATGCCTGCAGTGATTGCGGAAATGTGTATGCTGTTCAATATATGCAGAATGAAGGCTCATACTTGGCTGGACTTTACGCTGGCTTGATGTCTGAGGCAGGCATGATTGGCGCAGTTGGCGGCAAGGATATCCCGGTTATCCAAGACTTCCTGGTTGGTTACAAGCAGGGCGCCGTCGATGCTGGACTTGCGGAAGAGAATGTATTGATCCAATTTGCGGAGTCATGGAACGATCCTGCCAAGGGTAAAGAATTAGCTCTCACTATGTACCAGCAGGGTGCAGATTATGTATTCCAGGTTGCGGGCGGCACCGGCGTTGGTGTTTTCCAGGCAGCCGAGGAAGCTGGCAAATGGGCGATTGGAGTTGACTCTGACCAGGCGATCATTATTGAAGAAACCGATCCCGAGCAGGCAGCTGTCATTGCCACATCCATGTTAAAGAATGTGGACAAGTCCCTGTACCGTGCTTTCAAGTTATTCTATGAAGGTACACTCCCCTGGGGCACCAACGAAGCTCTGGGTATCCCGGATGGCGTTGGGTTAGCTTACAACAAATTCTATGACGAATACACACCACAAGATGTCAAAGATAAGATTGCTGAAATGGAAGCAAAAGTAATCGCTGGCGAGATCGTCATCGCTACCGTTTTCTAGAAAAATATTAATAAAAGGGTAGGGATTCTTCCCTACCCTTTACAGTTTACACAAATTGGAGACATTATATGAGGCCATTAATTGATCTAGTAAATATTGACAAAGTTTACGATAATGGCGTGATCGCGAATAACGGTGTAAATTTCTCCGTTAAAAAAGGAGAGATCCATGCGCTTGTTGGGGAAAACGGCGCGGGAAAATCCACATTGATGAAGATCCTTTATGGTATGGAAAAACCCACAGATGGTGAGGTTTGGGTTAATGGAGAACAAAAGCATTTTAATTCTTCCATAGACGCAATTGCAGCAACGATTGGGATGGTTCATCAAAACTTCATGCTGATACCTTCTTTTACTGTTGCGGAAAATGTGGTTTTAGGTGATGAACCAAGAAAAAACGGACTTATTGATAGGGAAGAAGTATTAAAGATTACTAAGGATTTATCTGAACAATTTGGGCTCTTTGTGCAGCCCGATGCTATTGTTGATAGCATCAATGTTGGAATGCGCCAGCGGGTTGAGATCTTGAAAACATTATATCGTCAAGCTGAAATATTAATTCTTGACGAACCAACCGCAGTTTTAACCCCACAGGAAACAGATGATCTTTTTAAAGCAATTCGGATCCTGGTTAAACAGGGAAAAACAGTTATTTTTATTACCCATAAACTTCGAGAAGTAAAAGAGATCTCCGACCGGGTTACAGTTATGCGGCACGGGAAAATGATCGGCACAATGGATACAAAAGACGTTACGCGTGAGCAAATGGCGAATATGATGGTAGGCCGTGAAGTGTTCCTTGACATTAAAAAACCGAAGATCAAGCGCGGTGGAGAGCGCATGAGAGTGAAAAATCTTTCATACGTTTCTGAAATTGGACGCAAGCTGCTTCGAAACGTGAATTTTAACCTATACGCTGGGGAGATCTTAGGTATAGCTGGTGTTGAAGGTAACGGGCAGACTGAGCTGGTGGAAATTCTCACTGGTTTAAAGCCCGCTGCTGGTGGGAAAGTCTTTGTTGGGGATTGTGATATCCTGGAAAATACCCCCCGCGAAATCCGCTTGCGAAAGATAGCGCATATTCCTGAAGACCGACTGACAAATGGCGTAGCGGTTAGATCAACAATTGAGGAAAATTTGATCGTTGATCGTTATTTCCGGAAACCGATTAGGAAAGGACTTTTCATTGATAGTAAGGTTGTCAAAGCTAAGTGCAAGGATCTAATTAAGAAGTTTAGTATTCTTACACCGAATGGAAAATTACCTGTGAGCTCACTTTCTGGCGGCAATATGCAGAAAGTTGTTGTCGCCCGTGAATTTTCTTCTGAACCAGAAGTATTAATTGCTTCTCAGCCGACACGCGGGATTGATGTGGGTTCGACAGAATTTATACGTGAACAGTTGGTTAAGATCAGAAGCAGGGGCACAGCTATCCTGCTCGTATCTGCAGACCTGAGCGAAGTAATGAGCGTATCAGATCGGATCGTGGCGCTGTATGAAGGGGAAATCACAGGAGTATTTCCGGATGCATCAAAAGTTTCCGAAAAAGAACTTGGTTTATACATGCTCGGGGTCAAACAACAAACCTATGAGGAGATGGAGAAATACTTATGAAAAACTTTTTCAAATCAAAGGGTTTTCGTGAATTTCTGAGAGTTCTAATTGCTTTGGCCATTGGCCTTACTTTTGGATTCATCATCACCTTGTTTGTCTCTGAAACTCCCGTTGAAGCCTACAAATCGTTCCTGCTTGGCCCTCTAACCCGGCTCAATCGCATTGGTGATTGGTTGGAAGACAGCCTCACTTTAGTGTTAGTGGGATTGGCAATGTGCATTGTTTTTACTGCGGGCCAATGGTATATCGGTGCGGAAGGACAATTGATCTTTGGGGCGCTTATATCTGGTGTGGTTGTCCTGTTTGTACCGCTTCCACCCGCTTTACGAATTACCCTTGCGTTTGTAGCGGCTGCGATAGTTGGATTCCTGTGGGCGGTTATTCCAGCGTATTTGAAAGCTTACTTGAATGCAAGTGAATTGATCACATCACTGATGCTCAACACCATTGCAATAAAAGCATTCGAATATTTTTTAAAGTATTACATTATGCCTGAGGGTTCCAGAACTATGACATCTGAAAGAGTTCCGGTGGAATTACGGCTGCCTACATTTATTCCTGACCTGCCTTTCTTGTCTTCAATCAGGGAATTATGGATGAAACAAACGAGTGTATCAATCATCGTCTATGTTGCGATCGCGGCAGTAATTGCCGCGTACTTATTGCTTTACAAAACACCATTTGGATATGAACTGCGAACAGTTGGTTCAAATAAGAAATTTGCGCGCTATGGAGGGGTAAACATCAATCGTACTATATTACTTGCGATGACGGTCAGCGGTATATTTGCCGGTATCGCAGGAACGCATATGACCCTCGCAATCCACAACAGGTTGATCGTTGGCATGTCTTCCGGTATGGGTTTTGAGGGTGTAAATATTGCGACCCTGTCACAATTAAACCCACTTCTTGTCCCAATTTCTTCGCTTCTCTATGGTTATATGAGGGCGGGCGCGGAAGTGATGGAAAGGACGACGGATGTGTCAAGAGAATTAGTGATGGTCATTCAAGCGGTGATCCTCCTTTTAGTCACCGCGGAACGGTTGATGCCGACCATTCAGCAGCGGATCGCTAGAGAGAATGGAGAAAATAATAACAATAATGGGAAAATAAAAGGAGGAACCAATGACGTTTGAAACCGTTCTCCAAAGTATTTTTACTTCGCTCTTTTTAGCGAGCGTAATTCGCATCAGCACACCGATCATTTTTCCTGCATTGGGAAGTTTAATATCCATAAAAGCTGGAGCCAGCAACAAAGCGTTGGAAGGGCTAATGCTGGTGGGAGCTTTTACCGGTGTGATGGTGTCTGCTTTCACTGGTAGTGTATGGTTGGCGGTTCTGAGTGGGATAGTTGTTGCCATTATCATTTCAGCGATACTTGGTTTTTTCCACCTATATTTGGGAACTAACTTGTTTATCGGAAGTTTAGCGGTAAACATGATGTGTTCTGGCGGAACCACTTTCTTGATGTATATTATTACCGGAGACAAGGGGAATACAGGCAACTTGGCCAGCTTATCAGTCCCAAATGTGCATATCCCTTTTATCAAGGATATGCCATTTTTAGGAGAAGTTCTGAGTGGACATAATGTCTTTACGTACCTTGCTTTTTTGCTTACTTTTGTTGTTTATATCTTCCTGTACAGAACAAGTTATGGAATTCGTTTACGCGCGGTTGGTGAAAATCCGGATGCGGCAACTTCTCTGGGTATTAATGTGAAACGAGTTCGAATGACGGCACTGATAATAAGTGGTATGTTGTCGTCGATGGGGGGCATGAATCTATCAATGGCTTATTTACAGATGTTTGCACGTGATATGACGGCTGGCAGGGGTTGGATCGGTCTTGCATCTGTAAGTCTTGGGGGCAAGAAGCCGCTGGGTACATTACTGGCTGCTGTTCTGTTTGGTTTTTCTGATGCGATCGCGAACCAACTTGGTTCACTGGATATTCCTGCCCAACTGGTGACGATGATCCCGTATGCAACAACGATCATTGCCCTGGTAGGTTATGCTATCCAACAGCGGCAAGCAATACTTTCGCGGATGAAGAAATTTGAAAAAGAACAATCAGAAGAACTTGTGGAGAAACCTGCAGTATCTAAATAATCAAGGATTTAAACATGATTGATCGATTGATCCGGAATTGTGATGTTCTAATCTTCAACGGTGACATGCCTGAGGTTATTTTGAATCAGGATATTTCTATTGAGAAAAGTCTGATCAAAGAAATTGGTAAAACTGGTTCACTAGAGGTGGATCAGGAAACCGAAATAGTAGATGCTCAAGGCTTATTGGCAATTCCGGGTTTGATCAATACTCACGCGCATGTGCCGATGGTACTATTGCGCAATTTGGCAGAGGATGTGTCGGTTGAGTCCTGGTTTAATGACTATATTTGGCCAATGGAGTCTAACCTAACAGAAGAGGATGTGTATTGGGGGGCGCTGTTGGGGATGGCGGAAATGATCGAGAACGGTATCACCAGTGTGGCAGACCATTATTTTTATATGGATGAGGTTGCTAAAGCGATACAAGAAACAGGGATGCGTGCGAACTTGGCTTGGGCTGTGTTTGGGCATGAAGGAGAAGCAAAGTTAGATGAGACCTTAGAATTTGTTAATCGCTGGCAGGGGGGCGCGGATGGACGTATTACTACCTGGCTGGGACCACATTCACCCTATACTTGCAGCCCGGAATTCCTTAAGTTGACTGCTAAGAAAGCTGCGCAGAATAATGTTGGAATACATATTCATGTTTCTGAAACTCAGGCACAGGTTGACCTGGCCTTGAAGGAATTTGGAAAGACTCCTGTACAATTGTGTAAAGATGCCGGCGTAATGGAAGTCCCAACGATATTTGCGCACTGCAAGAATCCGCAGGGGGGGGATTATGACCTTCTGGCAGCGGCTGGGACAGGTATCCCGCAAGCGCCGAAAACATATTTAAAGCATGCGATGACAATTGCCCCGATTGATAAATATCTTGAGAAAGGAATTCCGATCGGGCTAGCTACGGATGGCGCGGTGAGCAACAATACAATGGATATCATCGAACAGATGGGACTTTTGGGAATGTTAGCAAAGCTGCGAACTGATGATTGTACTTATTTGCCAGTTGAGCAACTTTTGAGCATTGCTTTTCGATCTAGTGCTAAGGTAATTCATCTGGATGATCAGATCGGCGAACTGAAAGTTGGCATGAAAGCGGATATCGCCTTGCTGCGGCAGAATGGACTGCATATGACCCCGCGGACAAACGTTTTATCCATGATTGCATATAATGCACGTGGGTCGGATGTGGACACAGTACTATGCGACGGAAAAGTTCTAATGAAGAACCGGGAGCTGCTGACCGTCGATAAAGAGAGAATACGCTCTGAGGTGCAGAGCCGGTTGCGGCGGTTAAGTAAACGGGTTCCCAACTCTCGCATTGCAGATTATCCTGCATAGAAAACGAGTGTTTTCCCATAACCTGCGATAAATTACGCTGACCTTTATCAGATTATTTAATTTAGTGAGGAGATTGTATGGCACAAAAAGTGATCTTAGATGTTGATACGGGGTGTGATGACGCGGTAGCGATGCTTATGGCTGGGCATCATCCTGCATTGGAGTTTGTGGCTGTGCTGCCAGTACACGGCAATGTTCATCTTGAAGTTACGCTTGAAAACACGCTGAAATTACTTTCTGCGGGCAAACTTGAGCATGTTCCAGTCTATGTAGGCGCGAATGCTCCTTTGATTGGTCCAATCATCGCTGGTGATGGAGACCAGATCATCCGGCTGCCTTTTCCTGAGTCATCCATTCAGCCACAAGAACATCATGCCGTTAACTTTCTGATCGATTACTATATGAGCGGAGAAGGTAAGGATACGATCTATATGCCGATTGGCCCACTGACTAATTTGGCGCTGGCCCTGCGGATCGAACCAAAGCTGGCAAAGCGCATTCCGAAGATCGTTACTATGGGCGGGGCGTACATCGAAGGGAATACAACACCTTCCGCTGAGTTCAATATTTTAGCGGATCCTGAAGCGGCTCACATTGTATATTCATCAGGTATTCCAATCACAATGATCGGCCTGGAAGTGACTGATAAAGCAGAGATTCGGAAAAATGATGTAAAACGGATCCGTGAGATCAGAACGCCCTGGGCGGATGCTGCTGCAGAGATCATTGATATCATTATTGATATTCATCTGAAATATCCTGGCAGGACCGGTGGGATTGTGTATGATGCCTGTGCGGTTGCGGCAGTGATCGATCCGACGGTTTTCCAGGCGAAACCCATGCATATTGATATTGAGATTAACGGCACATACACGCGCGGGCGGACGGTGGCTGACATTCGGGATAGGAAGAAATTACCTAAGAATGTGGAAGTAGGCACGAGCATTGACCGGGAGAAATTCCTGGATATCCTTTATGAATCTTTGAGGTAAATTACGAAAATGAAAACAGACATAACCTATTTTGAAAAGATCGGTGAGAATAACACTGCTGATGTGCTGGCAATTGGTTTGAAACGGTACCGACAGGGTGATATTGATGCGATAGTTATTGCTTCCAGTTTTGGCAAGACTGCCAAAATGGCAGCGGAGGTTTTTGCGGGCGAGAAAGTTCCTCTCATTATTGTGGGAGAAGTGCTGGAAGGGAAACAGAGCCCACCGCTAGAAGTTTGTGAACCATTAATTGCAAAGGGCCACCAGGTGATCTGGGGAGTAACGATAAGCACGATGAGTAAATTCAGCCGGAATGAAACGCCAAACTTGATCGCTGATGTATATAAGCGCATCAGCGAAGGATTTAAGGTGGTGTGCGAGATCGTGTTGATAGCAACAAGCTCAGGTTACCTGCAGGCGGGGCAGAAGGTGCTTTCAATCGCAGGGACACATAGAGGCGCGGACACAGCGGTTGTCGCCCGGGCAGCGGGATATGCTGATTTTCAATCGTTCCAGGTGCATGAAATCCTTTGTAAACCGTATAAAAGATAGGCAGTATAAATATTATTTAACATTAGCAATTTGCTTTTCCTGGGGACAGAGCCGTTGTCGGCTCTGCTTTTTTTACACTTAAGCGAACCAATTTCTTTAACAAAGGCGCACTCGGATTGTGATAATTATTGCAGTAAATCAGAATTGAATAATCGTGAAGAAAATAACTATTCAATCATTTCTTAATGTATAGATATGCGTTTAGTTAATATTGGGAGTTTGTGCTGGTTGACGAATGAATATCTGGTCAGTCGAAAGGTTTGTTGTTAATAATGCTATAATCCCGATTTGTTGTGTTTCCGCAACCAACAGCGGCCGCAGAGGTTAATCAAATATAAGCAGCATTTTGAAGGTATGTAAATGGACAAACAAGCAACAGTTGCATTGATACGATGTGAGAATTATGATTACGAGTCGGTTTCCGAAGCGGTGGAAAAAGGGCTGAGTCTGTTAGGTGGAGTTGGACAATTTGCTGCATCCGGTGAAAAGATTCTCCTGAAGCCAAATATTTTATCAGGCGACAGCCCAGATAAGTGCATCGGCCCGCACCCGATGGTTTTTAAAGTGGTGGCGGAAGCATTCCAGAGGGCGGGGGCTGCACTTAGATTTGGTGATTCGCCCGGGTTTGGGAATCCGCGCGGGAATGCCCGTAAAGCTGGATTCCTTAAAATCGCCGACGAGATGGGCATCCCTTTTGCAGATTTTGAGAACGCTGAGATCTTGTCAAATCCGGATGGAAAGCTTGTGAATAAGTTTGAGATAGCGAAGGGCGTGGTGGAGAGCGACGGGTTGGTGAGTATCTCTAAGCTGAAGACCCACGCGCTGACAAGAATCACAGGGGCGATTAAAAATCAGTTTGGTTGCATCCCTGGGCCGCGCAAAGCGGAATTTCACTCTGTGATGCCGAACGCAAACCTGTTTTCGAAGATGTTGGTGGACCTGAACCTGCTGCTGAAACCACGTTTGTATATTATGGATGGGATTTTGGCGATGGAGGGTAATGGGCCGCGCAATGGCAATCCGCGCGCGATGAATGTGCTTCTGTTCTCTACTGATCCTGTGGCGCTGGACAGCATAGTGTGTAAGATGATCGATCTTGATCCAAGTCTGGTTGAGCCGCTGGTGATAGGGGAGGAATTTGGATTGGGTACAATGCAGAACATTACCATTGTTGGTGATCCGGTTGAGGATTTAATTAACCCCGGTTTTGACGTGAATCGCAGCTCTGTACCAACTACAGAAGGGACTTCTTTTATTTCTTCAAACTTTATGCGGAAGTATTCCGCTCCGCGGCCGACGATCAATCCAGAGGCATGCACGCGCTGCGGGACGTGCGTGAACGTTTGCCCGGTGGAACCGAAAGCGCTTTCCTGGACGAACGAGAGCCACTCAGAGCCGCCGGTGTATGATTATGGCAAATGTATCCGCTGTTACTGCTGCCAGGAAATGTGCCCGGAGAACGCGATCTTTGTGAAAGTACCACTGTTGGGAAAGCTCATTCATCGGTAGATTTGAACTCCTTATTAATATAATAAGAGATGGCAATATTGACACTGCCATCTCTTTACTGGTTACAAATGGATGCTAAAACACAATGCTTGAGTTATGTCTCTTGCCTTCTGCGCCGATCCCATATACTGAAGGCCAACAAGCCTAGCATGACCAGCAGCATCAGGTAAGCGAACCAGTCTCCCCAGCGTGCATATAGTGTCCGCACACCGCGTGTGGGGAGATCGGCTACCATGATTCGCTCTGATGTGGTGAAGAAATCCTGGTAGGCCAGGATTCGTCCCTGGTAATCTACTGCTATCGAGGTGCCTGAGTTTACTTGGCGAAAGACTGAAAAGCCATTTTCTACACCACGGAACAAACCTACTTCAGTATGGTAGGGTTTGATTGGCTGCCAATCGAAGGCTGGAACAAGCATGATGTCTACGGACTGACGGCCGGCTTGTTGGATGAACGATGGGAAATCCATGTCGAAACAAAGGACGGAAGCGATGCGTCCGTAGGGAGTGTCTACGAAATGGATCACGCCATCTGAATCGGTCGGATACCATGATTTTGTCTTAGTGTATTCATAAGCGATCTGGCCTGCGGGCGTGATTACCCATAATTTATTATCGGAAGAGGATTGCCCGTACTTGAAGATGACGGCTGAAGGGGCCAGGTAAACCTGGTGGTCGTGGGCAAATGTCTGCGCACGGGTCAAGAAGGTGTCTACATCTTCGGGAAAAAGCATAGCGTTGGCTTCTGACCAGAAGATGACTTTGGCCCCAAACTGAGCCGCGCGTACACTTTGGTTGAAAAGCTGCTCTTCCAATTGAGAAAACTCATCCGCATAGGCGTGCGCTTGTTCTTGTGGGGTGTTTAGATCAATTATTTCATCCCAGTAGTTGTGGCTATGCTCGACGGTGATGCCGGCGATCTTTACTGTAGCGGCGACAGGCTCGTTAGAAAGGCGTAGTCCTCCAAGCATAAGGCTGACAGAGACAACTGTGGTAAAGAATATCACCGGACCCCGCACCAGCTTTAAATCGAACCTCTGTTCCCAGACTAGGTTGGACACAGAAGCCAACCAACTTACCACGAAGGTGATGCCCCAAATTCCGGTGACTGAGGCTAATTGGACGAGCGGCAAGGATGCGAATTGTGTGGGGGCCATCGAGAAATTTGACCCCAATGGGGAAAAGGCGATAATCCAATCTAGAATTACATAAGTCGCTGGATAGACAAGAATAGATAGCGCCGGTGGGAGCCGCTGCGATAGATATCGATCCAGATACATGGCGATGAGTATGGGCATTGCCCGCGCCAGGCCAATGCCGATTTCTGCAGGGATGGAAAAGTCCCAGCCGCCGTGCACGTTGGCGAACAAAACCAAGGTCATGACTGGGATTGCCAGGAACGCTGACGTCCAACGTTTTTGGGTGCGGACGAAACGCAGCATGAAGATAGGCGCCAACCACATGGCAATCGGTGCATTCAAGCGCCAGCCCATACAGAGGAATAGGGCGGCTCCTAAGATTAACCACAGATACGACCAAAATATTTTCTTCATTTGTAATCCTTTCTTAAGTAAACATAATTTCCGATAAGACTTCATTTCATGATACTCAGTGTATATAGCCATGTGATAAAGGAGGAAATGTACTTGCCATTCGAAAATGTAAACTGGCTGTTTGCCAATGTTGGCTGGAGGAACGAAAGCTGGTTAGGGAAAGACAAGCTTATTGATGTAAAAAGAGTTTTGGATGGTTTCATGGTCATTTCACTTGCAGTTCAGTGTAATAGCAAAGAGGTCCTGTGTAATCGACCGAAATGTGGATTTAGAGGGTGGAGAAACAAAAAACATCGTGCGAGTGCTATATATTCGCACAGTGTTTAGGGCTTTCTACTCAGAGAATTTTCTTTTTCCTGGCTTGATTGACTGCTTGCATGCGGCTCTGCACCCCAAGCTTGCGGTAGAGGTTGTTGATATGAGTCTTGACCGTGCTCGGTGCGACGACCAACTGCTGCGCGATCTTCTGATTCGACAAACCTTCGGCCAGCAACTGCAACACCTCTCGCTCACGATTGGTGAGCAGCTCACCACGTGCGCGGTTAGTTTGAAGATGGACTAATGCTGATTGCTGGCTGCATGCCAAGCGTAAATAAGCGCAATAGCGGCGTAAGGCCGTCGGGGTTCCATGGGACTCGATTTTTACCTGTAGATCAGCTAGCAAACGTTGCATCGGCTCGCCTGCGTCCACGAACGTGCGCACGAAGCCGGCAGGTTGGGCCAGCTTAAGAGCGCGTTGGAGCAGCACTAGGGCTTGGTTGGGCTCACCGGCCATCTGGCGTGATATGGCCAGCAGAGCCAAAATCTCAACGGAGGTTCCCATGTGCCCGCTGGCTTCTGCAACTTGCAAGAGTGGAGTGAGCTGTTGTATGGCCTGACTGGGCTGATCTTGGGCCAGCAGCACCATTGCTTGTGTAATCTGCTCGATGCGCCAGGAATCACCCGGGCCAGTGGCGGCTAAGATCTGACTTTGCGCCATCCACCGAACCGCTGATTCTACCTCGCCTTGCTGCAATGCCAGTCGTGCCAGGTAAGCCCTGGCCGAGGCGACAGTTGCGGGTGAGTACATTGGCTCTTGCAAGATCTGTTCTGCCTGGTGGATGCAGTCTTGCCCACTGCTCCGCTCGCCCTGCGCCCACTGAACCTGCGCCAAGAAGACCAGGCCAGTGACAACCATATCGACACTTCCCCACTGGCGGCCCAACTTGATGCAAGTCTTCAGGTGCCGGGCTGCCTCAGCCAGTTCATTTCGCTCATAGAGCAGCCGCCCCAGATTGGCATGTGCCATACTGACGCTGTTCAGCTTCCTGAATAGCTTGGCGGTAAAGTCTAGCAGCCTCGTCAAACTGGCCTTGCCGTACCTCGAGATCCGCCAACTGTACTAGCGACATCATCGAGATAAGCAAAACCCCCGCAGCCTGGCTAATTGCCTGTGATTCACGGTAAGCCTGGATGGCGGATGGGGTATCACCAACTGTATCATATGCCAGGCCTAAATTCATGGTTACCAGGCTGCGTAAAAAGGTGTCTTCGGCCGGGAGATATTCTAACGCACGGTGAGCTAGTTCAATAGTCGCCTGAACATCACCACGTAAAATTGCGATCAAGGCTCCCAGGGCTGCAGCCTCACCCTGGATGCTGGTTTCTTTCGGGG
>Ga0255393_10009_pt1 | contig 36817 bp, 33 predicted proteins | sample ANMaggSeSYBR01C8_FD_182122 | JGI IMG/M metagenome (GOLD analysis project Ga0255393, IMG submission 182122) | Sediment cell enrichment communities from methane seep in Santa Monica Basin, California, United Staets - ANME aggregate JGI... | ecosystem: Environmental > Aquatic > Marine > Cold seeps >... | reverse complement strand
CGAAACATGCAGTCAAAGAGGTTTCTCGGGCTTCTGTCGTTCTTCCTGCCCGCTGCTCTCTGCTTCGTGTTTTTTAGGTTCGCGGAGCTCAGCAAAAAAACACTCATTATTGAAAATGAAAGGATGTTAATATGACCTATCCAGAAAGTGCAAATGTTTCAGCTGGTGATGCCACGCTCGCCAGCCACTATAACAATCTTCGCTCTGATGCCTTACTTCTCGGCAAAGCTGTTGCTGATGCCGCACCCCTCGGAACTATTCTCGAGAGGTACGAAAGCCGGCTCGAGATCGAGCGGCTCGACACTACCAAACTGCGGGTGCCCGCTTCTGCAACCGCCCCGGTTTCACTGCTTATCGCTGGCTATTTGTGCCAGGCTGTCGCTGATGTGGACTTGGGTGCGGGTGATGTGCCTGCGGGCGGTGCAGCAGCGTTTTATATTTTCGCCAACCGCACGGATTCCAGTACTACTTTCACCCTTTCGGTGAGCTCGGTCAGCACCGAAGCAGCCAATCAACGGCGCATTGGCCGCTGTTATTGGGACGGCTCTAAGATCGTCAAGGATAGTATCAGATCTGAACTTGCTGAGCTCGTTTCTGATCTGCTTTCTTTCCTCGACCCGCAGTTGTGTGATGGTCGTTTGACCTTGAGCACTGGCGTACCTGTCCCGGATTCGGATGTTTCATCATCCGCCATTGTGTATTTCACTCCCTATGTGGGCAATCGGGTGTCTTTGTATGTGCAAGATTACGGCTGGCGGGTCTATTCTTTCTCGGAGCTCACTCTTGATATTTCGGGCATCTCATCCGGCAAGAACTTTGATGTATGGGTCTATGATAATGCGGGCACTCTCTCGCTTTCTTACACAGAATGGTCAAATGACACCCTCCGCGCGACTGCCATCATCCGCCAGGACGGCGTTATTGTGAAATCTGGTGCCGCTGCCTACCGCTATTTAGGTACGTGCCGCACATCCGGCGCGGGCGTCACTTGCTCCACAAAACTAAAAAGGTTTTGTTTTAACTTCTATCGCCCCCGCCCTCTCAAGCTTGAGCTCAGGGATGTGACCGCAAACTGGACCTATGCCACAAACACAATCCGCCAAATGCGCGGGCAGGCTGCTAACAAGGTTGAGTTTTTGATCGGTGTAAGTGAAACACCGGTTATAGTTTCTAATTCGCTTGAGATTTATACTACCCTCGCGAATGATAAATCCAAAATTTCTATCGGTCTTGATTCCATTGTTGCGTATGCTGCTGATTCTTTTTGTTCTTACCAGCGCACCAGCGCCGCTGATCTGTGGATTACTCATTCTGTTAAATATTCTGGTTTCCCCGGCATTGGTTACCACTATCTTGCACCCCTTGAATATGCTGAAACTGGTACGATTCAATATTACGGCAGTGATAGACAATTATTTGAAGGAGTTATTTATGGCTGAGTTAAACACTTATAAATTACATCAAGAACTTTTAGGGGCTGGGTTAAGTGTGCATGGTGTTTCTTCGGACGGTGAAATATCCTGGGTGAAAACCCCCACTGAAGCACAGGAATTAACAGCATCTAACATCATCACGGCGCATGACCCCGCGCCTGATCAGAATACTGTGCTTAGGGATGAATACAGTAAGGTTGGTGTGAATACCAAAGAGATGGTTTTTGCTCTGTGGAAGAAGATCATGCAGAGCGACCCCGCAGACGCGGACGCCCTGCAATCTCTGATAGATCAGGTGAATTCTACGGTTGCTTAAAAATGTTCACCTTGCCTGCATTCAGCATTTAAATATTTGTGCAATTCTGGAAAAAGACATTGTGAGATGATTTGACAGACACAATTAAAGCTAACTATAATTCAATTACGGTGTAATATTCAAAACATATGCAAAAAAAATTACTCACAATCTTCATTTCGGTTTTTATTTTCACTTTACTGGCAGGCTGCTCAGATGGGCAGTCTGAGGCAGTGCTGACATCAGGGGATGATGATTCCGTGCAGGATGCGCAATTAATGGAGATGCCTGAAGAAACATCGATCATAGAAAGTGTCCCATGTGGCCTCCCTCTGCCTGGCCCCGATGATTGGGAGGTGGTTCTGTGTGAGCAGTTTGATGACAATAGAAACGAGTGGCAGGTTGAAAGCCAGGATAACCCGTACGCAAGATACACCAGTGTGATCACAGATGGTAAATTCGTGATTGATTACACGGCGAAAGGATTTGCGGGTTACCAGCGCACCGCGGTGACCTGGTTCACGATCGGCGAGGAAAAGGATTTTGCTTTATCAATCAAAGGGTTAATGGACAGCTCTTTTCAGGACGCGAGCTGGGGGATCGCTTTTCGCGGGGATGGGGACAGCTTTTTTCTCTTCTCAATCTCAAATGACGGCACATATAAGTTTGAAATTTTTGAAAAAGGCGGATGGGTTCCATTGATCACACCGAAGAATACCAACAGTATCCAGATGGGGAAAGAGAATACCTTGCGAATAGAAGCGGGTGGGCAGGACTTTTATTTCAGCATCAACGATATAATGATCAACCAGTTCAGCGGAGCATTATTAGATGGGAAAGAGATCCAACTGATAGTCAGCGCAAAAGAGGGTGTGAGCGCTGTGTTTACATTCGATGATGTTGTTTTACAAAAATAACATAAAAATATTCTCAATAATAATTTAAACACTCTGGAAAACTCTTAATTTACGGATATGTGGGGGCATGTTTGTAAAATTTCCTGTATGTAGGGCTTGACGAATGTAGAATTATTGTTCTTTTTTAGAACAAACTTACTAATTCTGGAGGAAGCTATGAATCTGACCACTACACAACGTTTTTCAAACCTGACCAACCAGTTATTCAAGGATGTACGTTCACGCTCAAATTCGTTGTATGTAGGAATTATGGTGTTGGCGAAACTCGCCAACGTGGTGGAGGAGATAAAAATTCAGGAATTAGTAGGAAAATATGATTAATACTACTTATCATCAATATCATAATATTCTGTCCAATATTCATGGTCATATTTTTCTAAAGGAAATGTATCTTCGCCATTCAGCGAAATGATTTTAAATGAAAGTTTGGAGCTGCTGATATCTGCAAGAATCACCTTATCATAAAGTCCATCACCTAATCCTGTAGCTATAAGGAATATATCCTGATTGGGAATCTTCTTATAATATGGGGACAAATTGCGACCTCCACCAAAAGCACCTACATCACCAGAAAATAAATAAATTGGTTTTTCTTTTGCCGCTGGGGCAAAGTGATTTTCTAAAAGCTGTCTGAAGTTTGATGAAAGACAACGGGCATTGACGTGATTAGAAAGAGGCTGGCTGCTATCAAGAAAAATAAGTCTATGTGTGAATATTAAGATATTATTAATTTCAGGATTGTCAAGTGCGCTTGATAACGCTTCTTTAAGCATGGTTTCTTGCCTTCCGACGATAAAACAATCTGCAATGATTGAGTCCAATACGATGATTAAACTGTTATTGTATTTAAAGTAATAATAGGTTTGCCCAAAATTTCTTAGATAATCGACACAATTCCCATCATGATCCCCATTTGCATTAATAATTGGTGAAATCAATTTATTAAGGAAATTTGTTTTTAAATCATTAATACTATTGTTATCAGGTATATATGTCATGTCTCCAAGCAAAACAATCAATCCAGGTGATAAAGCATTAATTTCTGGTACAGCGTTGATAAGAGTTTCCGAAGGAGTTGTTACACCTTTTTTATTTGGATCACCATACACATGACCAATAATCAGAATCTGGTCATTATTTATTGTTGGAATTTTATTATTTATCACAGCCTCGGGTAATGGCAGCTCGAAACGATAATCATGCGTGATGGTATTTGTAGTGTTTGACAAGAAGCCAACGGAAAATTTTATGTCATTAATTTTAGTTTGGCAATCTTGAAGCAAATCATTTATTGGTTCAAGATTTACCCCCCTACCTTTTAGAACAAGTTTGATCTGGGAATGCCATAGAGAAGGAACACCACTCTTGTAAAACAACATTCCAAGGAAGAATACAATAATAGTAGTTAATGAAATAATCAATAATGTCGAAATGGTTTTTTTCATAATTTGCCTATGTTGCATAACTGATAGTATTCAGCCTCTCAGATAAGCTTTTCGCACCCTGTTAAGTATTTTGAGAATTGCGAACAATAAAGCGGAAATTCCGCCAATACGTCTGCAAGCTTGTTGTGATTATCAGGCGAAGCTTTGAATTCAATGATGACCTGATCTCTTAATATCTGAAGCATTTCTAGGTTTGGGAACTGGGATGTAGACTGATCATAAACATGCATATTTTTATCAATTGTCAAGTTGATTGCTCCATCAGCCGAAACAAAATATTGCCGTTGATAATAATTTAAAATTATGGGTTCACAGAAGGGGAGCGTATTTCGGAAGCCTTCTGGCGTTCCGTTCTGTATGAGGTCATAAATCTCATGCCATTCTGTTTTTGAAATGTCCAGTTTGGAGTGCGTTGGAAAAATAATTTTCTCCCCAAGGTTTCCGCTCTTCTTCTTAATTTCTAATTGTGCATTATTTAATACCCATGTTTTTCCATACCACCTTAAACGTAATTTTATACGGTTTGCTTCTCCATTGAGATGTGCATATAAAAAATCACGATCGTAAGTATCAAAATAGATATTATTGACCCGCCTGGGCGGATAGGATGGAGAGAAACCAAAGGAATTTGAAGTTACCCAACTCTCTGCAAATTCAACAAGAGGCTCATCAAGGACCATCTTGATCTCGTAACGTAAATCACGCAATTCTTTCACGGTGCCCATAAATTATCAAAATCGTCTTGATAATACAATTTATCTACATCTATTTCTTGAGGAATTATTTCTTCACCGTTCAGGTTTATTTCACTATTAATTTGGCATAATACTTTAACATCTGAGTTGATGATATTCGTGTCAATGGCATTAATGCTTGCTGGACCATAGACAGGTTTTTTAGTATATGCAGCTAAACCCGCAATTTTAATAGAATCAATAGTTGTGTTCGTTACTTCTACATGAGAAAGGTCTTTGCTAGCAATACCAATTCCTGCGTTTTTAATAAAAACGCCGCTAATGAATAATTTGCTATTTTCACCCACGGAAATTGCTTTATCGTTGATGTTAGAAAAACGTGTGTCCGTTACGTCAATTTGTGAACCACTGAAATCAATTCCATCTCCACCAATATCATGAAAACTGCAGTTGTTTATTTCCCCACTTGTGATGAAGTCACCATCAAATCCATCAGAAGGGGTATCATGAACTTCTACATATTCAAAAGTAAATGATGATCGAATGATATTAATTGCGTCTTCAGTTTGATTGTTGCCTATTTTTGTAAAAGAAATATCAACCGGGCTTTGATAAAAATTAATGCCGCCAGTTTGAATCCACCCCCCCCTTTGGATACCCGCCATTTTTTCAATCTTAGAATACCGAATTTTTGATTTTTCCTGTGCATTCATAATAACCATTCCTCCCCAATGATCATCTTGTGCTGTAAGAATGATCTGGGATTCTTCTTCCCCAAGTAATTCTATTTTTCCATAAGAAAGAAATATGCTATTTGTTCCAAACCTAAGAGTTGTCCCTCCGAAAACAAGGAAATCATATCCCTCGGGAATAATCAAATCACCCGAAACTTGCCAGTCTCCTTGGGCAACAACCAATTGCGAATCATTTATTTTCATTAGGAATTCATGGTTGGCCAAAGTTTCTTCTAAACCAACATTTGGCCTATCTGTTTCGAATATTATTTGAGGTGAGTAACCCGGATAAATTTTAATGATCGCTTTCTCTGAAGCACCATTCACATTCACTATAACCTCAATATATTCATAATCCATTGGGTCAGCAGGTAAATCTTCTATAGGAACATAAAACGATACAGGAAGAAACTCTAAACTTACCCCAGATTGGATAACAACACCGGATGATTTCTCTACTAAGGATGCCATGCATTGATCATCCAAACACCAATTATTCTCGAAACTTAATTTTGTGTCCCCGAAATATAAATCATTAATTTGGACAGGGACAACCATTTGATTTGTTAGATCAATTTTTAAATATTGTGTGTCATGAATATCTGTAACAGAATAATTTCCCCTTATGGATAGATCTGGGTTAAGGTTCCTGAAAAGCACATCTTGGCGAAATTCAAGGTCATCCCATGGTAAACGAAGAAATGCCGTTTCTTTTCCATATTCTTTTTCTAATATATTTAGAAATTGTTGATACTCCGGGTTTAATAAATCTTTTAATTGATCCGAATAACTTTTTGAAGTAATTCTTTCAAGTGTTTTAATATACGATTTTTGTATTCCGGGAGCTGTGAAAATTTCATAAGATGAAAATGGATAAGCTATTTCATCCCTTTTAAAGAAAGCGCCCATCGGGCCGCCATCAAAAGCAATTGGCTCTAAGAGGCCCGTAATTGGGTTATAGTAAAATCTCAGGTTGTGCCATCTTGTGCTATGGCCAGCTGCCCATAGATCGGTAATTGCGTAGAACTTTCCCCACAATTCCTCATCCAATACTTGATTGGGTTTTAGCGTACCCCTATTTATATTAAGCGAATTTAGCAGATTTTCAGCGGCAATTAATTGATCGTTTAGAATCTCATCAGTTAATAATTTGTTCATTTCGAATGGTTTTATTATAGGGTTGTTATCTCCCTCGGCTTCAGTAAAAAGTCCCACTCTTTTTGAAGCACCTAAAATATAAAGATCATGTTCTGCGTTGATAAAGCGAGCCCAATTTCTCCAAAGATAGTCTTCATCAAGCCGGATTATTAATCCGGCGCGGCGGTTTTGAGATTCCAGTAAATTGTCTGTAAAACTTTCTTCAAGTGCGTAGACTCCTTTGTAGTCACCATTTAAAATAACGTTAATAAAATGGTAGCGAGTGGTCAGGATATCTTCTGATATTAAATTTTGATGATATCCCCACTCAAAGAGGAAATTACGTGTTGATGGGTCTTGCAGCGAGAACTTTCGCATTCCATAAATACTAGAATTATCATCATCAATATGAATACGATAAGACCACTTTTCGCCTTGTAGATGGTCAACCCAATCCCCTTTCAATCTAATATCAATATCAATTGAATCATTATTCATGAAGCGCATAGTTGCGGGGACATAGTCCTCGTCCGAGGATAATAAAATGCCAGCATTCAAGGCTTCATTTCGTTTATCCTCCAAAGATAAAAGGGATTCAAAGGGAATATCTAAAAAAAGCGTTGATAAACCGTTAGTATCGTAAAGTTTAATCTCATTCTCTATATTTGATTTCACTTCTGTAGCTAAAATACTTACTTTGCTGACACTTTCCCCCTCGCTCAATAAATAAACTTTGATTTCACTATGCCATTTTGAAGGGATACCACTCTTATAAAATAGAATTCCAAATAAGAATGCGAACCCTAGAGAAAATAATAATATCAGATTAGAAAAGTTATTTTTATGACTTAATAATTTAAAAATAAAAGATTTTTTATCTGTTACATCTGTTTTCATTCTAAATACCTAAAAGATTATTCTGCTCTATGATACTGATGATAGCACGGGGCTCTTTTTTATATATTTCATCAGAAATTATTGCAAGAGAGTCTGAGCTTCTCGCTCTGAAATAGTACACAAAATGCATTTGGTCTTTTCTTGTATCCATCCTTCGAAGATCAAAAGATTTTAACTCTTTCCTTAGGGATTGGCTGATCATGTTATGTGCTTCTTTGGGCGAATCTTTCATTGGCATTTCAATATTAAGATAGAGAACATTCTTTGGAGATATTTTGAACGCTCTTTTAATTATCAACCTTCCTGTCAGGAATGCGAATATGATACCAAAGGAAACCAAAGTTGGAATACGCTGCTCAGCCCCCATGCCTAACCCAATGGCTATTGAAAAGAAAAGGTAAATTAGCTCTTCAGGGTCCTTTATAGCAGTTCTGAAGCGGACGATTGATAAGGCGCCAACCAATCCTAAAGATAACGCTAAAGATGATTTGATGATAACGATAATCAGGGAAGTGATTAGAGTTAGCAAAGGAAGAATCGGAGCGAATTTCGATCTGTTTGATAATGAGTTGCCATATCGGGAATAAAAGATTGCAGAGATAGTTGATAGGGCTAATCCCAACAACATGTTAAAGACCATTGATGGTAGTGATATTGGGGCAGGGGATGTAAAATCCATGATTTCTCCGTGTCTAATAAGGGTTGCAATCATTATAAACTGTTCTTGTGCATAAAAGGGCACATACAATACGTAAGTTTTTTTCAAAGAGTGCGATTATCTGAACTGTTGCCAAGATAGATGTTCGGGTTGTTGTGGATAGAAATGAATAATCGTACCCATATATATTTAGGCTTAAGTGCACCAGTTGTGGTGTTTCTGTTGAGTTATTGGTGTAATTGTTGTTTGAATACAATAATTCAAACAACCTTAAAAACACTCCTTATAGTGAATATATGGGGGTTTATCAGTGAAATTGCCTATATATGGGGCTTGACGGATGTAGAATTATTGTTCTATAATAGAACATACTTACTAATTCTGGAGGAAGCCATGAACCTGACCACTACACAACGTTTTTCACACCTGACCAACCAGTTATTCAAGGATGTGCGTTCACGCTCAAATTCCTTGTATGTAGGAATTATTGTATTGGCGTTGGCCGCTTTAGAAATTTTCAATTTCAGCACAACTGATTTTGCCCTTCAGGATATTCTAGGAAATCGGGGAGGTGGGCTGCTGACGTGGTCCATGATCCTGTCGCTGGCTTTGTGTGGGATGGATATTGCCGGGATCGCGAAGATCTTGGCGTCTCCGAAAGGGGAACCTGGTAATACGAGCAGTTGGTACCTGTTGGGTGCATGGGTACTGGCAGCTGCTATGAATGCTGGTTTGACATGGTGGGGAATTAGCGTGGCAATCTATAACCAGCCCGCCCATGCGGTAATGATCATTGACCCAATGACGTATGTAACCGTGGTTCCGGTTCTTGTGGCAGTGATGGTTTGGGTAATTCGTGTGCTAATCATCGGGACTTTGGTCACATCTTTCAACTTGGTCTTGGAAGGAAGTAAGCAGCAGAAAGAACCAGCTCGGAAGAAAGCGTTTGGGTTTCGTACGGAAAAGAAGGCCCCTCCGCGCGGATATAAACCTGTTCCAAGCCAGGCGAGTGTGGATTTTGGAGGTTTTCCACAGTAAATAGAAAGTGCTTCTAGATTGAAACACCAGGATTAAATCCTGGTGTTTTTATTTCCCATACTATAATCACTGTCATGAAATTCTATCCATCGAAACCTGCACAGTGGATAACTGACCAATCTGCTTTAGACAGCATGATCCCCCTGCTGTCCAAGGGATCTTATCTTGCTGTGGACACGGAATCTAATAGTTTGTTTGCTTATCGGGAACAGGTGTGCTTGATCCAGTTTTCAACCACTGATACGGATTATCTAATTGATGCGCTGGTAGGGCTTAATCTTTCATGTCTGCAATTGATCTTTAATGACCCCAAGGTGGAAAAAATATTCCATGCGGCAGAATATGATGTTATATGTCTAAAAAGGGACTATGGTTTTGAATTTAATAATTTATTTGATACTATGCAGGCTGCCCGCATCCTGGGTTTTGAACATATTGGATTATCAACAATGCTGGAAAATCAATTTCATGTTGAACCGGTCAAGAGTTTCCAAAAAGCAAATTGGGGAAAACGCCCATTGACAGATGATATGAAACAATATGCACGTATGGATACGCATTACCTGATACGCCTGCGTGCACAATTAGATGTGCAGCTTCGCAAGAGTGGGCTGCGTGATTTAGCGCAGGAAGATTTTCAACGCCTATGCCGTGTTGAGAATAATCATGACGATGTAGATTTGTACACACATATAAACGGCTATTATCATCTCTCTCCACAGCAATTAAGCGTACTGGATGCTTTATGCCGCTATCGGGATGAACTTGCATCGAAATTTGATCGACCGCTGTTCAAGGTGGTTGGCTCGCGCGCGTTATTAGCTCTGGCTGAAGCGAGCCCAAAATCTGTTGAAGCATTGGGAACAGTTGATGGCTTATCAGCACGCCTTGCGAAACGGTATGGGCATGGCCTTATCGCTGCTGTAAAACAGGGGTTAAAAGCTCCTCCGATTATTCTGCCGCTGCACAAACGCCCGTCCAGGGCATATGTTAAGCGGATAGAAAAACTGAAGTTGTGGCGAAAGAACAAGGGAAAAGAGATAGGGGTACAATCAGATATTATTCTGCCGAGAGATATCCTTGAAGATATAGCCGGGCGAAAACCGAAAGACACGCGTGGATTAAAGAAAGTAATGGAAGAAGTGCCCTGGCGTTTCAATCATTATGGCGGCGAAATTTTACAGGTAATTACATAAGGTAGAGAAGCATGAAGATACGATTTTACGGAGCCGCTCGTACTGTTACTGGCTCTAAGCATTTGATCGAAGTAAATGGAAAGAAACTGTTGTTAGAATGCGGTATTTTTCAGGGAAGGTGGCGCGATTTTTACGAACGCAACAGCTGTTTTGCATTTGAACCGAGTGACATAGACGCGGTCATCCTTTCTCATGCGCATATTGACCATTCAGGAAACCTTCCTAATCTGGTCAAGCAGGGTTATGAAAATCCTATCTACGCGACACCACCTACTGCAGATTTAGCCGACATCATGTTGAGGGATTCCGGCCATATTTATGAGGAAAACGCCGAATTCGTTAATAAAAAGAAGCGCAAACACGGTGAACCCGCTGTGGAACCGTTATACACAGTGCATGACGCGGAAAAAGTCCTTCCTTTATTCTCAGAAGTGAATTATGGTGAGCCGTTTGAGCCCGTCAGCGGAGTTACGGCATGCCTGGTAGATGCAGGTCATATCCTGGGGTCAGCTGCAATTGTGTTAGACGTGGAAGAAAACGGAAAGAAAACACGCGTATGGTTTTCAGGGGATATCGGCCGAAAACGGCTGCCGCTCCTTAGAGATCCGGTCATGCCGCAAGACGTGGATGTGCTGATGATGGAATGCACGTACGGCGATAAACCCCACCGTGACCCAGAAGTTGCGTATATTGAATTCCGAGATGTGGTCAAGCGCACAATCGCGCGCGGTGGCAAGGTGGTAGTGCCCGCTTTCGCGGTCGGGCGTACTCAAGAGCTGGTTTATTCACTTAATCGCATGATCACTGAAGGCGAACTCCCGCGTATTCCTGTGTTTGTGGACAGCCCGATGGCGATCAACGCAACGAAGGTTTTCCAGAAATATCCCGATTATTACGATGATGAAACCCATGATTTTGTGCGGACTGGAAAACACCCTGCCTTGACTTTCCCTGGGTTACGTTACACGCGTCTGGTGTCGGAGTCTAAAGAAATAAACAAGATGGATGAGCCAATGGTCATCATTTCAGCTTCTGGAATGGCGGTAGCCGGGCGCATTTTGCACCATCTCATCCATAATGTAGAAGATGAGCGCAACACGATTTGCATTGTTTCATGGCAGGCACCACATACACTTGGACGCCGATTGGCAGAGCGCCAGAAAACTGTGCGTATCTTTGGGGATGAATTGCGTGTACGTGCGGAGATCGCAACTATCGGTGGTTTCTCCGCGCATGGCGGGCAGAAGATGCTGCTTGATTACGCGCAATCAGCGAATAGGAATGGGCTGAAACATATCTACCTGGTGCATGGCGATGAAGGACCGGCCGCAGCATTAATGGAAAAAATGAAAGAACGCGGTATCACTAATGTGAGTTTCCCTGAACGCGGAGATGTCGCTGAGATTTAAGAACTTGAATGTTTTTATCTTTCATGAAAAACGAGAAAGATTTATTTACCAAGGTTGTATGGTGATGCAGTAATACAGCGAGAGATAGCAAGAAATCAGGAAATAATTATGTCCCCACAAAACAATTATCACCAACCCGATCTACTTGAAGGCACCCATAAAATACTTGCTTTCGATATTGAGATCGCGAAAGAATTACCAGACGACTTTGATGATTTCAAAGCCAACCGCCCCTTAGGCGTCAGCTGTGCTGCCGCGCTGACAGATGAGGGTGAGTTAACAATATGGCATGGCGGAAAACGGGATGGAAAATTAACTGAACAAATGGCAGAAACAGAAGTTTTAGAGATGGTTGATTACCTGTGGAGTATGGTCCAGGCAGGGTTCCAAATTTATACCTGGAATGGGCTGGGTTTTGATTTTGATATTCTCTATGAGGAATCCGGCGGGGATGGGCGCTGTAAGCAAATGGCACGCTCGCATGTGGATATGATGTTTCATTTTTTCTGCATTAATGGATATGCTATCTCATTGGATAAGGCATCCAGAGGGATGGGATTGGAAGGAAAAACAGAAGGGATGGATGGCGCATTAGCACCGAAGATGTGGCGCGAGGGTAAGTATGACCAGGTATTGGGTTATGTGGCGCAGGATGTGCGTGTTACTTTGGGTCTTGCCCGGCAGTGTGATCGTAAGAAACAAGTGCGCTGGACGAGCAATCGGGGACGAGATCAGGTATGCAGGCTGCCGGATGGATGGCTGCCTGTTGAGCAAGCGCTAAAGCTGCCAGAACCGGATACTTCGTGGATGTCCACCCCTTGGCCGCGTTCGAAATTTACCGGCTGGTTATAAAAGAACATAGTGATAGGTGGATGAGATTCAGGTGACCAAAGGTAAAGTTTGTGAATAACAAAACCGGGAGCTTTCGCTCCCGGCAGAGTCAGAAGTGGACCCAGCTAGCCAATTGGCTCAACCAATCCCAATCATCCAGCGGTACGGTGCACGTGCTGCGCTAACGGCTCCCCGCCGATGGTTTTTTGGAAACCATCCTCAATTTTCGGATGGTGGTTGTAAACCTAAAAGGCTCATGGCTAAGCACACAATACTGACTAATCCTACAGCTAATCTGGTTATGATTGCCATGATTCACCTCATGTATTCGCCTTTTACAGACCGTAGGTGATCGTACGGCGCAGCAATCGGAAAAGGCATTTATTTTGGCTTCCGCGATAACGCGTCCAGCCTTGTTAATAATGTGCAATAAGTGCGATCTTGCTATATTTAACGCGGAATTGATAAAAAAGTTTCTCTCTGATTGAAAGAGATTTGGACTGCTAAATACTATGGAAAGTACTACTGCTCAGCCCAAACCCCAGCGATTGCTTCACCGCACTGGGGGCAGGTGCCTTTGGACGTGATGTGGTTGGATCGTATGAAATAGCCTGTGCGCTCGATGAGCAGAACTTGGCAGTGGGGGCAGTAAGTGTTTTCGAGTGATCCGACACGCCCGGGCAGGTTGCCTGCATACACATAGCGCAGCCCCGCTTCCTGACCAATCTCTGCCGCACGTTGGATTGTGTCAGCAGGTGTTCGTTCGGAATCGAGGTGTTTATAGGTTGGATAAAAGGCAGTGACGTGCCAGGGTATATCCGCGGAGATGCCAGATAGATACCTTGATGTATTCCAGAGTTCTTCATTACTATCATTGAAATTGGGAATTACCAGCGTAACCACCTCCACCCATATCCCAAGATCATGGGCGAGTTTTATTGTGTCCTGGACAGCCTGCAAATTGCCGCCTAAGCTGCGGTATTTCTCATCCGACATGCATTTAAGATCGATTTTATAACCATCCAGGAATGGCTGGAGTGCGTGCAGTACTTCATGTGTAGCAAAACCGTTAGAAACATACACGCATTTGAGCCCCTTCTCCTTAGCGATTTTAAATATGTCCATTGCCCATTCACTGGTGATAAGCGGTTCATTGTAAGATGAGGCGATAATTTCAGCGCCAGACCGGAGGGCGTAGCGCACCAATTCTTTTGGACTGATCTCCTGGATATATTGCTCGCTGCTGGCGGAAGCGGGGTCACGCAGCGCCTGCGAACTGATCCAGTTCTGGCAGAAGTCACAGTGGAAATTACACCCCAGCATTCCGAATGTAAGCGCGTTACTTCCCGGAAGAAAATGCATGAAAGGTTTTTTTTCGATCGGATCGACGTTAGCAGCAGCCACGTAGCCCCACGGAACACGCAGTTCACCATCGATATTTACGCGCATCTGGCAGATGCCGCGTTTACCGGGTTGGATAAGGCAGCGGTGCGCGCAGGCATGGCAGCGAACTGCGCCGTTCTCCTTTGTGAATAACCATCCGGGATGTGTAAGAGCGTCCAACTTTTTAGAAAAATTCCGCATCACATCTATTATAACAATCGCAAGCATAAGCACGGGTATAATCGTCAGAATATGGTGTCTAAAAACCCCTGGAGGAATAAAATGCCGGAGCATATGCCGATCATGATTGGAGGCAAGGCGATTGAGGAATTCATTGAATTTTGCCAACAGGAACATTATGAAAAATTTATGATCGTGGCGGATAAAAATACTGCACGTGCGCTTGGCAACCGTGTGTTTCAAGCCGTCAAGCATAAAGGATGGGATGTGATCTATTATGTGCTGGATCCTGAAGGGCTGCATACAGACGAAACTACACTGACGCGGGTGTTAAACGCTTATGATGCCATTCCGCGGTTATTTGTCGCGGTTGGCTCCGGGACGATCACAGATACTGTACGTTTTACCAGCCACCGATCGCAAAACCAGTTTGTCTCTTTTCCGACAGCGCCGTCAGTGGATGCGTACACATCCAAGAATGCGCCGGTTACTATCAACCATTTGAAAGGGTCGATCTACTGCCATGCGCCGATTGCCATATTCACAGATCTGCCAACTATCTGCGCGTCACCAAAATTTCTAACCGCTTCTGGTTTCGGGGACCTGATCAGTAAATTGACCGCGTCGTCTGACTGGAAGATGTCCTATCTGATCTGGGACGCGGATTTTGACGAAGAGATCTATACCAGTGGTCTACGGGCAGGGCAGCGCGCCGCTGAAGTTGTGGATGGGATTCGAACGGCTGATCCGAAAAGTATGACAGCGTTTATGGAAGGGCAATTTGCGAGTGGTTTTTGCATGGCAGATTTTGGCAACAGCGCTCCAGCTTCTGGGGGGGAGCATCATATCGCCCATGTTTGGGAAATGATGTTCCACTGGGAAAAGAAGGAAGGGTTATATCACGGCCATGCGGTGGGTGTGGCTGCGATTATCTGCGCGGAATGGTATCAGAGGCTAAAAGCATTATCCCGAAAAGGTGCGGAGGATTTACTTGAAAGAAGCGAAATTCCACCCCGAAGTGCGCAGATTGCTGCGATTGAGAAAAACCTGCCCCGCATTGCTGGAGAACTTATTGAAAGCAACCCAATTTATTTGCAGTTAAGTGATCCTGCGAAACTCAAATCTATCCGTGAGCGAATTCTTGATCGCTGGGATGATGTACAGGCAGCCGCGGCAGTTGTCCCTGATGCGGATGTGATTCGCAGATGGATTAAAAGCCTTGGCGGCCCGGTTACCCCGCAGGAATTGGGCGTGACCAAAGAACAGGTTGGGATCGCAGTTAATTATGCTCATTATTTGCGCGAACGGTTCTCAATTAATATCATTCGCAAATTGTTTGGATGGTAATATTTCTAATTGAAAACGGACTGATTCAATAATAATAACCGCTATAATTGAACGCGATGGATAGAAAATCGCTTAACGTACTTGAATTTCCGAAGATTCTGGAACAATTATCCGAGCATACTGCTTTTGGTGCGTCAACTGCACTTGTGCGAGCGCTGCGGCCGACGAACAATCTTCAATTAGCACGAGATAGGCAGGCATGCACCAGCGAGGCCGGCCGCTTGCTGAGTGAATTCGCAGATATAGGAGTTGGTGGTGCACGTGATGTTCGCCCGCAGGTGGGGATGGCATCACGAGGGGGTATCTTATCTCCTGAAGAACTGCTTGATATAAAAGCAACCCTGATCTCAGGTCGAGACCTATTCAGGTTTTTTAAGAAACTTATACTTGATCTGCCCCATTTGAAAAATATTTCCGCCTCATTAGCACCACCGGATGGGATTGTTGAAGCAATCACCCAGGTATTTAATGACAAAGGAGATGTGAAAGACAGCGCTTCACAGAAATTGGGCGAGATTCGAGGAGATTTAAAACACGCGAATGAACGGGTAATGGATAAACTCACTCATTTGATCAACAATCCTTCAACTGCACGCATGATGCAGGAGACGATCATCACGAAACGGTCAAACCGATATGTCGTTCCTCTGAAGGCAGAATTCAAAAACCGAATGAAGTGTGTTGTACAGGATCAATCTTCATCTGGCGCAACTTTATTTGTGGAGCCATTATCTGTGGTGGACCTAAATAATGATCGGATTGCGCTGAATAGAGCTGAGGTGGAGGAAGTGCACAGAATTCTCTCTGATTTATCCAGGCAGATCGGCGAAAATTTTATAGAAATCCAGAAGATTGTCCGGGGTTTGGCGACTTTAGATCTATCACTTGCCTGCGCGAAATACGCATTTTCACTGAAGGCGGTAGAACCCATACTGCTTCCTTCCCCTGAATTAAAAAACGAAATTGCAGATCCGATTTTTCGTTTTATACAGGCACGCCACCCTTTACTTGATAAAAGCACAGCTGTTCCGATTGATATTTACCTTGAAAAAGGAACACATGCCCTGGTTATCACTGGACCGAATACTGGCGGAAAGACTATTTCGTTGAAAACCGCTGGTTTGCTGGTGCTTATGGCCCAGTCTGGCATGCATATTCCTGCTCAGTCCGGCTCGCAGGTATGTATTTTCAAGGATGTGTTTGCTGATATCGGTGATGAACAATCGATTGAGCAGTCCCTATCCACTTTTTCGGGGCATATTACCAACATTGTTGGTATTTTAAAGAAAGCAAGCCGAAATACTCTGGTGCTGCTGGATGAACTGGGAGCTGGCACTGATCCGCAGGAAGGGTCTGCCCTTGCCCGGGCGATCCTTAGTTTTTTAATGCGGCGGCAGACACCCTGCCTGATCGCTACCCATTACCCGGAATTAAAAGCATTCGCCCACAGTGCGGAGGGTGTTTTGAACGCCAGCGTGGAATTTGACGCGCAGTCATTAAAGCCCACATACCGCTTATTAATTGGTATTCCTGGGCATTCGAACGCGCTGGCGATCGCTAAACGCCTTGGCATTTCCGATGAGATCGTTCAGGATGCGCGGGATATGATTGATCCTGATAACTTACGAGCAGATGACCTACTTAATGACATTCACCGCCAATTGGAGCAGGTGCGGAGGGAGAACACGCGGGCAGAGATACTGCGGACGGAAATTGAAACCGAAAAGGAAGAACTGCTGCTGAAATTGGCTGGTATTGAAGAAGAGCGCCTGAAAATATTGGAAGATGCTAGACGGCAGGCAGGGCAGGAAGCAGAAAAACTATACGCGGAAATAAATGCTATTCGTGCACAGGCAAAAGCACCAACGAAATCTACACAAAAGAAAAAGATGCTTCGTAAGCAAGTGGGTGACCTGGTGGATAGGATAGGGGAGCCGATTGAAAAACAACGTTTTCAACCACAGCGCCGCCGTCCGCTGCGAACAGGAGACAGGGTATATGTACGCAGATTGGATACAGATGGGATTGTTATTTCGGTCAATGAAGATGATGTAGAAGTACAAGTCGGGAAGATGCATGTGAAGGTGGACCTACGGGATATCGAGCGCTCTAAAAATGAAGAACGGCGGATGGATAGGATAAAAGAAACTGAACATCGTTCCAGTTCAACCAAGGAAATATTTTATCCATCTCCAGGTGCGGAATTACATCTGCTTGGTATGCGCGCAGAAGATGCCCTGCTGGCGCTTGACCGTTATCTTGATGCCGCGCATGCTGCTGGGCTTCCCTTTGTGCGTATTGTGCATGGCAAAGGAACAGGTGTGTTGCGGCAGGTGGTGCGGGAAGCACTGGGAAACGCGCAATTGGTCGATAGATGGGAGCTTGCGCTGGATAACGAGGGCGGAGAAGGTGTTACGATCGTTTTTCTGAAAGATGATTAATAGAAAAGATCGATAGTGGCTGACCCTACACACTAGCGATCTTTCTTCACGGTTTCCCTAATTACCGTGCTGCAATGGCAAATTAAGGTATTGATAAATTCTAAGCTGGTTATTATATTACCCTACATTATTGTTATTAGCAAATCTTGTTATAACAACATGACATATTGTATGATTGTTGTGATAATTTAGATCGTGTTAGAGTGATCTTATAAAGATAGATAAAAGTAATAAAAGGCAGGCACTGAAAAACATCTGCCTTTTTAACTGGAATTATGGGTTATTGGTAACCGAATCCAGCAAAACTGCCGGAAGAGAAGACGGATAATTTACCAGACAAGACATTGTAGCGCAGAAGTGAGACGTTTTCCCAATCCTGTCCGCGAACTTCCACTAATAAGGTTTCATTATTTAGCCACCCAACAGGACGCATGAATGTTGCTTGATACCCATTGATGGCCTGGGCAGCTGATGTGTCCATCAAGTCTCTCACCACACCACCATTTTGGATATCTCCTATTCGGATACGCGGATGGAAGTTAGATGGTTCCGAGACCACGGAACCACTTGCCTCTAACCATGCCGCAAATTGATTATTTGGGGAGAAGACCGCGAATCCAGCCCCGCGGTCGCTGGTGGAATCCAGCGCAAAAGAAGTTTTCTTGCTGCTGGTGAGGTTAACAACAGTCATAGCCCGGTCTCCTGCCATATCAAAGTCAACAGTGCCGGCGTGGCTCAAATCAGGAGAAATACCCTGGAAACTGCGGTCTGGGTCAATATACTGCAGGTTATCCCCGTTGGTGAGATCAAAAAAATACAACCCTCTAGTGATCGGAAAGATCAAGTCCACTCCGCCGATCCCCCATGCGGTTTTTGTGTACCACACTCCTTGAGGTTCACCGTTGATCGCTTCAATGCCTGCGGGCATAAGCGCCATGTACGTTGGTTCATCAATCAGGTCGTAAAAGGATCCAACGGTTCCTGAATTCGTGCTGGTCCCAGCATACAAGAAGGAATGAGGAAAATTCTCCGGGCTGTACATGACTTCTGAAAAGGTGATCGCGGATTGCCCCGGCGCTGCTTTAAGTGAAAGAAATGAATTTGTAAGCCGCAAAGTGGATATTTGACCGTTCGTGTTTGCCATTAATGCCTGTTCTGGTTCCCAACTGCGGTAGATGATTGGCGGCAGCGGTTGGCCTGGAATGATTGCGCCAGCGATGACCACATTATCTGGGTCAACATACCCGATACCGGGAGTTTGAATTTCCGATAAGATTTGCCCATTTACGTCAAGATAAGTTAAACCAATCCCATTATCCGTGTTGATCAGCACTCCATCTGGAATCAGGTCTCCGCTGTTTGTGATTTTCTCAGTAGAATTCTCGAGATCACTGTTTTCGATTTCCAGAGTTGTGTTTGTATCTGGCTTTTCGGTGTTGTCGTCCACCAGACCAATAGATCCATTCTGGCAGCTTAAAAAAGAAAACAGAATTACCAATGCGATCGTGACTATTACGATCTTTTTTTTATTCATCTAAACATCCTCCGATTTAGAATTAGCATTGTGTTAACGAAGTAAGTGCTGGAAAAGTTCCTTAATAAAAGTAAAGTTTAGAACCACAACTCTTTGATCTGCTTATCTCCCAGCAGCTTTTGGACAAATTTGTCATGACGTTTGGTTGGACCATACACTTTAAAAGTACATACCATATCATCCCCTTGTTTTTCCTGTTTATAATTTTGGATCGGAAGATGATACTCCTTGAACAGTGATTTTAATTCTTTATACTTATCCCAACTGACCTTGGTGGTGATCTGATAGGTGCGTATTTCAGTGGAAATTTCCAGATATTCCTCGAAACGAGAGAACAACATCAGCACAACAATCGACATCAATCCCGCGCCGGCTGATAATAAGTATTCTCCTGCGCCGGCTGCCATTCCCAATGCGGCTGTCAGCCAGATGGTGGCAGCGGTGGTCAGGCCGGTCACTCGCCCGCGCTCTTCTAGGATAACGCCAGCACCCAGAAAGCCGATTCCACTGACAATATTGGCTGCGATCCGTCCTGGTTCGTTACTGTTATCCAATCCAATGCGGTAAGAAAGGATCGTGAAAAGCGCGGAGCCCATGGATATCAGGATCAGTGTGCGCAGACCCACTGCTTTCTTGTGGCGTTCACGCTCCGCTCCAATAATGCCGCCAACAAAAAGAGCCATCGCCAAGCGATAAAAATCATCAGGATTAATAACCATAAGTTCTCCATTCAAAAAATTTCTACTTAATTAGTAATTTTAACAAATTTTATGAGGTTATATGATAAAACTTGCCAAATAATTGAAAGATTACGAACTTATTCGTATATTAGCAGTTTTTTTGATACTCCGTTGAATAATCTAAACAAACCAATGTTTTATTACAATGCGCTAGTATTTTTCCCAGTGTACTCGATCTTCACTATACTGAGTACGAGGGTATACCTCTTCAGCCGGGTAACCGACATACACCAGACTGAACGGAAACACATCTTCCGGGATTTCTAGTGTTTCTCGAAGGGTATTCATCACGTCATCTTTAGGGTATGACCCAATCCAGACAGTACCCATATCCATGCCCGCGGCTGCAATCAGCAGATTTTCAGTGGCTGCGCTGCAGTCCTGCACCCAGAAGCGGTAAGCAGATTCGTTTTTTGCGATTTTTAAGTTTGCGCAAACAACCACAGCGGCGGGAGCGTTATATTTCCCATATTTAATTTTGAATCGCAGTGTTTTTAACATTTCATCATCAGTGATTACAACAAATTCCCATGGACGGCTGTTGCTGGCTGAAGGTGCTGCCATGGCAGCCTGGAGTAATTTGGTTATTGCTTCCTTTTCAACTTTCTGTTTACTGAAGATACGCACACTGCGGCGCTTAAAAATTAAATCCAATACATTTTCCATGATTTACTTTGCCTTTTTCCCCCGAGTGATCAATTTTACATAAATGCTGGAATTACCATCTGCCACATCTACCTCGCGTACCTCGAAAGATTTTGGATAAGCTCGTATGAGCACGGATAATTGGCTGTGTCCATACGTACGTGCATCAAACCCAGGATCCAACTGGCGCAAATGATGGCCGAGTGTACCTAAAAATGCCCAACCATCTTCTCCAACAGCATTTTCAAATGCCTGTTTTAGAAGAGGTATTGGGGTTGGTTTAGGTGTTTCTTTCGCAGTTGTGGAAGATTTCTTCTGACTGCCGCGGCTTTTGGTTGGTTTCTTAGGGGCCAGGTTTTCAGTATAAACGAACACATCACAGGCGTTGACAAAAGGGCGCGGAGTTTTCTTCTGGCCGATGCCCATCACAAAGAATCCTTTTTCTCGGATACGTGTTGCGAGGCGGGTGTAATCACTGTCGCTTGAAACAAGGCAGAATGCGTCCACAGTGCCGCTGTATAGCAAGTCCATCGCATCGATGATCATCGCGCTGTCAGTCGCGTTCTTGCCGATGGTATAACGGAACTGCTGGATTGGCTGGATGGCATAGGTGTTTAATGTATTTTTCCAGCTGCCCATATTTGGGGTTGTCCAATCGCCGTAATTACGTTTTACAGTAACTGTGCCGTATTTGCTGGCTTCAGATAATATTTTGTTGACAAGAGATGCTTGGGCGTTATCTCCGTCGATCAGGACGGCTAACCGCCGGCTGCCAATCTGTTTATTGATTTGTAGCATATTTTTTTCTTTCTATTATTGTTAAATTAATTATACATAGTCTTTTACTTTGATTCAACATTAAACCAGGTGTTGAGTGAAGTCGTTGAGTACAAGAAGGTCAAATGCATCCATAACCTCATTTGGTACTGGCTGAGGGACAGCAAAACCTTTTTCCGGGTAAATCAGGATGCGCTGAAAGTCACCCGCCAGGATATGAATGACCTGCTCAAGGGAAATATCTTCTGTGTGATATTCCTCAATTGGGATCGGAGGGGAGGAAATTACCGCTTGCAGGTCAGGCCAAATCTTTAGCGCTGCTGCCCACAACCTGCGTTCCATGTATGGTTTATGGACCAGGAGTGCGGTACGGACCGGTATATTCTGTTCTGCACATAGGGCTTTAGAAAATAGAAGATTTTCCCCGGTGTTTGTTGAGCGGGTTTCCTGGATGATCTTTTTTTGAGAAAGGCCCTTCTCCACTGCTGCAGCTGCAAAGCGAGCTGCTTCGCTTTCCTGCCAGATACCGCTGGTCAGGCGGCCAAATCCTCCGGAACAGATCAACAGCGGTGCCCACCCATCCAGCACCAACTGGGCGGCATACGCAGCTACTCTCAAATCATGGCTACCCATAGCGATCACCACGTCGCATTTTTGCAGGGGCTGATTCATTTGAAGATATTTCCAGAGGATCTTTGCAGATGAAAGAATGTGCGCCGGTATGTGTTTCTCTTTTATCACCTAAAGCCAACCCTGCAGTTTGTAAATGAAAAAACCGAGGTATTCTTTCATCGCGTTGGTTGTCAGAGATAAATTACTTGCCTGCGGGATGATATTCATGATCTTTGATAGAAAATTGCCATCGCGATCCTGTGGAGACTCGTCCTCTGTGATACTGAAATCAACTGGAGCAGGGATGACTTCAACACCCTGTTTCTCAAATAAAGCCACTGAGCGCGGCATATGCATGGCAGATGTGACCAATATAATGCGATCGATCTCATTGTTTGCAAGGATTTCCTTACTGAGCAGGGCATTTTCATATGTGTTCTGTGAGGTGCTTTCCAGCCACAATGCTTCTTCCGGGATGCCGACCGCAGTGAGGATGGATGCCATCTCTTCCGCGGGGGTTGTGGTTCCTTTGTTCAGATATGAAATAGACCCGCCACTGAGGAGGATATGGGCTGCTTTTCCCTCTTTGTATAATGAGGCGGCATAGAGCACGCGATCTCCAGCGCTGTTCACTTCAACGGAGGGGCGCGGATATGCGGCCGGCTCTGTACCGCCGCCCAGTACAACTATTACATCAGCTGCCGGGATCTCATCGAGTGTTGGGTACCGCCATTCAAGCGACCGTGCGAGGAGATTTGAGAAGCCGGTGGTGCTTGAAAGCCACAGGATGATCAACGCAGCAGTGATCAAGGTTGACCGCGCGCGCGGATTGTTCTTCTCAATCAGAGCGAAAAAAAGCAGAATACTTGCTAATCCCAGCGGGTACACGAACAAGGGAAGCAATTTTGAAAGGAATATGAATATTGTCATTTTTATATATATGTTAATGCGTCATTGTAACATGAGGAGTGTCGCAGAAAATGAAGTTAAAATAAGCGTATTATTAATAATAAAATTCAAAGGTGAATATGCGTACTTCTTGCTTGATTGACATTATGGAAGCGAATGGCAGGGGAGAGAGAAAAGGGATCTATATTGTGAAGTCCCACAACCCGACTGTTCGGGAAGCGTGTTTTCGGCAGGCGTTAGCGGATGGCTCCCCCGTACTTATAGAGATTTCCGCGAACATTTTGGGCTTACCAGGGCAGAGTGGAAAAACATCTCCTGGTGACTTTATCGAAAAAATAAAGCTTACTGCTGTGAAAATGGGTTTTCCAAAGGAGCGGCTCTTTTTTGGAGTGAATGATTTGAGCCCTTCTCTTTGGCAGGATGAAACCGATGAGCGTGCATTGAAAAAGGTCTGTGTGTTTATATCAGACCTCGTCAGTTTGGGTTTTAATAAACTGTGCATACATGCCGGGAACTCGCTCAAAGGAGACCCGGTGGATGCGCCGCTTGCTCAAGAAATAATTATCGCGCGCGAAACAGCGCTCTATCAGGCAGCGGAGGGTGCCGCGGCGGATTTACCGGATGAAGAAAAACCTTTATATGTGATTAATGCTCATCCCGGGCAGGAAGCGGGCAGTGTTGGATATCAGAGGCGGGTGGTCAATAGGAAGGATATTGAGGATGCGGTTGATCGGTTTACTCAAATTGCAGCGGCTGCTGGACTACCGGAGATGAAGAAACGGCTGCTGGCAGTTCGGGTATTCCTTGGATTCGGATACGATGGCGAGAAGGTTATTCCGTTTGATTTATCTCTTATCAAGGAGATGGGTGGATGTGAGCATGAGGGTCACCCGGTGGTGCTGGAGATACAACGGACGGATTTTCAATCGCAGACTGTGCTTAATCAGCTGGTGGATAATCATTTTGCGTTCCTGAGTGTTAGTTTGGAGTTGACCTATACAATGCGTGAAGCCTTGTTTTCTTTGGCGATGATGGAGAATGAAACTATGCTTGGTAAGCCGGGTGTGTATTTGTCCAATTACATCATTGAATTGGATCGGGCTATGCAGTCAGCCCCGCATCATTGGCAGGAATACTACACAGGGAACGGATTTGAGCAGTTGGTTGCCAGGAAATATAATTTTTATGATCGATCCCGCTTTTTCTTGGAAAATAAAGATGTGCGCAAAATGAGGAAACGTCTATATGATAATTTGACGGCAAACCCGGTTCCGTTGACTGTACTGCGCCAATTTATGCCGCGCCAATACGAGCGCGTAGCGGCAGGTGAGCTTGCAAATGAACCGAAGGCGTTGGTGATGGATGCGGTCAGGTATGCTCTGCGCCGATATTCCCGTGCATGTGGATGGACGGAGATTAATCATGATTGATTATAAGAAGTTAGAGGCGGTTATCTGGGATATGGATGGGGTCATGTTGGATTCAAGGTCCGCCCATTTTAAAGCTTTTCATACGATTTTCGAAAAGTATGGAATAAAAATTTATATGGAACAAATACAGAGGTCTTTTGGGATGACCAATCAGCAAATCATTCAATCTATGGTGGATCAGCCAATCTCTAAAGAATCGACTGACCGGATAGGCCGGGAAAAGGACATTTTGTTTCAGAATATTATTAGAGATCAGGCGGTGTTTCTGCCTGGAGTTAAAAAATGGATGGAAGCATTCAAGCAAAATGGAATTCGCCAGGCACTTGCCTCTTCTGGTTCTCACGGGAACATCAATGCTATTTTAACGGCATTGGACGCGGAGACATATTTTGATGAAATTGTCAGCGGGGATGGTCTGCCGGGTAAGCCCGACCCATTTGTTTTTCTCAAAGCGGCAGATCGTTTAGGGATAGTTCCTTTGAACTGCCTGGTGATCGAAGATGCTGTTGTTGGTGTGCAGGCAGCTAAAGCAGCCGGAATGAAATGTGTCGCGGTGACTACTACCAACCCTGCGAAAAAATTAACGGATGCTGATGTAGTCCTTAGTAATCTGGCAGAACTGACGGCGGATCATGTTCAGGCGCTTTTCTCCGCTTAGTAAAAAGATACTGGCGTTCAGAAGACCATCTCGCTCACAACTTATCAGCCTTTTGCGGAACAGCATTCTTTTGGTTAAATTACTGATATAGATCAATTATTTCCAAAAAAATATATACAGTTCCTTGATTTCCGAGAACCCGATTAATTAAATTGAAGATGTCAAGCACTATCGTCTATAATTTAGTAAATTCGGCAAACAGCATAACACATTGTTGGTCAGAAACCGGATATTAGACACGCATTAACCGCAGGAAAAATAACATCGGAGGTATTAGCAATTATGGATGTGATGCTGAAAAAGATCTATCAGGGAGTTTTGGATGGTGATATGGACAAGGTTACAACTGGCGTGCAGGCCGCGCTGGATGAAAACGTGACTGCAGAGGCGATCCTAAAACAAAGCATGATGGGAGCGATGGCGGAGGTTGGCCAACTTTTTGAGGATGGGGAATATTTTGTACCGGAACTGCTGGTTGCCGCGCGTGCGATGCAGGGTGGTTTGCAGTTGCTGAAACCATTTTTAGTGGCGGAAGCTGTGGAGCCGATCGGAAAAGTTGTTACCGGAACCGTGAAAGGCGACCTGCATGATATCGGCAAGAATCTGGTTGGAATAATGATGGAAGGGGCGGGTTTTGAGATTATTGATATGGGCACGGATGTCTCCCCTGAAAAATTTGTGGAAGCTGTGAAAAAATCTGGCGCGCAGGTGGTGGCATTGTCGGCACTGTTGACAACAACCATGGCGAATATGCCTAACACGATCAAAGCGTTTGAAGAATCTGGATTGCGGAATACGGTTAAGATTATGGTTGGCGGCGCGCCTGTCACAGAAGAATATGCAAAGAAGATCGGCGCGGATGGGTATGCACCGGATGCCAGCCAGGCAGCAAAAGTTGCCTTGGCTCTTGTTTCTTAATCTGAATTATTTCACATCAATAACCCTGCCGCCGGTTATGCGCGGAAGGTCATTGCTTTTTAGGCGGAAGACAGCGTTGGGTGTGCCTGCGGCGGCCCATACCTCATCATATTCCATCAGGTCTCGGTCAATAAAAACTTCCATTGGAAACGCATGGGCTACTGGTGGTACACCGCCAATCGCATATCCAGATTTTTCACGAACAAAATTCGCATCTGCTTTGTGAAGCTGAAAGTTAAATACCGCATTCATTTTATCGACATCCAGTTGATTTTTTCCGCTGACCAGGAATAGCAGTGGCTGGTCACCTGTTCTGAAGATGAGAGATTTTACAATTTGTCCCACTGCACAACCTACAGCGTCCGCGGCTTGTTGAGCTGTGCGTGTGCTTTTGGCCAGTTCCTGAACCTCCAATTTAAGGTTGAAGCGATTGAGATAGTTCTGAACTTTTTGGCAGCTTGTGGATAGGGGCAAGGTGTTATTCTTCCTGATTATTGTTATCTCTTAGTATTGTATGAAAAAATATAAAAAAAACCGCTTGAAACAGCTGTGAAAAAAGCGGGGAGGGAGGGATTCGAACCCTCGGTCGAGTTTTACCCCGACAACCGCTTAGCAGGCGGTCCCAATCAGCCACTCTGGCACCTCCCCATTTGACACCAGGCAGTAAAGCGGAGGGAGAGGGATTCGAACCCACGATGAAGCTTTCGCCCCATACCTGTTTTCAAGACAGGCGCCTTAAGCCACTCGGCCATCCCTCCAGTACTCCTGGATAGGCGGATAGATTTTAACATATTTTACCCTGCCTGTTCCTGTTTCTACTAAAGAGATATTATTATTGAGAGTGCCTGCAGGAGGCAAGGAGATCGCTTTGCCCTGCTCGCGATGGCATCTGCCGCGCGTCACTCTTCATCAACCAAACCCAGATAGTAACGGAAACTGAACTCGCCTATTTTCACCAGGTCACCGTTCTTCAGGACGGTACCGGCGCCGGAGATCGGGGTGTAGTTGATCCATGTGCCGCTTTCTGAGTGCAGGTCGGCGATAGTCACATTGCCGGATGGGTTCTTCTGTACGCGCGTGTGGCGGGGGCTGACGGATGGATGCGCGAGGATGATGGAAGCCTGCTCAGGGTCGCTGCCGATGATATGTTCATCTTCGGTGATCTCCAGCTTACCCTTAATAGCAGTAGTTTCACCCCCGATTTGCTTCAAATAAGGGGTTGGTGCCAATTCATCCGGCGTGCTGTAGATGGGTGTCCGATGATTGGATGCAGCGCTTTCAATTTCAGAATTGGCAAGACCCGGTACGGATTGAATGAGCGGGTCAATGGTGGGTTCCGTTTCCAGTTCCTGCGCGGGCATTTGCGCGCGTATTTGGTACCTGCGGCGCAAGAGCACACCCGCGAATACTGTTCCTCCTAATCCGAGAATTGCGAACAAGATCCAACCGCCGCGGTTGAAGAATTCGAGAAAAGTGGTCAGCCAGGCAGGGTAGAGAGATTCTACAATTACCATCACAGGTCGCGGTGGGCTGAGGCTGCGGAAACCGAGGATATCTTCAACTTCTACTGAAACCAGACGTTCACCGCTGAAGGTGTAATCTTCCAGCGGCCAACCAAAGAAATTGAATGGTTCAGCGGAGTTCTCTGTTATCAACTGCCCATCCACATATAAACGTGTTGCTCTTAACTGGCGCGAATACCCATCCGGAAAAACCACTTCTGCCTGCAAAGTGATGACCATAGGCTGCAATTCACGTCTGGTTCCAGTACCAGAGAACTGGCGGGTGATCTTGTTTGGCAGGTCAATAAACACAGCGGAAGGCAGATTGAGGTCGATTGAAAAGGGAATTTCAGGTGAAGCGGTTTCCTGGTTGCCATATGTGGCGCGAACGCGGATAGTGTGGGCGCCGCTCTGGTTGATGGTTGAGGTGTAGCGGATGCGGTATACGCTGCGCAGTACACCGAGATAATCTTCAGCGTTTGGCGCTGCCCTTTCTTCTGTGTAAAAGAGAAATTTTCCGCCGGTAGATAGTGCTAACTGGTTCAGGGCAGTTGCAGCAGGGGAATTTGAGGCGGTTTCCGGCGCCATCAGCCATACATTCACTGGTACACGCGCTTCGACCGCTCGCGCTTCCAGCGAACCGATCGCGGGCAGGTCCTTGTCTAGAGGGAGGGGAGTGATATACAGGATGGACTGCTTGCTTTGCGCGATCAAGTTGGGTTTAGCAGCGATATCCAGCGCCAGGTTCAAGCTGGCCATGTTTGGTTCAAAATTGAACAGGTTGGGTTTGTAATTCTGAAGTTGGAAAGTGAACGCATCCTTTTCTTGCAGTTTTTCCACGAGGATACCCTCGTTGCTGGTCAGGCTGTACTGGTTGGTCCCGCCGCTCTGCAGATCATTCAGCCAGGAAGCAAGGTCGAATACGACTGTCTCATAGCGAGTAGGTATAGATGCGTTGACGCGGTTGCTGAGCGTCGCGCCCAAATTGAAAGCGATGATCGTATGTAATCCCGGCTCAAGGAGCTGGGTCTCGTTGACCGGCATCTCAAAGCGGTCTTCCAGCACTGTGAAGGAGTCCAGGTCCAACCCAGGGATGAATTTTCCCTGCGCGTCATAGGCGTCTACGAACAGGGTCACTTTTGGGAACTCGTCCATCTCCGGCGGATAGACAACGATGCTGAACCCGCCCTGCGCTAGGGCTGGTAGAGAAAGGGATAGGAAACCAAGGATGAAAAGGGCAGAAACAGCTGCTCGCTTTGCCCATATACGGTAGGTTGACATTGCTTTTATTGTACTTGGGTTTACATTATCATGTTCCCTGGGATTCTGTTACCTTCAATGTATCAGCAGGGTTCGATGATCATGTGTCATTGCGAACACCGCGAAGCGGGGTGTGGCAATCCCTTCCCTAATGACAAGTCATTGCGAGGAGTGCGGAGCACGACGTGGCAATCTAAGAGGATTTTTTTCTTATTCTTGATTCTTTTTTTATTCGAAGCAGATCGCTTCGCCCGTGATAGTATGACCTTTACGGGAAAACACCCTGATCGTTGAGCCCCTCAATGCAGAGGGCGAACCCGGGGTGGTACTCCAGGCAGGTGGTGAAATCCTCGATCCCACCCTGCTTATCTCCCACAGCGATCTTTGAAATGCCGCGCCAGTAATAGCTTTCTTCTAAAGCTGGCTCATCGTCGCGCACCATTTCAATTGAGTTGGCGGTGGCTTTCTCGATCACGTCTGTGTAGCGCCCGGTGTAGTAGTAGGCGAAGTACGGACCTGTTTGGTACCACAGGATGCGGTAAGGGCGCAGGGTGATATCTTCCGGCAGCGCGTCGTACAGCGCGAATGCCTGGTCATAGGCATCCGCGGCGCCTTTGTAATCACGCAGGCTGACGAGATTGGTGCCGTAATTGAAAAAGGCGAAGAAGCGGTCCACACCCTCCAGCTTATAGATCTCATCCTGCGCTTTCTTAAGCGCGTTCTTGTGGTTTTGGCTCACGTCTGCGTTATCTCCCAACAGGTTAAGGACATCATTTTCCCGCTGTTCAGGATACACAACCAGGTATGTGTAATTAAAAGAACGCCATTCCCCGATCAGAGTATCATACGACTGCTGGTAATCAGCTTCAATGTATGAGTCCTGCGCGATGAAGAATCCCTCGCGGTCGTTGTAGCCGTTGAACACTTGATAATGTCCCATCCAGGTCATGTGGAAGTGGATGTCGCGGAACTGGGGACCTTTTTCGATGATGACCGGAAAACCCGCTGCGATCAGGCGTTTGAGCGTATCCATATCGCCGCCTACGCGTACGAGTGCGCCCAACCCGGGCTGCTGGTCGGCATACGCTGCCATTTCATAAGGCATGACGTTCTTGTCTAATTTGTAGGGTTTCATTGCCAGCGCGGCATCATCATGTGTCCCTTCCCATCCCCATATTGAAAGCAGCGTGGCGATATTCGCCGGTCCGCAGTAATTCCAGCGGTTATGCTGTGAGAAATATTCCCCCCGTGCGATCTCGAAGGTGGGTGGGATCGGAGCGAAAGTTGTGGTAGGGCGCAGTATTTCAACAGGGGCTTCGTCCGTGGGTGTCTCGTTATCCACGTGTGGGCCGGGAAGCAGATCTGGGGCGGGCGTGCCTTCTGTCTCCGATGAGAAAGCGATCGCTTCCGGCGGATGCAGCCACACCCGCGCGCGAATGATCCACGAATTGAGATGCCAACCGACTTTCTCCTGGAAAGTGGGGTTGAGGATCAGTGCGTAGAAAATGATAGTCAGCACAGAAAGGATCGCTAATACGATCAAGACACGTTTCTGCATGTCGCGATTATATCATTCCAAAGTGAAAATAGGATAAATATTATCCAAATTACTTCTTCACGGCCGTGATCACAAGATTGCCGCTTGTCATTCGATCAAAAGCGCCGTTTCCCATTTGCCCAAAATAGGAAATTTGGTGGAAGCCTGCTTTCTTAAGCAGAGGCAGGAGTATCTCTTGTTTTAGAGGAAACAGGCGCGTAACCGATTCCTGCTGTGTCCAGGGCTCGTTCCCATCCTTGTGCAAACGGATAATATTGAAAGTGATCAACCCGTCGGGGTCGAAATCGTAAAAACGCAGGAACAGCCATTCACGGGTGCCTTCTTTATATGATTGTGTTCCGAGCCAGCGATTCTTTTCTACCATGACCGCGTCAAAGTTGCGGTTTTGGAGCAGGATGTATCCGCCCGGCCGCAGGCATTTTGCCATGTCTGCCAATGCGCCTAAGATTGCATCCTGCGAGAGCAGATGCGGTAGAGAATTTCCCAGGCAGATGATCGAGTCGAAAGGGTAGGAAGATGAACTGCCAAATGCCTCTGTCAGCGTACCGAACCCGGCTGTTTTGAAGTCTACATCCAATCGGGCTGCGCGCGCGTGCTCTTTTGCTGCCCGGATCATCTCTTTGCTGATATCTGCGCCGGATACACGACTGCCCGCTTTAGCAAGGGCAATTGCGTGCATACCCGTCCCGCAGGCGGCATCCAGCACACGAACTGGTCGGCCTTTCTCTGGGGCAGTTGATTGTAATTTTTCCAGAAGAAAAGGCATCTCGGCTGACAGGCGCTCTTCCCAGTTAACGAAGCGGTCGTAGTCACGGCTGAAATCGTCATAGGCTTCTTTTTTCATAAATACATTTTAACTGGAAGTTTCCGATATTTGGAGACGGCTGATGGGTGTTGCTTATCCTGGTGCATCACAGGGAACCTATGACCAAGGGCTTATGGGCTTCTGACTTTCCTGTGGAAAGATAGAAGGTCTTTCTCTACAACTGAGCTATGATGCCCTTACAGGTGGAAAAATTCGTGGATTTTATGCCTTTTTACCCAGATATGGCGGTATGATAAGTTCCAATAATCCTATGCTCTAATTATATCAAGAAGTCTAGTAAATCCCGATTTACTGATTAAGAGTCGGTTGTCAGCATGTTCACAAAGTAGTACGTAGTACAGCGCCTATTATGTCCGTAATTTCCACCGGCTTTGCACCCGCGTTGCACTGGGAAAGGCGACTCACAAAATAATTTATCTTTAAGGATGATGTCCACTTAATATACAATGACCCACATAAATTCCACTATCAAAAGAAAAATAAGATTCAAATTGTTTAATATCATCTTCCAAGAATATGAAAGGATCAAGATAAGATTCGGGTGAAAAATTTGAGGAAGGAGGATGAGGACCTTCTGGTCCATTCCTTATAGCAATATCTAATATTTGTTCATACCTTCCATGTTTGTATACTCTTTCTGATATGCCTATAGGTTGTCCTTTATTTATTAATGAACCTTTTTTTATATTAGGATAAGATTCATCACCTAAAAACAATTTATCCATATGTGCAATTTCAACATATACTTCTTTCCCTTCAAATAAATAATCAGTAGCTATAGTTATTACTAATCCTTTATCGCCCCCACCCACATATATGATCTTTCCAGATACTGGGGAGACAACAACAATTCTTTGTGGAGTACTAGACTGATTTAAAATATACATATCGCCTGCATGAAATTGATTCCACCATTCTTCAGAAGAGATTTTCATGCTACCATCCCAATGATAACAAGGACCATAAATTAAATCGTGATCAAGAGCATACTCTCCCTCAAAAGCAACAGGAAATGAAAAATGTTCAATCGAAAATTCAATTAATGGGGTTGGTCTAGGTAAAGACGTAGCAGTAGGAGCAGAGGTTTTAGTTGGTTGGGGAGTTGGTGTAGGTTGGAGAGCAGGGGTGCAGGCGGAGAGAAGATAAAAGAAAATGAGAAGGTTAAAGAGCTTTTTCATTCGAAGTGCCCACTTTTTAAGCAATGAGAGCGCATTGTATCAAACACTATGTGTTCAGAGTACTGTTCAATATCATCTTCCAAAAATATGAAAGGGTCAAGATAAGATTCTGGTGAAAAACTTGAGTCAAGAGGATAACCACCACCCGGTCCATTCCTTATTGCAATGTCTACAGATTGTTCTAGTCTTCCCCAATTAAAATGCTTATTAGAAATACCAATAGGTTGACCCTTATTAACCTCTATTCCAAGAGAAATTTTTGGATTTAGTTCATCACCCATAAAAATCTCACTCATATGAGCAATTCCAACATATATTTTTTTACCCATAAAATAAAAAGGAGTAGTAATTGATATAAAAAAACCATTATCTCCCTTGTCATCTATATCTGAGATCTTCCCTTTAATAGGTGACAAAATTGTTATTTCTTCTGGGTTTTTCGACAAGTTTAACATATGCATATCTCCCGCATGAAAATATTGATACCAATTATCAGAAGTTACTTCACTCGGGTCAAAAGTTGTTGGATCCCAATGATAGCAAGGTGCATATGCCAACTTGTGTCCTAGTGCATAATCTCCTTCAAAAGCAACAGGGAATGAAAAATGTTCAATCGAAAATTCAATTAATGGGGTTGGACTAGGCAAAGACGTAGCGGTAGGAGCTGAGGTTATTGTTGGTTGAGGAGTTGGTGTAGGTTCAGTTACAGCATTACATGAGGGAAGGAGCGAGAGAAGAAGAAGTAGTAGTAGAAGTTTCTTCATTTTACGATTTATTTAAATATCATTTTCTGAGATTTGTGAATTGCATCTTGATATTCTATATCCAATAATTTATAGGGTCTGTTATACCCCCACGATCTAGCAAAAGAAGCATTTTTCCAAGAATCAAATGAAATCACTTTTATGAATGCCCCTCGCATTTCCACGTTGCTTTCGATGGAATTGTTATTTACCCTTATCCAACGACCTCCAACAAATGCTTCTACTAAAAAATGGTTATATCCTATCTGACTATGAAGGGTGTTTTTTACATTTGGAGGTAATTTATCTAGTAGTTCAATTTGCGCTTTGTCTGATGGATTTAGAACAGGAACTGTCTGAATTATTCTCGTTGGTATTCCGACGCTTCGTAAAATTGTCGAATGGAAATTTGCTATCGAACCACAGCTTCCATGTGACTTGTTCAAAAACATCTCTTTTCCCAAGATAATATGGTCCATCTGCCACTCGCGATCAAAAAGTTCATCAGAATAATATTGACTATATTCAGATTCACGAGGTTTGCTGGAAAACATTATTGAAGTAGAGGGAAAAGTAATTTCATTCTCTTCATTTATCTCAATATCCAGAAAAGGCTCAGGGTAAGGTTTGGATGAATCTTTTGTGCCCGGCATCCAATCTACATAACGAGATTCCCATTGATACATTTTTTCAATCACATCTAGTGAAGTGAAATTTACAGATTCTAGATTCAATTCATTTTTTACTATGTCACTCATTTCTTTATCGAAATTCATTAAGGGATCAGGCACTAGGAATTTCTGATAATCTTCCGAAAGTTGTAAATAAATATCAAAAGGTATTTCTTCAATTATGTGATAAGAATCTGGGTAGAAAATCAATTCAAACAATAAAAAATTCTCGTTTTCATCCAAAACATTGATATCCTGAAAATGATCGTTCATGGAATCCGAGTTGAATGGTGGAAGAATCCTCATTTTTAAATAAAGCGTTTCCGTATATTCTCGCCGTTCACTCCAATCCGAGTCTTGAATTCCATCATTATCAGAATCTGAATCTAGAGGATTTGTATAATATTTTGTAACCTCGTCATAATCATTCAAACCATCACCATCTGAATCAATCTGAAATGGATTTGTTTGAACATGGTTTTCTTTTTCGTCAGAAAGCCCGTCTAAATCACTATCCATATAAGGAATTTCTGTTGGGATTGGAGTAATGGTTGGTACTAGAGTGGGAGTGATGGCTGGGATTGTTGTAGGCTCGAGCGAAGGAGTACAAGCCGATAAAACAAATATAATTGTGATTAACAAAAAAAAGAAATTTTTAATCAATTCTCATTCCTCCTGAATAACAATGATTGTTCTTATTATATATAAGGATTAAAAATATTCTTTATGGAAGGAAAGAGAAAATCAAATTATTCAATTTGAAGTGAACAGGCGCTTATGAGTCCCCTGCTCTACCACGGCCAGACTTACGCCTATTCGATGTTTAGACGCCGCACTTAGGGCAATTACCATTGATTATCTAAGAATTAGCTAACTAAGTAACATCCATATGATCATTTGTGTATTGTTCATAGATCTTGTCTTCCACAATGATCCGTACCCGCTCGAGTGCTCGATAAATTTCCGTAAAAGTTGTGTACAGAGGTGTGATACCGAATCGAATATTGTCTGGCGCCCGAAAATCAGGTATCACTTGTATGGCTGGAGGAGGAGATTCAATTAATGCACGGCTGATGCGGTAACTTTCGGGGTGGCGCAGTGATACGTGTGAACCGCGTATTTCGGCCTGGCGCGGTGAGCCCAGTGTGAATCCGAGGGGAGCAAGCCATTGATCGGCTAAAAAAATCAGATACTCCGTTTGTTTGATGCTCTTAGCCCGAAGCCGCGCCATAGTTGCTTCTAAAAGGATATCAACGGCTGGTTCCACTGCTTTCATTGAAAGCATGGGGGGAGTTCCTACTCGATAGCGTGAGATGTCAGACGCGGGGGTGAAGTTAAGCTCAAAGGCAAAGGGTTTTTCTGCGGCAAACCAGCCCCACATCGGCTGGTTGAGCTGCTCTTGTAAATCCCGCCGCACATATAAAAATGCTGGAGAACCAGGCCCTCCATTGAGATATTTGTATGTGCAGCCGACAGCCAAATCTACACCACAACCATTTAGATCAATGGGCACTGCTCCGACAGAATGGCTCAAATCCCAAAGCATTAACGCCCCGGACTGGTGGGCAAGTTCAGTCACCCGCGCCATGTCGTACATAAAAGCGCTTTTGAAGGCAACATGGGTCAAACTGACTAACGCTGTGTGTTCGTCAATGGCGCCCTTAATTGCTTCAGGCGCTATGGTGATTCCATCCGCAGATGAAATAAGCTCCAGTTGATGGTTATTCCCCAACAGGTCAATGATCCCCTGCAGGATATACAGATCTGAAGGGAAATTTTGAACATCACTCACAACCTTTTTACGGTTCGGGCGCGCTTGCAGGGCTGCCGTGGACAACTTAAAAAGATTGATAGAAGTTGCTTCGGTGACAAGAATTTCATCCGCATGCGCCCCAACCAATCTGGCGATCTTAGCGCCTAATTCAGTTGGCGTATTTATCCAGCCGTCATTCCATATCCGGATTAATCGCTTTCCCCATTCTTGTTCAATCGCATTTTGCATGAAATCGGTCGTGCGCTTAGGGAGACGGCCGAGCGAATTACCATCCAGGTAGATCAGGTTGGGGTCATCAATCACAAATTCATCACGAAAAGATGCGAGCTCATCCTGAGCATCCAATTTGCGAGCAAGGTTGATTTCGGTATTTAAAAGACTCATTGTTATTCCTCTTGTTTATTTGAAACATCGAAAGGAAAGCAGGGTACATTTTTTCCAGTTAACGGGTTATTTTCCAAATCTTTCGGTGAATCAGCACCATTCAAGCATTATATACTTTTATTGCAAACCTGGTTACCAAAATATTTAACTCAAAAAGCTGAGATAAAATATCCTGCTTTCAAACAGGCAAGCCATCAAAGAGGATTTACCTATCCAGTAATATTCCTGATTTCTTCTTACAGTACAATATGAATTATTAAAAAAGAGGTATATAGATTGGCTAATTTTCTTTTGGTTAGACATGGGACCACGGATTGGGTCGAAGACCAGATCCTGCACGGCATCATTGATATCCTTTTGAATAAGAACAGGAAGATTCAGGCAAAAGAAACTGCCCAATCATTAAGAGAATGGAGCGCAAAGGAAATCTATGAACTCGATTAAAGCAGTAATCTGGGATCTGGCCGGAGTGGTACTCCTTACTGTAAAAGGGACGTTCAATTCCCTGCTGGCGGAACGGCTGGGCGCTCCCCTCAATGAAATTGAACGCTTGATTTCATTGGAAGAAAACGACCTCTGGGATTTGGATGAGATCGATGATGATGCTTTTTATGCTTTTCTCCTCAAAGGATTGAAAATGCCAATGGAAAAAAAGTCAATCC